>Ga0193702_1000318_pt1 | contig 18627 bp, 17 predicted proteins | sample U3a1metaG_FD_143060 | JGI IMG/M metagenome (GOLD analysis project Ga0193702, IMG submission 143060) | Soil microbial communities from a riparian zone of the East river system, Colorado, United States - U3a1 | ecosystem: Environmental > Terrestrial > Soil > Riparian zone | place: USA: East River... | reverse complement strand
GTCGGTGGCGTCGGTCACGTGCGCCACGCGCTTCATGCCGTCGAAGCAGATGTTGTGCTTCTCGGTGTAGCGGCCCAACACTTTCGTGGCGCGCTTGCGCAGGTCCCAGGTGGCGCGGAACTCGGCGCCGAAATCGTCGACCGCCTTGCGCGCAGCCTTGAGCAGCTGCTCCACGTTGGCGCTGCGGGCCAGCGCGGCGTCGGAGCCGGCATCGTCGGCGCCGTCCACCAGGCGGCGCTTGTCGACTTCGGCCAGGCGGTGGTGCAGTGCGTCGATCAGCTCCTGGCGCCGCTTGGGGTTGTCCAGCATGTCGTCCTGCAGGTAGGGATTGCGGCGCACCACCCAGATGTCGCCCAGCACCTCGTACAGCATGCGCGCCGAACGGCCGGTCTGGCGCGCGCCGCGCAGCGCGTCGAGCAGCGTCCACGACGACTCACCGAGCAGGCGGATCACGATTTCGCGGTCCGAGAACGAGGTGTAGTTGTAGGGGATTTCGCGCAGGCGCGTCGGCGCGGGGCCGTTCGGCGTTTCCGCCAGCAATACCTGGAGTTGTGCAGGGGCGTTCATGTAAGCGTTGGACCGTATGGACAGACACTGGGGAAGGGCCATTTTAGCGTATCGCGTTGCGCCACGCTGAAACAGCCCTAGGGAAGGCAAGGGTAAGCGCGGGCCGCTTGGCCGTGGAATCGACGGCAAAATCGCAATCTGCCAAGCAATCGACGGACGATCACCCCATCGCAGCCGAAAAATTCGACCGATCAGCCGGCCCGCCGAACGTCGCTCAGCCCAGCAACTGCGCGAGCCGCTTCCAGAAACCGTCGGGAACGTAGAGCAGCAGCGCCGTCATGCCCACGTAGCGCACGAATTTGCCGACCGCCATGTAGGCGATGCTGGGCCAGAACGGCAGGTGCAGCCAGCCGGCCAGCGTGCACAGCGGATCGCCGATGCCCGGCATCCAGGACAGCAGCATGGTCTTGGCGCCGTAGCGCGCGAGCCAGCCGAACCAGCGGGTCTGGCGCTCCCGGGCGAAGGCGACCTTGGCGCGGTAGCCGAGCAGGTAGTCGAAGGCGCCGCCCAGCGTGTTGCCGACGGTGGCGACGCCGATCGCCGGCCAGAACAGCGCCGCGTTGGCCTTGACCACCGCGAACACCGCCGGCTCCGAGCCGAGCGGCACCAGGGTCGCCGAGACAAAGCTGACGATGAAGACCGAAGTCAGTCCGACTGCCGGCGCGGCCAGCACTTTGAGCAGCCAGAGGACAGCGGATTCGATCATGGACGGCACTTTGGGGGCGGCGGAAGTCGTCCATTATAATGAGGAACATCCAATGCAAGGACACGATACGCCGAGCCCGCTACCCGGGCGCACGCATCGCACTGTCCACCTCGGTCATCCGCCGATCGCAACAGCGCACGCGTCAACCAGGAACCCGCTCCGGACCACCGGCCCCGAATACATCGTTTGCAGACTATGACCACCGACTATCTGAAGAAAATCCTGACCGCGCGCGTCTACGACGTGGCGTCCGAAACGCCGCTCGAACTGGCGCCCACGCTGTCGCAGCGCTTCGGCAACCGCATCTATTTCAAGCGCGAAGACATGCAGAGCGTGTTCAGCTTCAAGCTGCGCGGGGCGTACAACAAGATGGCGAACCTGTCGCCGGCCCAGCTCAAGCGCGGCGTGATCTGCGCCTCGGCCGGCAACCACGCACAGGGCGTGGCGCTGTCGGCGGCCAAGCTGGGCTGCCGCGCGCTGATCGTGATGCCGACCACCACGCCGCCGGTCAAGATCGACGCGGTCAAGGCGCGCGGCGGCGCCGACGTCGAGGTGGTACTGCACGGCGATTCCTACACCGACGCCTACAACCACGCGCTGACGCTGGAAAAGGAACAGAAGCTGACCTTCGTGCACCCGTTCGACGATCCGGACGTGATCGCCGGCCAGGGCACCATCGGCATGGAGATCCTGCGCCAGCACTCGGGGCCGATCCACGCGATCTTCGTGGCCATCGGCGGCGGCGGGCTGATCGGCGGGATCGGCGCCTACGTCAAGCAGATCCGGCCCGATATCAAGATCATCGGCGTGCAGACCCTCGATTCGGACGCGATGGCGCGCAGCCTGAAGGCGGGCGAGCGCGTGACCCTGCCCGACGTCGGCCTGTTCTCGGACGGCACCGCGGTGCGGCTGGTGGGCGAAGAGACCTTCCGCCTCGCGAAGCAGTATGTGGACGAGGTGATCATCGTCGACACCGACGCGATCTGCGCGGCGATCAAGGACGTGTTCCAGGACACCCGCAGCATCCTCGAGCCGGCCGGCGCGCTGGCGGTGGCGGGCGCCAAGGCCTATGTCGAGCGCGCGGCGCTGACCAAGCATCCGGTGCACAACGAGACCCTGGTGGCGATCGCCTGCGGCGCCAATATGAACTTCGACCGCCTGCGCTTCGTGGCCGAGCGCGCCGAACTGGGCGAATCGCGCGAAGCGATGTTCGCGGTCACGATTCCCGAGCAGCGCGGCAGCTTCCTGCGCTTCTGCACCACGGTCGGCACCCGCAATGTGACCGAGTTCAACTACCGCATCAGCCACGAGCGCGAAGCCCATGTGTTCGTCGGCGTGCAGATTTCGAGCCGCGGCGAATCGGGCGTGCTGGCGCGCACCTTCGAAGAGAACGGCTTCAAGACGCTCGACATGACGCACGACGAGCTGGCCAAGCTGCACATCCGCCATCTGGTCGGCGGCAAGAGCGCGCTGGCGCACGACGAGCTGCTGTATCGTTTCGAATTCCCGGAGCGGCCGGGCGCGCTGATGCGCTTCCTGGGCAGCATGGCGCCGAACTGGAACATCTCGCTGTTCCACTACCGGAACCAGGGCGGCGACGTCGGCCGCATCCTGGTCGGCTTGCAGGTGCCGCCCGACGAGATGGCCGAGTTCCGCGAATTCCTGACCACGCTCGGCTACCGCCACTGGGACGAGAGCGCCAATCCGGTCTACAAACTTTTCTTGGGTTGAGATATTGAGTGAGTAACTCCGCAGAACAATCGCCGCTGGGTAAAACCTCGGCCTACGAGACGCAGTACGCGCCGCAGTTGCTGTTCCCGATTCCGCGCCAGGCCAAGCGCGACGAGCTGCAATTGAGCGGCACCCTGCCCTTCTTCGGCGTCGACATCTGGAACGCCTACGAGCTGTCGTGGCTGAACCTGCGCGGCAAGCCGCAGGTGGCGATCGCGACCGTCACGGCGCCGGCCGACTCGCCCAACATCATCGAGTCGAAGTCGTTCAAGCTCTACCTGAACTCGTTCAACCAGACCAAGCTCGCCGGCCCGGATGCGCTGCTGGCCTTGCTGCGCGAAGACTTGTCGAACGGCTTCGGCGCGCCGGTGCAGGTGACGCTGACCCTGCCGGACGCGTTCCAGACCCTCAAGATGGGCGAGCTCGACGGCCTGCTGCTGGACCGGCTCGACATCGAGGTCGACCGGTACACGCCGGCGCCGTCGCTGCTGTGCTCGAACCGCGATGGAGCGCCGGTCGCGGAAACCCTGGTCTCGCACCTGCTCAAGTCGAACTGCCTGGTCACCGGCCAGCCGGACTGGGCCAGCGTGCAAGTGCATTATGTCGGGCCGCAAATCGACCAGGAAGGCTTGCTCAGCTACCTGATCGGTTTCCGCGAGCACAACGAGTTCCACGAGCAATGCGTGGAGCGCATCTTCGTCGATATCCTGCGCCAGTGCGCGCCGCAAAAACTGGCGGTGTATGCGCGCTACACCCGCCGTGGCGGGCTCGACATCAACCCCTGGCGCAGCAATTTCACGGGAGCACGACCACCCAATCTGCGCACTGCGCGTCAATAAGCGCTTTTGACCGCGGTCAAAGCCCAGGGCCGGCACCGCCGCGCGCGGTTGACACCCCTTCCTGGCGGGCATAGCGTGGCTTGAGGGACCGCCGGCGTGCGCTCAGACGACACTTGCGCGAGCGCAAGCTGACAAAAAAACAACAGTCCAGCATCGCCGTCCACTGCCTGAAAAACAGGCAATAAACGCCGAAAAAATGGCGGCGGTGGCCGTAAGGACAGTTTTGTGCGGTTTTGTTTCAATTTCGTGCTGGAAAATCCAAGCCCTGCCCCACAGCTTGGAACGACGGGGAAGCGGCGTTGTTTAACTCGCCATTCCTCTTGCGTAATACCAATGTGGGGCCGATACTGAATGCAAGCGAAATCCATTACACGGCCGGTAAACAGGCCTATAATTCTGGCTCGCAAGCACGTTTGTGCATCGCACCAATTGACTTCGTGTTATGACCAACCTTAGCAAAATCCTATCCCTCGAGAACGTCCTGCTCGATCTTGAAGTCTCCAGCAAGAAACGCGCGTTTGAGCAAGCCGGGCTGATTTTCGAGAACAACTGCGGCATCGCCCGCTCCACCGTTTCCGACAACCTGTTCGCGCGCGAGCGCCTGGGCTCGACCGGCCTGGGTCACGGCGTGGCGGTCCCGCACGGCCGCATCAAGGGCAGCAAGAGCCTGAAGTCGCCGCTCGCCGCCTTCGTGCGGCTGGTCGAGCCGATCCCCTTCGAGTCGCCCGACGGCCAACCGGTCAACCTGCTGTTCTTCCTGCTGATCCCGGATCACGTGACGCAGCAGCATCTCGAGATCCTGTCCGAGATCGCCGAAATGTTTTCCGACGATGCCTTCCGCACCGCGCTGGCGACCGATCCGGACCCGAAATCGGTGCATGCCCGCATCGTCAATTGGCAACCCAGCCTGCAAGCCTTGGGTTAAACTTCTTGGCGATGGGCGCCGCGCCGCCCCCACCCTTCTGAAGACCCGTTCATGCTGCAAACCCCGCTGACCATTCAACGGCTGTACGACGACAATCGCGAAAGTCTGCAACTTGGCTGGTTCGCCGGCTTCCCCGGCGGCGAGCGCCTGATCTCCGGGGACGTGGCCTCGGCCGCCGACCAGGTCGGCCACCTGAACCTGATCCACCCCGGCCGCATCCAGGTGTTCGGCCATCAGGAACTGACCTACTACCACCGCCTCAAGTCGGGTTCGCGCAGCCATGTGATCGGCGAGCTGATCGCGGGCGGGCCGCCGGCGCTGATCATCGCGCAAGGGCTCGATACGCCGCCCGACATCCTGGCGATTTGCGACGAGCAGAATATCCCGCTGTTTTCGACGCCGCTGCCGGCCGCGCAGGTGATCGACTTTTTGCGCGTCTACCTGTCGAAGAAGCTGGCCCAGCGCATCATCATGCACGGCGTGTTCATGGACGTGCTGGGCGTGGGCGTGCTGATCACCGGCGACTCCGGCCTCGGCAAGAGCGAGCTGGGGCTGGAGCTGATTTCGCGCAGCCACGGCCTGGTGGCGGACGATGCGGTGGAGTTTTCGCGCATCGCGCCGAATATGATCGAAGGGCGCTGCCCGCCGCTGCTGCAAAACCTGCTCGAGGTGCGCGGGCTCGGGCTGCTGGACATCAAGGCGATCTTCGGCGAGACCGCGGTGCGCCGCAAGATGCGGCTCAAGCTGATCGTGCACCTGGTGCGCCGCAGCGCGCTGGAAGAAGAAGTCGAACGCCTGCCCTTCCTGTTCCCGACCGAGGACGTGCTCGGCCTGCCGGTGCGCAAGGTCGTGATCCCGGTGGCGGCCGGCCGCAACATCGCGGTGCTGCTGGAGGCCGCGGTGCGCAACACCATCCTGCAGCTGCGCGGGATCGATACGCTGCAAGAGTTCATGGAGCGCCAGAGGCAGGCGATGAGCGGCGACTAGGGCCTGGGCGGAAAAGCGCTGCGCTTTTCCAGCCTACCAAAAGCTCCTGCATGCGGTATCATCTTTATCATGCGCATCGTACTCATCACCGGCATCTCCGGCTCCGGCAAGTCCGTGGCCCTCAACGTCCTCGAAGACGCGGGCTACTACTGCGTCGACAACCTGCCGCCGGCGCTGCTGCCCAGCCTGGTCGATGCCCTGATCGCCGACGGCACCGCCAGCCTGGCCGTGGCCGTCGATGCGCGCAGCGCGCAGTCGCTGGTCGAACTGCCGGCCAATATCACCACCCTCAAGGATGCGGGACACGACGTCAAGGTCATGTTCCTGACCTCGAACACGCATTCGCTGGTGGCGCGCTTTTCGGAGACGCGGCGCAGCCATCCGCTGTCGCACCAGTTGCGGCCGGATGAGAACCCGGCGTCGCGCCGCACGCTGATCGAATGCATCCTGGAAGAGCGCGAGCGCCTGTCGGCGATCGAGCAGCTCGGGCATGTGATCGATACCTCGGATTTGTCGGCCAACAAGCTACGCGCGTGGATCAAGGAACTGGTGGAGATCGAACGCGCGCCGCTGACCTTGTTCTTCGAGTCGTTCGCGTTCAAGCTGGGGGTGCCGCTGGATGCGGACTTCGTGTTCGACGTGCGGGCGCTGCCGAATCCGTATTACGACTTGACCTTGCGGCCGCTGACCGGGATGGACGCGCCGGTGATCGCGTTTCTGGACGCGCAGCCGAGCGCGGCGGAGCTGCTCGACGACATCCGCGTGTTCATCGAGAAGTGGCTGCCGTCGTTCAAGACCGATAACCGGAGCTACCTGACGGTGGCGCTGGGGTGCACGGGGGGGCAGCATCGGTCGGTGTACATGGCGGAGCGGCTGGCCGCGTATTTCAGTCCGACCGAGCGGGTGGTGTTGCGGCACCGGGAGCAGTCGTAGTACTGCAGACGGAGCGCAAAAACAAATAGGGTCAGAGTTTTTTTTCGCCGGGGGTATGGCGAAAATTAGACTCGGCGTCCCCCTCTGACCCTATTTGTTTTTGTGCGGCGCGGACTCGCGGACCGTGCTGGAAAAAAGCGGGGTCAGAGTAATTTTCGCGAATGACCCCTCGCGAAAAAAAACTCTGACCCCGGTTTTTTCCAGCACTACGCCAGGTGACGCAGCGGATGGGCGCTTGCCGGCCACACCGGCTCGAAGAAGCGCTCCACCATCTCCGGCGTCACGTCTTCCAGCGTCCCCGGCTTCCACTGCGGCGCATTGTCCCGGTCGATCACCAGCGCACGTATCCCTTCGAGCACTTCGCCGTGCTCGAAGTTGTGCCGCACCAGGGTCCGCTCCAGCCGCAGGCAATCGGCCAGGTCCAGCGCGGCGCCGCGCTTCAGCAATTCATGCGTCACGCACATCAGCAGCGGCGAACGCAGCTTCATCGCGGCCAGCGCCTTCTGCGCGAACACGCCCTCGTCCCGCGCCAGCGAGGCCATGATCGCGGCCACCGAGCCGGCGCCGAAATGGCGGTCGATCGTCGCGCGCTCCGCCTCCAGCACGCTCGCCCCCTGCTGCCCTTTGAACGCGCCCGCAAAGCCCTCCACCGCCGCGCGCAGCCCGGCACCCGGGGTCGCCTCGATCAGGGCCATCAACGCCTCCATGCGCTCCTGCGGCACGAAGCAATCGGCGAGGTCCACGTACAGCGCATCCGCGGCGCGCACCGTCAAGCCGGTGAGCCCCAGGTAATTGCCCAGTTGCCCAGGCGCGCGCGCGAGGAAGTAGCTGCCGCCCACGTCCGGGAACAGGCCGATGTTCACCTCGGGCATCGCCATCTTGGTCTTGTCGGTGACCACCCGCAGCCGGCACCGCGGGCCGGCCTGCGAGATGCCCATGCCGCCACCCATCACCACCCCGTCCATCAGCGCCACATAAGGCTTCGGATAAAAATGGATCAGGTGATTGAGCGCGTACTCCTCGGTGAAAAAATCTTCGAGCAGCGCGCTGCCGCCCATCGGCCCCGTGGTGCCGACGTCGTGGAAGAACTTGATGTCGCCGCCGGCGCAAAATGCCTTGTCGTTGCTGCTGCGGATCAGCACCGCATCGACGGCGGCGTCGTCGCGCCATGCCTGCAAGGCGGCGGCGATCGCGCGCACCATCGCCAGCGACAGCGAGTTGAGCGTGCGCGGACGGTCGAGCACGATGGTGCCGGTACGGTTAGCAATGCTGGTGTGGATGTGTTCGCTCATCGGTGGTGACGCTCATGAATTGGCAGACCGCTATTTTAGCGTGCCAGGATGCGAAAAGGGCGCCACGCGGGCGCCCTCGAGGACAGCGGTACGGCCGGCGCTTCAGGCGGCGGCGGGCAGCTCCGTTTCAGGCAGGTGCTTGATGGCCTGGTGATTATGGTCCTGGACCTTGTTTTTGTACTTCATGACCTGGCGGTCAAGTTTATCGATCAGACAATCGATGGCGGCGTAGAGATCGTGTGACAGGCTTTCGACGTAGACGGTTTTGCCCGACAGGCGGAGGTTGATCTCGGCTTTTTGTCGTTTTTCTTTTTCTGTGAGGTTGTCTACGGTGAGGATGACTGCGATGTCGATCACTTGATCGAAATGGCGCTTGATGCGCTCGAGCTTGCTTTGTACGTATTCACGGATGGCTGGTGTCACTTCGAGATGATGTCCACTGATTGTGAGATTCATACACACTCCTATGATGATGTCGCTACCTGTTCGTGCGCGCGCTGGCGTAGAGGAACATCGTAAATGCTACAGACATTTGCGGAGGCTGACGGGAGGGATCTTGAGCGCCTCACGGTATTTTGCAACGGTGCGCCGCGCAATGACCATACCCTGTTCCCCCAGCATGTCCGCGATCTTACTATCGGAAAAAGGATTTTTAGGGTCTTCTGCTCCTGTGAGTTGCACGATGAGTGCCCGTATCGCCGTGGAAGAAGCTTCTCCCCCCGCTTCAGTGGCGACATGGCTGCCGAAGAAATATTTCAACTCAAACATGCCATGCGGGGTCAGCATATATTTCTGAGTTGTTACCCGAGAAATAGTACTCTCGTGTAAACCAAGTGTATCAGCTATTTCGCGCAAAACAAGGGGGCGCATGGCAACTGCGCCGTGCGAAAAGAAATTGCGCTGGCGCTCGACGATCGCTTGCGCCACGCGCAGGATGGTGTCGAAGCGCTGCCGCATATTCTTGATCAGCCACTTGGCTTCCTGCAGTTGCGCGCTCATCTGGCCTTCGCCCTTGCCCTGCTTGAGCAGCTGCGCGTACATGCCGTTCACGCGCAGGCGCGGCATGACCTCGTGGTTCAGCGTGACGGTCCAGCCGGTCTTCGAACGGCGCACGATCACGTCCGGCACCACGTAGTCCGAGACGTCGGCCGCGAACAGCGCGCCCGGATGCGGATTGCACTGGCGGATCACGGTCTGGGCTTCGCGCAGGTCTTCGTCGTCGCAGTCGAGCGCCTTCTTGAGCTTGTTGAATTCGCGCTGCGCGAACCAGGCCAGGTGGTGCTCGACGATGGTCAGCGCCATGCGCCGCGTGACCAGCGGCACGCAGGGCATGCGCTTGAGCTGCAGCGCCAGGCATTCGGAGGCGCTGCGCGCGCCCACGCCGACCGGATCGAAACTCTGCAGCAGCGACAGCGCGGTCTTCAATTCGTCGCCGTCGATCTCGAGTTCGGCCGGCAGGCGCGCGAGGATCTCGTCCAGCGATTCCTCGAGGTAGCCATTGTCGTCGAGCGCGTCGATGATCAGCTCGACCAGCGCGCGGTCGCGCGACTCCAGCACCGTCACGCGCATCTGCTCCATCAGGTGTTCGCGCAGCGTGGTGGCGCTGGCTTCGAGCTGGGGCCGCGCATCGTCGTCCTCGGGCGCCTTGCTGCGGCCCAGTTCGCCCCAGTCGCCGTCGGACTCGCTGGCGCCGGCGCTGTCGCCCTCGCCGCCTTCGAAACCCTCGGCCTCGGCGGCCGGCGCCGCCTCCTGCGCGCCCGGCTCGGCCGGCGCATCGCTGCCCGGCGTGCTGTTGTTGATGACGCCGTCGGCCAGCAGCCGCACCGAGTTGTCGAGCGGGTCGTCGAGCCGTTCGAGCAGCGGGTTATCGGTCAGCAGCTGCTCGAGCTCCTGGTGCAACTCGAGCGTGGACAGCTGCAGCAAGCGGATCGATTGCTGGAGTTGCGGCGTGAGCGCAAGGTGCTGCGAGGTCCGTAGTTGCAGTGACTGTTTCATGGGCCTACATCCGGAAATGTTCACCCAGATAGACACGCCGCACCGATTCATCGGCGATGATGTCGTCCGGACGGCCGGAGGCGAGAACCGCACCCTGGTTGATGATGTAGGCGCGGTCGCAGATGCCGAGCGTCTCGCGCACATTGTGGTCGGTGATCAGCACGCCGATGCCGCGCTCTTTCAGGAAGCGCACGATGCGCTGGATCTCGATCACCGCGATCGGGTCGACGCCGGCGAACGGCTCGTCGAGCAGCACGAAGCGCGGATTGGTGGCCAGCGCGCGCGCGATTTCCACCCGGCGGCGCTCGCCGCCCGACAGCGACAGCGCCGGATTCTCGCGCAGCTTTTCGATCTGCAGTTCGGCCAGCAGGGTGTCGAGGCGCTGGTTGATCTGGTCCTTGGTCAGCGCCTTGCCGTCGACCTTTTGCAGCTCGAGCACGGCGCGGATGTTCTCTTCCACCGTGAGCTTGCGGAACACCGAGGCTTCCTGCGGCAGGTAGGACAGGCCGAGCGCCGCGCGGCGGTGGATCGGCAGGCTGGAGATGTCGACGCCGCTGATGTCGATCGACCCGGCGTCGGACGGCACCAGCCCGACGATCATGTAGAACGAGGTGGTCTTGCCGGCGCCGTTGGGGCCGAGCAGGCCGACCACTTCGCCGCATTCGACCTGCAGCGAGACATCGCGCACCACCAGCCGCTTGCCGTAGCTCTTTTGCAGCCCGCGGACGATCAGTGTGCTGCCGCAATTCTTTGCTTCCATTATTGCTTTCCTGGCGTGGCGGGCGCGGGGACGGGCGCCGGGGCGGGCGCGGGCTTGCGCTGCGAATCGAAATTCAATTCCACCCGGCCGCCGCCGACCTTGCTTTCGCCGGTCGCGGTATTGAGCACCTTCACCTCTTCCCTGCGGGTGTCGTAGGAAATGTAAGCGCCTTGCGCCTGCTGGGTCACCTTGACGCCCTCGAGCTGGGTCACCTTGGACTTCGAGAACAGCTTCATGATTTCGAACTTGCCGTCGTATTCGATGCGCTCGGCCTCGCCCTCGACCCAGAAATCGCCGCCGTCGCGCTTCTGGCGGAAGGTCGCCATGGTGCCCGGCGCGGCCCAGAAGGTCGCGAACTTGTAGCCCTCGGGGTCTTCCGTCAGCACCGCCTTGCCGGCCTTGACGATCAAGGTGCCGCGCGTCAGCACCACATTGCCCTCCACCGTCGCGCCCTGGGTCACCATGTTCGCGGTGCCCGAGTCGGCGACGATCTTGACCGGTTTGTTGGAATCGGCTTTCTCGGCGAATGCCGCGCCGCAGGCCAAGGCCAACGAGGCGATGCCCAACAGGATTTTTTTCATTCTGACTCCCTATTATTGTCCTGCGCGCTTAGCGTGCGCGCGGTGGAAAACTCACTTGCATTTTGCTCAGGACATCCATCTGCCCGGTCGCATTGTTGGCGCGCATGCCGGTGCCGGACACGGTACTGGCGCCGATGAACAGGTCGAACTCGCGGTTGGTCTCCATCCGGTCTTCGTCGGGAAACACGGTGAGCGCCTCGGTGGTGAGCGACATGCGCTCGGCCTTGGGCGAGGGCGGGCGCTCGATGTCGACCTGGTTCATCAGGTGCACCAGGTCGTTCTTGTTATCGAGCAGCGCGACCTGCGCGGTCATGGTCATCGGCGGGGTGGCGTCCTCGGACAGCGCCTGCACCGCCGGCCGCGTGATCTCCGAAATATCGTTGACCGGCCGGTGCACCAGCTTGTCGCCCGCGATGATGTACTTCGGCTTGCCCTGCGGCGTCATGCGCACGTAGCTGAACTTGTCGATGATGTAGTCGGGCTCGTTCTTGCGCGCGTCGGCCTGCAGCTCTTCGCCGCCGCGGTTCATCACCTGCAGCAGCCAGAAGCTGCCGAGCGCGAAGAACACGCCCGCGATCATCACGGCGGACAGGCGCCAGCGGTGTGCGGTTCGTTTGTGCATGGCAGCGTTCATCTCAGACGAAATACGGCGCGAGCGCCAACTCGTACGTGCCCTGGGCGCGCATCACCATGTCGCACACCTCGCGCACCGCGCCGCGCCCGCCGCCGGCGGAGGTCACGTAATGCGCGCGGTGCTGCACTTCGGGATGGCCGGTCGGCACCGTGATCGCGAAGCCGACCTGCAGCAGCAGCGGCAGGTCGATCACGTCGTCGCCGATGTAGCCGCACTGCTCGGCGCCCAGGCCGGTCAGCTGGAGCAGCTCGGCGAACGCGAGGCGCTTGTCGTGCTTGCCCTGGTAGACGTGGGCGATGCCGAGATCGGCCGCGCGCCGTACCACGATCGGCGACTGGCGCGCGCTGATGATGGCGGTGGCCACGCCGGACTTCTGCAGCAGCTGGATGCCGAGGCCGTCGAGCACGTTGAAGGTCTTGGTCGCCTCGCCGTCCGGGCCATAGGTCAGGCTGCCGTCGGTCAGCACGCCGTCGACGTCGAAGATCATCAGCTTGACTTGCGCTGCGCGCCGCATGTGGTCGAGTGGCGTCATCAGATCACCTTGGCGCGGGTCAGGTCGTGGATGTGTAGCGCGCCGACCAGCTTGTCGTCGGCGTCCACCACCAGCATCTGGTTGATGCGGAATTCTTCCATGATCGCCACCGCATCGACCGCCAGCTGCTCGGGGTGCACGCGGCGCGGATTGGCGTGCATGACGTCGCGGATCACGACCTTGCCGAAGTCCTGGACTTGTTCGATCAGGCGCCGCAAGTCGCCATCGGTGAACACGCCGATCGGACGTCGATCGGCGTCGACGATCGCGGTCATGCCCATGCCCTTGCGGGTGATCTCGAGCAGCGCGGCCGGCAGCGTGACGTCGGCCGTGACGGCCGGCACCGCGTCGCCGCTGCGCATCACGTCGCGCACGTGGGTCAGCAGGCGGCGGCCCAGCGCGCCGCCCGGATGCGAGCGCGCGAAGTCTTCCTCGCGAAAGCCGCGCGCGTCGAGCAGGGCCATGGCCAGCGCGTCGCCCAGCGCCAGCGTGACGGTGGTGCTGGCGGTCGGCGCCAGGCGCAGCGGACAGGCTTCCTTGGCGACCGAGACGTCGAGGTGGATCTCGGCCAGCTGCGCCAGGCTCGATTGCGGCTTGCCGGTCATCGCGATCAGGGGCGCGCCCATGCGCTTGACGATCGGCAGGATCGCCATCAATTCCTCGCTCTCGCCGGAATACGAAATGGCGATGAAGGCGTCGTGTGCGGTGACCATGCCGAGGTCGCCGTGGGCCGCTTCGGCCGGGTGCACGAACATGGCCGGGGTGCCGGTCGAGGCCAGGGTGGCGGCGATCTTGCGGGCGATATGGCCCGACTTGCCGATCCCGGACACCACCACCCGGCCGCTGCAGGCCAGCAGCAGCGCGGCGGCGCGGCCGACGCTGTCGTCGGCGGCCAGGCGCGCGTTCAGGGCGTGGATCGCATCGGCCTCGATGGTCAGGGTGTCGCGCGCCAGCTGCATCGCGCGCTGCACAATCCCGGCGTCGGGGGCATCAAAAGCTTTCTGCATTGTTTTTTCATGGGTTACACTCATGCCGGAAGTATAAACGAATTGCGAAAGCAAAAAACTTGCCAGACGCAACAAACAACGGTTTCTCCCTACGTCGGACGGCAAACGCATGTTTTCAGGACTCGAACTCACCCTCCTACTGCTAGGCAGCGCCGTGCTGGGGGTGGTCGCTTTCCGCATGCTGCACCTGCCGCCGATGCTGGGCTACCTGGCGGTGGGTGTCCTGATCGGCCCGCACGCGCTGGGCATGGCCGAAAGCGACGCCACCACCCACACCCTGGCCGAATTCGGCGTGGTGTTCCTGATGTTCTCGATCGGGCTCGAATTCTCGCTGTCGCAGTTGATGGCGATGCGCAGCATCGTGTTCGGCCTCGGCATGGCGCAGGTGATGCTGACCATCGTGGCCACCATGCTGTTCGGCTGGCTGGCGGCGAGCCAGTTGCCCTCGGTCATCCACATCAGCTGGCAGGCCTCGTTCGCGCTGGGCGGGGCGCTGGCGATGTCGTCGACCGCGATCGTGTCGAAGATGCTGACCGAGCGGCTCGAGCTCGAAAGCCCGCATGGCCGCAAGATCATCGGCATCCTGCTGTTCCAGGACCTGGCGGTGGTGCCGCTGCTGATCCTGATTCCCTCGCTCGGGCAAGACCCGGCGCACCTGGCCGAAACGCTGGCCTGGGCCGGCTTCAAGGCGGTGGTGGTGCTGGTGCTGCTGCTGTTCATCGGCCAGAAGGTGCTGCGCAAATGGTTCACGGTGGTGGTCAAGCGCCGCTCGCAGGAATTGTTCATGCTGAACCTGCTGCTGGTGACGCTGGGCGCGGCCTGGATCACCGAGCGCGCCGGGCTGTCGCTCGCGCTGGGCGCCTTCGTGGCCGGCATGCTGATCTCCGAGACCCAGTACAAGCATCAGGTGGAAGAAGACATCAAGCCCTTCCGCGACGTGCTGCTCGGGCTGTTCTTCATCACCGTCGGCATGCTGCTCAATCTGCGGCTGGTGATCGAGAACTGGTGGCTGGTGCTGATCTTGCTGTGCGGCCCGGTGCTGCTCAAGTTCGCCCTGATCGCGCTGTTGGCCAAGCTGTTCGGCGCCTCGGACGGGGTGTCGATGCGCACCGGCCTGGCGCTGGCGCAGGCCGGCGAATTCGGCTTCGTGCTGCTGAACCTGACCGCCGGCGCGCAGTTGATCGACCCCTTCATCATCCAGCTGGTGCTGGCCTCGATGGTACTGTCGATGCTGGTGGCGCCGTTCATCATTGCCAAGTCGGACCAGATCGTGATGAAGATCGCGTCCAACGAATGGATGATGCAATCGCTGCAGCTGACCCAGATCGCCAGCCGCACCATGGCCACCCAGAAGCACGTGATCGTGGCCGGCTTCGGCCGCAGCGGCCAGAGCCTGGCGACCCTGCTGACCGAGGAAAAGGTGGCCTACCAAGCGCTCGACCTCGATCCCGAGCGGGTGCAGGAGGCGCAGGCGGCGGGCGCCAACGTGTCGTATGGCGACGCGGCGCGGCGCGAGAGCCTGGTGGCGGCCGGTATCTACCGCGCCAGCGCGATGGTGATCACCTACGCCAGCACCGCCTCGCAACTGAAGGTGCTGCACCTGGTGCACGAGCTGGCGCCGACCTTGCCGGTGATCGTGCGCAGCTACGACGACACCGACCTCGAACTGCTGAAGAAGGCCGGCGCCGCGGAAGTGGTGCCGGAGGCGCTGGAGGGCAGCCTGATGCTGGCTTCGCACGCGCTGGTGATGATGGGCGTGCCCCTGCGGCGCGTGGTGCACCGGGTGCAGATGGCGCGCGACGAGCGTTATGCTTCGCTGCGCGGCTACTTCCACGGCGCCAGCGACGTGGCCGACGATCCCGAGCACCTGTACGTGCGCTTGCATTCGGTGACCTTGCGCGAGGATGCGGGAGCGGCCGGCAAGCGGCTGGGCGAGTTGGACCTGGCCGAAGTCGGGGCCGACGTGACCACCATCCGGCGCGGCAAGGACAGGCTGGACGTCACGCCGCAGACCGAGCTGCGGGCCGGCGACGTGGTGGTGCTGCGCGGCTCGGCCGACGCGGTGACGCGTGCTGAAGGTCGGCTGCTGCACTAATCCGTCGCTCCCGCGAAGGCGGGAGTCCATAGCGCGCATGCTCAGTATGGCCGGCTGCTGCACTAATCCGTCGCTCCCGCGAAGGCGGGAGTCCATAGCGCGCATGCTCAGTATGGATTCCCGCGTACGCGGGAATGACGGCGGCGCTATGTGACGGCGGCGCTATACGACGGCAGCGCAATGTGACGGTCGCGCTATACGACGGCGGGGCTATGTGACGGCGGGGCTATGTGACGGCGGCGCTATGTGACGGCGGCCATATAATTACCGCGGCTTAGTCGAAGGTGACGACGCGGTTGCGGCCGCCTTCCTTGGCCTGGTACAAGGCCGTATCGGCATGCGCCACCAGCTCCTGCGCCACGCCCTCGATCGCATGGTCGCGCTCGAAATCGTCGAGGGTGGCCACGCCGATCGACACCGACACCGGAATCGGCTCGCCGCTGCTCAACTCGAACGGCCGGTCCGCGATGCTGGAGCGGATGCGCTGCGCCACCATGGTCGCGCTGCCGAGGTCCGCATCGATCAGCAGCACCACGAACTCCTCGCCGCCGAAGCGGCCCAGCGCGTCCGACAGGCGCAGCTCGGCCTTGATGCGGTTCGCCACTTCGCGCAGCACCTCGTCGCCGCCCTGGTGGCCGACGCTGTCGTTGACCAGCTTGAAATGGTCGATGTCGATGTACATGCAGGAGATGCGGTAAGCCTGGCGGCGCGCACGCGCGATCTCTTCGAGCAAGCGGCGGTCGATATAGCGCCGGTTGTAGACCCCGGTCAGCGCATCGGTCAGGCCGATGTACTTGAGCATCTCGTTGCTGATCACGTTCTCGAGGCAGATCGCGATGATCGACGCCATGTGCTCGATGAAGTCGGTGCCCAGCGCCGGCGTGAAGCGGGTCGGGTCGAGGCTACCCAGGTTCAGGCTGCCGATCAGGCGCTTGTTGCGCAGCAGCGGCACCAGCGCCACGCTTTGCAAGCCGGGCGGCGGGTGCGGGAACATCGTGCGATGCGCGGCCGGCACATACGGGCCGAGCAGCGGCTTGGGCGGATTCGGGAACAGCGGACGCGCCGGCACGAAGCCCAGCGCGGCCTGGTTGGCGACGAACACCAGTTGCGGGAAGTCGCTGAAATCGACGCCCAGCTTGTGCATCACGGTATGGATGTCGGCGTCCTGGTCGACCAGGCCGAGGGTGACGATGTCGAGCTCGGAGATCACCGGCAGCGAGCGGAAGATGGTGCCGATCAGTTCGGGGAAGGTGCCCGCGCCGACGATCTCGAGGTCGAAGGCCTGGTGGCGGCACATGATCTCGTGATTGCGTTCGGCCTGCTCCAGCAGGTAGGCCATGCGCGCGCGCAGTGACTCGTTTTCCGCCATCAGTTCGCGCGACGATGCGCCGGGATCGTGCATATCACTCCTGCGTAGGTTCAACTCGTTTTGGCAACACCCATCACATTACGCCATCTTGCCGCGATTGAAAACGAAAACAGGCGTAAAACAGCCGCAATCTTTACCGAGTAAAGGTTAAAACGCCAGCGTAACCATCAGTTGCTGGCCGACGCGCAGGCGCTCGCCCTCGCCCGCCGTGACAATACAATTCATGCCGAAACAGACCGCGTCGTCGAGCTGCGGCTTGCGGCGGTAGCTTTGCAGGATGTCGAGCGGGTCGGGCCCGGGCACGCCGGTGGCCTGGTCGACCGAGGGCATCGGGCAGCGCGGGCAGGGCTTGACGGGTTTGAGCAGCGCGGCGCCGGCGCCGAAGGTCTCGACATAGTCTTCCTCGAAGGCGTCGATGCCGTCGACCACCAGGTTGGGGCGGAAGCGGTTCATCGGGATCGCCGCGCGGCCTGCCGCCACCAGCTTGGCGTTGAGGTCGGCCAGCGAGGCGCTGCCCACCACTAGCAGCGGATAGCCGTCCGAGAACAGGGTCGGCGCCTCGACCCCGCCGGTCCAGGTGGCGCTGGCCAGGCGGCGCGCCTCGGCGTGGAAGCGTACCAGCCGGCACGGGATGCCGATCGCCTGCGAGAACCAGGCCGCGCTGACGGCGTCGCAGTCGTAGGCCAGCACGGTATCGTCCCAGACCTGGACCTCGCGCGCCGGGACGCTGCCGGGTACGGGCAGGCCGAGCGCGATCTCGAGGGGCAACATGCCGGGAGCGCGCAGCTCCAGCGTACCGCTTTTCAGGCGCGGCACGATCAGCGCCATGCGCGGGTATTCGCGCTGCGTGAGGAACTGGCCGGCCTCGTCGATGACCATCCACTCGCGGTCGTAGATATCGCCGACCGCCAGGCCGGCATCGGTCAGCACCGCTTCCGGCACCGACATGCCGGCGCAGGATTTGATCGGATAGAGTATCAGTTCGGAGATGGTCGCCATGCGGGCTAGTATGGCAGCAAAGGCCTCAATCCGCATCCCACGGCGTGTCCTTGAACTGCTCGGCCAGGAAGTCGATCATCACGCGCACCTTGGCGCTCAGGTGGCGCCGGCTCGGATAGACCGCCAGCACGTCGATGTCGGGCAGACGGTAGCCAGGCAGCAGCGGCCGCAGGCGGCCGGCGCGCAGGTCGGCGCCGATCAGGAAGGTCGGCTGCCAGATGATGCCGGCGCCGGCCAGCGCCGCGGCGCGCGCGGTGTCGCCATTATTCGAGTGCATCTTGCAGCTGACCTTGACCGGCTGCGGGCGCCCTTGCTGGTCGACGAAATTCCATTCGTCGGCGGTGGCCGCGTAACGGTAGCCGATGCAGTTGTGGGCCTTCAGGTCGTGCGGCGTGAGCGGCGTGCCGTGGCGCTCGAGGTAGGACGGCGCGGCGCACACAATGTTGCGCGAGGCCGCCAGCTTGCGCGCCGCGTGCGAGGCCGAGCCGGCGCGCGAGATGCGGATCGCCATGTCGTAGCCCTCTTCCACGATGTCGACCACGCGGTCGCCGAGCGCCACGTCGAGCTCGACGTCCGGATGCAAGGCCATGAACTTGGGCCACAGCGGCGCCAGGTGCAGGATGCCGAAGCTGAGCGGCGCGTTGATGCGCAAGGTGCCGCGCGGCTTCATCGACG
>Ga0193702_1000317_pt1 | contig 18680 bp, 17 predicted proteins | sample U3a1metaG_FD_143060 | JGI IMG/M metagenome (GOLD analysis project Ga0193702, IMG submission 143060) | Soil microbial communities from a riparian zone of the East river system, Colorado, United States - U3a1 | ecosystem: Environmental > Terrestrial > Soil > Riparian zone | place: USA: East River... | reverse complement strand
GGCGATGAGCCTTATATCGATCCTGAACAGATCAGCAAAGTGGCTTCCTGCTTTAACAATGCCGATACCCAGCTTGCCACGCTGGTTAAAAAAATCCAAACTGAACAGGAGCTGTTTAATGTAAATTCACCAAAAGTGGTTATCAATAAACTATCCGAGGCTGTTTATTTCTCCCGTTCACCACTCCCCCACATCCGCGGACAGGAACAGAGGGACTGGCTGAGTCATTTTACGTACTTTAAGCACATTGGTATTTATGGCTATCGTGCTGATGTTTTGCAACAGGTTACCAAACTTCCGGTATCATCTCTGGAAAAGGCAGAAAGCCTGGAACAACTGCGATGGATAGAAAACGGCTACCGCATTAAAGTTGCAGAAACCGAATTGGAAACTCATGCAATTGATACGCCGGAGGATTTAGCCAATTTGAAGATGGGTTGATTTGATGATTTGAAAATTAAATAAAGTCGTCTTACCGTCAAATTCTCAAATCATCAAATTTTCAAATCCACCCGCTCAAACTCCAATAATTTTCTTACTTTTGTATCCCGTACACAAACAATTTGTTCCGGCCTAAAATCCGGGCCAAACACACAAAAATCATGACTAAATATATCTTTGTTACGGGCGGCGTTACCTCATCGTTGGGGAAAGGAATTATCTCTGCTTCTTTAGCCAAACTTCTTCAATCACGCGGTTATCGTGTAACTATTCAAAAATTCGATCCTTATATTAACATTGATCCCGGAACATTAAACCCTTATGAACATGGGGAATGCTACGTTACCGAAGACGGAGCCGAAACCGATCTTGACCTTGGGCACTACGAGCGTTTTTTAAATACCCCAACATCAAAAGCTAATAATATTACCACAGGCCGTATTTATCAAAATGTGATAAATATGGAACGTGAAGGTAAATTCCTTGGAAAAACCGTACAAGTTGTACCACACATTACCGATGAGATAAAAAGAAATTTCCGCATCCTGGGCGAAAACGGTGAGTATGATATTGTGATAACCGAATTAGGCGGTACCGTAGGCGATATTGAATCATTACCATACATTGAGGCAGTAAGACAGTTCAGGTGGGAAGTAGGTTCAGGTAACTCGCTTGTTATTCACTTAACACTGATCCCTTTTCTTGCCGCTGCCGGTGAATTAAAGACAAAACCTACCCAGCACTCCGTGAAAATGTTGTTAGAATACGGGATCCAGCCTGATATATTGGTTTGCCGTACCGAACATCATTTAAATACAGATATCCGTAAAAAAATAGCACTGTTTTGTAACGTTAACATAAATGCAGTTATCGAATCAATTGATGCACCATCTATCTACGATGTGCCGTTATTGATGCTTAAGGAACAACTGGACAAAACTGTACTTACAAAATTAAAGCTGCCTCACAAAGTTGAGCCGGAGCTTGTAAACTGGAAAGACTTTTTAGGCCGGTTAAAAAACCCAACTTCTGAAGTTAGAATAGGCCTGGTAGGCAAATATGTTGAATTGCCCGATGCTTATAAATCAATAGTTGAATCATTTATCCATGCCGGTGCAAAAAATGAGTGTAAGGTAAAAGTTGAATACATCCCATCGGAACAATTAACACCCGGGAATGCCGTTGATAAACTAAAAGGCTTACATGGTGTACTAGTTGCGCCTGGTTTTGGCGAACGTGGCTTTGAAGGCAAAATTGAAGCGATCCGTTATGTGCGCGAAAATAATATTCCGTTTTTTGGGATCTGCCTGGGGATGCAGTGCGCCGTTGTTGAATTTGGCCGTAATGTCTTAGGATTGAAAAATGCAAGCAGCACCGAAATGAACCCTAAAACTCCATATCCGGTAATAAACATGATGGAGGAGCAAAAGAAAATTGTTAACAAAGGCGGCACCATGCGCCTTGGAGCTTATGCCTGCGATTTGAAGAAAGGCAGCAAAGCAGAGAAATTTTACGGAAAAACACGCATCAGCGAGCGCCACAGACATCGTTATGAGTTTAATAATGAGTATTTAAAGGATTATGAAAATGCAGGTTTAGCACCATCTGGTTTTAACCCTGAAAACAACCTGGTTGAGATTGTTGAGCTTAAAAACCACCCGTTTTTTGTTGGTGCGCAATTTCATCCCGAATTAAAATCAACAGTTGCAAATCCGCATCCACTTTTTATTAACTTTGTCGCCGCTTCAATGGCGTATGCACGTAAGCAATAGATATTTGTACTACAATTAGAAATGGATAAAAATACTTTTACAGGATTATTCCTGATCATGATTATAATGGGGGCCTCATTTTTCTTTATGAAGCCATCAGAAGCTGACCTTAAGAAAGAAAGAATACAGGCACATGCCGATTCTGTTAAAAGAGGCCAGATCAAATCACCGGCAATTACTACCGCCAAATACGTCGATACATCAAAAACAAAGGCAGCAGCCGTAAATAAGCCGGTTGACTCAGCCCTTTTAAAAAGCCCCTTTGGCGCAACAACAATTGGCAGCGAAAAATTTGTAACACTCGAGAATAAAGACATCCGCGTAAAACTTAGCACGCAAGGCGGCAAAGTATATTCGGTTGAATTAAAAGAGTTTAAAACCTTCGACAAAAAACCACTTGTTTTATTCGACGGCCCCAAAAACCACTTTGGCTTAACCTTTAATGCCGGCAATAGCAGCATAAATACCGATAAGCTTTATTTTACACCCACAACCGGCGATCTGCAGGTTGCTGAAAAAGACTCTGGCAGTGTTACCATGCGTTTAAGTTATAGCGCCACCCAATATATTGATTATATATATTCATTAAAGGGCACAGGCTATAAAGTAGGCTTAACGGTAAAATCAACCGGGTTAGACCAGGTAATTGCCAACAGCAATACAATTAATGTTAACTGGGCATCAGCCGCACGCAAACAGGAAAAAGATATTGAACAAGAGCGCAGGTATTCAACTGTATCATACAACAATACGGATAATGACAATGATTACCTGAGCGAAACAAAAGATGATCAGAAAGAGATTAGTGATAAAAAGATCCAATGGGTATCATTCAAGGCTCATTTTTTCTCAAGTGGCTTAATAACTAAACAAGGTTTCAATAAATCAACCCTGGCTGTTACTACAGATGTTACCGATACATCGGTTGTTAAGCAGATGAGCGCTAACCTCGTGCTGGCAAAAAATGCTGACGGAACATTCCCCATGGAGTTTTATTTCGGCCCTAACCAGTTTTCAACTTTAAAAGCCCAGGGATATGGTTTAGAAAAACAAATTGACCTTGGCTGGGGTCCGTTAAAATACATTAACCGTTTTGCAGTATTACCTGTATTTAACGTACTTAAAAAGTTTAACTGGAATTATGGCTTAATCATTCTAGCCCTAACCATTGTACTTAAGCTGGTTTTATCACCGCTTACCTACAAATCATACCTTTCAATGGCTAAAATGCGTGTTTTAAAGCCGGAGATGGATGAAATAAAAGGAAAAGTTGGCGAGGACAACCCTACCCTGCTGCAACAGGAATATTTAAAGCTATACAAAAAAGCAGGCGTAAATCCGTTAGGTGGATGTTTGCCTTTGCTGATCCAGATGCCTATTGTAATTGCATTTTTCCGCTTTTTCCCAAGCTTATTTGAGTTGCGCGGACAAGGCTTTTTATGGATGCATGACCTTTCTACTTACGATTCAATAGTCAATTTCCCTAATATCCCATTCATTGGTAACCACTTAAGTTTAATGTGCGTGCTGATGACGGTATCAACCCTGATCTATACTTATTTCAACAACCAGATCTCGGGTGCTACGGGGCAGATGAAATATATTGGTTACATCACACCAATTATATTCCTTGGAGCCTTGAACAGCTATCCGGCGGGCTTAAACTATTACTACTTTTTGGCCAACATGATGACCTTTTTACAGCAATACATTATCCGTTTAATGGTTGATGATAAAAAGATCCATGCGCAGATCCAGGAAAATAAAAACAAACCTACCGACCCTAAAAAGAAAACCGGCGGTTTCCAGGCTCGTATGGAAGAAATGATGCGCCAGAAACAACAGGCTACCATTGCTCCTACCAAGAAGAAGTAGTTGTTGGAAAGTTGAAATGTTTTAAGGTTGAAATGTTGACCTTCGAATTAAAAAAAAATAGCCCGGTAGAAAATCTACCGGGCTATTTTTTTTAAACCTTACAACTTTCCAACCTTACAACATTTTAACAAAAACTAATTTAATTAGCAAAAACTTACTACATTTACATCCATGTATGCAATTGTTGATATAGAGACTACGGGCGGGCATGCCAGCGCAAACGGTATTACCGAGATAGCCATTTGCATACATAACGGAAAAAAAGTTATCGAGCGCTATTCAACCTTGGTTAACCCGCGCAGGGATATTCCTATTTATATAAGCGCGTTAACCGGCATCACAAATGAAATGGTGCAGAATGCCCCTCCATTTGAAGATGTAGCGCATGACGTTTATCACCTGCTTAACAATAAGATCTTTGTTGCACACAATGTAAATTTCGATCATTCCTTTGTGCGCTATCACCTGGCAGCAGCTGGGTATGAGCTGCAATGCAATAAGTTATGTACGGTAAGGCTTGGCCGTAAAATAATACCCGGCCTACCCTCCTACAGCCTGGGTAAACTGTGCCGCCACTTAGGGATTGAGAATGAAAGCAGGCATCGCGCCGCCGGTGATGCCGAGGCTACAGCGCAATTATTCTCCTTGTTATTACAAAGCGATAAAGGCAACCATATCCCCCAGGCTTTAAAATGTGGAAGCACTGCCGCAATCACCAGGGGTATATTATTTCCATGATCAGAAAGGAAAAGTTATTTACGTTGGTAAAGCCAAAAATCTTAAAAAAAGGGTTTGCAGTCATTTCACAGGCAATAATCCAGGCCCGCAGCGGCAGGAGTTTTTACGCAACATCTACAATATAACTTTTCAGCGCTGCGGCACCGAACTGGTTGCGTTTGTATTAGAAGCAGTAGAAATAAAGCGCTTATGGCCCAAATACAACCGCTCACTGAAACGATTTGAGCATGCCTATAGTTTGTATGCCTTTGAAGACCAACGCGGTTACATGCGCTTAGCCATAGATAAGCACCGTAAGCTTACCGGCGCTATTTACAGCTGCAACACCTTGTTTGAAGGCCGCAGCATTTTGATGAAGCTGATCGACACTTTCGGCCTTTGCCCTAAATTCTGCTTTATTCAAAATAACACTGCTGAGTGCAGCGGGGTAAATACCGGTAGTTGCGCCTGCGAGAGCCATGAATCTGTAACGGATTATAACCAAAGAGTCAGTTTGGCCATTAATGAGCTAAACAATGCGCTTCCTACATTTGCCATCCGCGATGCCGGAAGAACCGATGATGAACACAGCTGCCTTTTAATTGAAAAAGGTAAGTTCTACGGAATGGGTTATATTTCTCATTATTTTGATGCAGACAGCCTTGATCAATTAAAAAATCACCTTACACCCTACCCGGGGAATGATTATATCAGGAATATGGTTGATAGCTATGCAATAAGATATCCCGATAGGAAAATGGTGTTTGCCGGGTAAGTTAGTACATAACATGCTTAAATGATGAAAAAATCGAACGCCAATTTCCGGATTGCCAATCCTCCGCTTAACAAAGCTGAGCAAGAACTTTATAATCGTTTAAAACGGTCGTTTAAACAAATTAAATTACATCAGGAAGGAAAAATTGAATTGAGGGATGCGAGAACCTTACTTGAAGGTTATAAATCCAAAAAACTTACGAAGTTTTGAAAACTTCGTAAGTTTGAAATATACCAATAAGCCTAAATCGTGAAAATCACAGCGGATACCTATTATCATCTTTATAACAGAGGAAATAACAAAGACATCATTTTCTTTGAGAATGATAACTACATTTTTTTTCTCAATCAATTTAAGAAGCATGTAGCACCTTTTTGTGAGGTATACGCCTATTGTTTAATGCCCAATCACTTTCACTTTTTTGTAAGAATAAAAGATGAAGTTTTATTTGAAAAAGGGATAAAAAATTTCTTTATCTCCTATTCAAAAGCGATAAATAAAAAATATAACAGAGTTGGGAGTTTATTTCAAGGAAGGTACAAGGTTTCTGAAATTACTTCTGATAGTTATTACACAACTATCATTATATACATCCATCAAAATCCAGTTATTGCGGGTTTAGTGAACCATATGGGAGATTATAAATATTCATCATACAATGCATATCTATCATCAAAAGAAACTATCTTAAATAAACAGGAAGTTTTAGATTGGTTTGGCGGATTGGAAAGTTTTATAACTCATCATAAAATGCTTTTAGATGAGTTTAGAGTAAATCAAAAACTTAATCTTTAAGTGGTAAGATTTACGAAGTTTTAAAAACCTCGTAAATCTGGTGTAAATAATATAGGAGCAGCGATGCGTATAAAATTATACTTCCGAAAGGCATCCTCTAAAACTTACGAAGTTTTAAAAACTTCGTAAGTTTACTTTAGTATCACCCCCGCCTTCTCCAGTTCCACCTGCATTTCCTGTTGAATTTTTAATGCTTCGGCCCTTGCAGCTTCGGCAAAGTCTTCACCGTTTGAAGCATAAATTATGGAACGCGATGCATTTACTATTAATCCGCAATCCTTATTCATTCCGTAATGGCAAACTTCGGCAAGGTTACCGCCTTGTGCCCCTACTCCCGGTACCAGTAAAAAATTATCAGGTGCGTATCTGCGGATGTTGGTAAACTCAGTGCTTTTAGTGGCGCCAACAACATACATTATCCTGTCGGCATTGGCCCAGGTATTGGCTTTTTGAATCACAGCTTCGTATAAAAATCCCTGCTCTGTGGTTAAATATTGAAAATCCTTGCTACCGGCTGAAGAGGTAAGTGCCAGGATGATCACCCATTTATCTTTATATTCAAGGTATGGCGATACAGCATCGTGCCCCATATAGGGCGACAAAGTTATGGCATCAAAGCTCATGCCAGCAGCCGACTCATCAAAAAAAGCTTTAGCGTACATGCCAGACGTATTACCCATATCTCCCCGTTTGGCATCGATAATATTCAAGCATTCTTTGGGTAGATATTTCCAGGTTGCGATTAAGCTTTGCAAACCTTTTACGCCATGCTTTTCATAAAACGCCGCGTTAGGTTTGTAGGATATGCACAGATCATGAGTTGCGTCAATTATTCTTTTGTTAAACTCAAATATAGGATCAGGATATTCTTTTAAAAACGCCGGGATCTTTTCAATATCGGTATCGAGCCCCACGCATAAAAATGATTTTTTGTGTTTAATTTGGTCAATCAGGTACTGGCGGGATATCATGTGCTGTTATTTATGTGTTTGAATGTCCAAAAAAACTAAAATTTAGTCGAAGTGTCAGCCCAATGAAAGATATTTTTTTAAATAGTTTGATAATTTAAATTAATTGAGTAGAATTGCAGTGTTTTCCGTTGAATTTTTCTTGCACTAAAGAAACAATTTAAAACTCCACGTTATTTTATTAATTATTTACATGGGTTTAGATGTTGCATAACAAAGTTGCATAATAAATTTATTTCATATTAAACATCTCCATTTATAAAATATAAATAGAATTTGCTAATACATTAAAGTCCTCTAACGCAGGTAACTTAATTGCCGGGTGAACAAACCGCGACTCCTAAGTACTATTGAAAAATAAATACGACTACAAAAAATATTAAAATCCTTTTGAACTATAATTCATAATATGTTTGATACAAACGAATTGAACGACAAACTCGTTTCTGAGTTACGCGAAATTGCCAAAAATTTAGGTATTGCCGAGGCTGACGAACTTAGAAAAGCTGCACTAATCACAAAAATTGTTGAACAGGAACAGTTAATTGAGGCGGCACGCATGCAGCAGGATACTGTTAACAGCAATTATGCTGCAGTTGAACTGCCGGCTCCGGCAGCTGAAGCTGGTGAAAAGACCCGCAAAAGAATCCGTACAATAAAAAATAGTAATACACCCCGTGTTGAAGTTCCGTTGGATGATACCAACCTTTTTGACATGCCTGATGACGAAGCCACTGTTGATGAATCAGAAAACACTGAGCTCCCTGTAGCAGAAGAAGCAGGCGCTGAACAACCTGCTGAAAACGAAGGCGATGCCAAAAATGATGAGCTGGTTACCGAAGGTGTCCGCCCTCAAAAATTTGAGCGCAGGGTTAACAACCAAACCGCCCAGCAAAAAAACCAGGAACCTGCTATAAATCTTGATTTTGATAACGTTATTGTAAACGAAGGCGTACTTGAAATTATGCCTGATGGTTACGGGTTTTTACGTTCATCAGATTATAACTACTTAACATCTCCTGATGATATTTACGTATCACAGTCGCAGATAAAATTATTTGGCCTTAAAACAGGTGATACCGTACGTGGAAGCATAAGGCCTCCAAAAGAAGGTGAAAAATATTTTCCTTTGGTACGTGTAGAAGCCATTAATGGCCGTATCCCTGCTGAAGTACGCGACCGTGTTCCTTTTGATCACTTAACCCCGCTTTTCCCTTCAGAAAAATTAAGCCTGTTTACTGATGCCGGTAACTATTCTACCCGGATCATGGACTTGTTCTCTCCTATTGGTAAAGGACAACGCGGTTTAATTGTGGCTCAGCCTAAAACCGGTAAAACCATGTTGTTGAAGGATGTAGCTAATGCTATTGCCAAAAATCACCCGGAAGTTTATCTTATTATATTGCTGATTGACGAACGCCCGGAAGAGGTAACAGACATGGCCCGAAGCGTACGCGCCGAAGTGGTATCATCAACTTTTGATGAGCCTGCTGAACGTCACGTTAAAATTGCCAACATAGTTTTGGAAAAAGCTAAACGTATGGTTGAGTGCGGTCATGATGTAGTTATATTACTAGACTCGATTACACGCCTTGCCCGTGCCTATAACACAGTTGCCCCGGCATCAGGTAAAATATTATCAGGTGGTGTTGACGCAAACGCATTACACAAGCCTAAACGCTTTTTTGGAGCGGCACGTAATATTGAAGATGGTGGTTCATTAACCATTATAGCTACGGCTTTAACTGAAACCGGATCGAAAATGGACGAGGTTATTTTTGAAGAGTTTAAAGGTACTGGTAACATGGAGCTGCAATTGGATCGTAAACTATCCAACAAACGCATCTTCCCTGCTATTGACATTACAGCTTCAAGTACCCGTCGCGACGATTTGCTGCTTGATCGTGAAACTTTACAAAGGATCTGGATCTTGCGTAATCACCTGGCAGACATGAACTCACAGGAATCAATGGAGTTTTTACAGGGACAAATTAAAGGCACCAAGACTAATGAAGAGTTCCTGATTTCTATGAATTCGTAATAAATCAATAGTTATGAAGTTATATTTAGCAGAAAGTTAATAGATAACTTCCTATTTATTTAATAAAATCTTGATACCTTCATAGCGGAATGAAGAATCGCTTAAAAAAACACTTGCCAAATGCTATTACCTGTGCAAACCTCTTTAGTGGTTGCATAGGTATAGTTTTAGCCTTCAAGGGTGAACTTATAGCTGCATCTTATGCAATTTTTCTGTCGGCTATTTTTGACTTTTTCGACGGACTTGCATCCAGGGTACTTAAATCATTTTCAGGCATAGGTAAAGACCTCGATTCGCTGGCTGATATGGTAAGCTTTGGCGTATTGCCCGCAGTAATAATGTACCAGCTATTGTTACAGGCCCGGCAGATAGATAATATAAGTCCCTATTTAAACTTTATAGCATTCCTGATCCCGGTATTTTCGGCATTAAGGCTTGCTAAGTTTAACGTGGATACCCGCCAGGCCGAGCATTTTATTGGTTTGCCTACGCCGGCCAATGCAATTCTTATCGCTTCTTTCCCGCTAATTCTTGATCATCAGAACAGGTACTTCACTCCTTCTCTTCAAAATCCATATGTATTATCAGTGCTGATAATTACAATGTGTTCATTATTAGTTATAGAAGTGCCAATGATGTCGTTAAAATTTAAAAACCGCGATTTTAACAAAAATATTTTCCGCTATTTATTATTACTATTTTCAGCAATACTGATACTATTTTTTAAATTTGCAGCGGTTCCGGTAGTTATTGTGTTTTATATCATTCTATCGATTATCCAATTCAAATTTTCAAACGAAGATATCCTGGGCAGGGCACAAAAAGAAGGCTAAATGCTGGCGATATACTCCTATTTAAACAAATACTAATGAAAAAATTCCAGGCAGAAATTGACGTAATGCCAAAAAAAGAAATACTTGACCCACAGGGTAAAGCAGTAACAGGAAGCATGAAAAACCTGGGTTTAACCGAAATTCATAACATTCGCATCGGCAAGCATATTACTTTAGAAATTGATGCTGAAAACGAAGAAATTGCAACTACCAAAGTTGATACTGCCTGTAAAAGCTTATTAGCCAACCTTATTATGGAAAGCTATAGCTTTAGTGTAAAAGCTATTTAAAGCGCTTAGTTAATTAGAGGTTAGAGATTAGTTTTGAAAAGATTTTTCCCTAATCTCTAATCTCCAGCCTCTGATCTCTATCTACAACCCCGCTTCCTTATCTGCTTTAATTTTTACAAGCCTTTCTAAATTAGGCGTAATAATACCGCGTACTTCGTTAAATTTCGAAACCAGTAATGCCTCGTCCGGAGCGCCTTGTTTGGCCATTATTTCAACTTCCTGAATAGTAGCCTGGCTTATAGGCATCCCAAAAAAACCAAGATTGGGTTTTAATTTATGTGCTGCCGAAGCCGCAAGTACCCAGTCTTTATTTTCAATCGCGGTAGTAATGGTTTGTAATAGTTCAGGCGTTTGCTGCAGAAACATCTCAATAGATTCTACAATAAACTCATCGCTGCCATCGGCTATCTCAAATAAAAAAGAAAGGTCGAGGTCATGTTCGGGGAAAATATGTGACATATAACGGTTTATATTATTCAAATTTATAACTTTTTCACAATCAAGCTATCTTTAAGTTCATTTTTGATAAGCAAAATTGTTTTATTTATAACCGGATGTACCAAATCGGGGGCAATTTCGGCCAGCGGCTCCAGTGTGAATCTTCTTTTATGCAGCTCCGGGTGAGGAACCTGCAATTCTTCTGCATTAATAATCTCGGCCCCGTAAAACAATATATCTATGTCAATGGTGCGCGAACCCCATTTTTCTTCACGCTTTCTTCCCAAAACAAGTTCGATACTTAATATTTTCTGAAGGAGCTCCAGGGCTGGGATATCTGTTTCCAAAACCACCACCTGGTTTAAATAATCAGGCGCATCTGTTTTTCCCCATGATTGGGTTTCGTATATCGATGAAGTTTTTATAACGGGTGCTATCTGCAGCGATATAAGCTTAATTGCCTCTTGCAGAAAGTTCTGCCGGTTGCCCAGGTTGCTGCCAAGTAATAAAAAAACAGTATTCATGTTGTAACAAATATTATAGACAACGCTCTTAATGATATATGTATCGAATTGCTAAGTTTGCATAGATAAAAGATTTATAACATTTAATGAAACAATTCTTCAAATTTGTATTTGCCAGTATGCTGGGCTTTATTTTAGCAAGTGTAGTAGTGGCAATTGTTTTTATCATATTTATTGCCGGCATAATTGATGCCAGCAGTGATAAATCAGTTATGGTTGATGCCAATTCGGTGTTACAAATAAAATTAAATTACCCGATTACAGAACGGACACCAAACAATCCACTATCAGGGTTGAGCTTTTTAGGAATTGACGGGGAAAAAACTATTGGCCTTAATGATATCCTGGCCAACATCAAAAAAGCAAAAACAGATTCAAATATTAAAGGCATCTTCCTTGACGAAAGTATGCTTTCTGCCGGTGAAGCAACTGTTGAAGAGATCCGCAATGCCCTAATCGATTTTAAAAAATCCGGAAAATTTGTAATTGCCTATTCAGAAGTTTATACCCAGGGCTTTTACTACCTGGCATCGGTTGCCGATAAGGTATATATCAATCCCAAAGGCAGTTTTGAGTTTAAAGGCTTTAGTTCACAGATCACCTTTTTAAAGGGCGCACTTGATAAACTGGGCATCGAGGTTCAAATTATAAAGGTGGGCACTTATAAAAGCGCCGTTGAACCTTTCTTCCTTAACAAAATGAGCGATGCAAACCGTTTACAGGTTACCTCCTATCTCGGGTCTATGTACGATCATTTTTTAACGGGTATAAGCCAAAGCCGTAACATAAATAAGGATTCCCTTTTTAATATTGCAAATGAGTTAAAGGTACGTTTACCTGAAGATGCGCTTAAATATAAATTGGTTGATGGCTTAAAATACAAGGATGAAATTTTAGATGAGCTTAAAAAGCGTACCGGCACCAGCACTAAAGACGATTTAAAAAGTGTTGACCTGAGTGATTATGGCTCAAGTGAAGCAGCTACAGATGATAAAAAAGAAACATCAAAAAATAAGATAGCTATTATATATGCATCGGGCGATATAGTTGGCGGCGAAGGTGATGACAACAGCATAGGTTCTGAAAGAATCTCAAAAGCATTACGCAAGGTAAGATTGGACAATAAGATAAAGGCAGTGGTGCTGAGGGTTAATTCGCCGGGCGGCAGTTCGCTTGCCAGTGATGTGATATGGCGCGAAGTAATGCTGACCAAAAAAGTAAAACCCATTATTGTATCCATGGGCGACCTGGCGGCATCGGGTGGCTATTATATTGCATGCGCCGCCGATTCAATTATTGCCGAACCCAATACAATAACAGGCTCCATAGGCATTTTTGCCGTGCTGCCCAATATGCAAAAGTTCTTTAACGATAAGCTGGGAATAACTTTTGACGGTGTAAAAACCGGCAAATATGCCGATCTGGGCGATGTGTCAAGGCCTTTAACACCCCAGGAAAAAGCCATTCTGCAAAACCAGGTTGACCAGGGTTATAATTCGTTTACCAAAGCTGTAGCTTTAGGCCGCAATAAAACACAGGCTTACGTTAACAGTATTGGCCAGGGCCGGGTTTGGACAGGCACACAAGCGGTAAAAATTGGATTGGTTGATCGCTTGGGGAATATTAATGATGCCATTGCATCGGCTGCTAAGAAAGCCAATATTAAAAAATACAACCTGGTATCCTATCCAGAGCAGAAGAGTTTCTTAAATAAGTTTGGCCTGGGCATGAACGCCGAGATAAAGGCACATTTTATGAAATCAGAAATGGGTGAAAACTTTAAATATTACCAACAATTAAAAGGCGTAACCCAGCTAATGCGCACCCCGCAGGCACGGATGCCTTATGATATTGAGATTAATTAGTTTTAAATATATTTTGATTGGAAAGCCGCCTGTATTGGGCGGCTTTTGTATTTTTACACCCTCATTCAAACTATGGAAAACAAACCTATTGCCCGTAAGCTTCGCCTGCTATCACAACTGATGGAGCTGCATGAGGAAAATCCGTTTAAGATAAAATCAATTGCCAATGCTGCTTTCAAGGTTGACAAGCTGCCCTACCCGGTTGCAGGTAAAACCTTTGCCGAGCTTGAAAAAATTGATGGCATAGGTAAAAGCACAGCCGGCAAAATTACCGAACTGCTTGAAAAAGGCACCATGACCGATTTGGACGACCTGCTTGCCAAAACCCCTGAAGGTATTGTTGAAATGATGGGTATTAAAGGTATCGGCCCTAAAAAAATAGCTACTATTTGGAAAGAGCTTGGCATCGAAAACATTGGCGAGCTATTTTATGCCTGTAATGAGAACCGTCTGGTTGAAGCAAAAGGCTTCGGGTTAAAAACGCAGGAAGAGATCCGGAGGGTTATTGAGTTTAACATGGCAAGCCATGGTAAATTTTTATATGCAAAGGTGGAACAGGAGGCCAAAGACCTTTTAGAGCAATTAAAAGGGATCTTTCCGGATGCGCTCATAGAATTTGCCGGTGAATTTCGCAGATATTGTGAAATTATTAATACACTCAGCATTGTGCTGGGCAGTAACGACCAGGAAACCACTGTTAACACCTTGTTGCCATCGGAGATCCTACATAATATAACCGCTAACAAAAATCATATTACCGGCAACCTGGAGAATGGCCTGACTGTTGAAATTGTGTGTGTAGAAAATAATTATTTCTATAAAGAGTTATTTATACAAACCGGGAATGACGAACATGTTAAGGCTGTTTTAGATAAAGCAGTTGATGATATTGATCAGCCAGCCAGCGAGGAACTGATCTATAAAAAGGCCGGGTTGGAATTTATAGAACCCGAACTCAGGGAAGGGATAACTTATATTGAACCGGCGGAGAAAAACGCGTTACCACATTTAATAAGCCATAACGACCTTAAAGGAACCCTGCATAACCACAGTACATGGAGTGATGGTATAAATACTGTTGAAGAAATGGCACTATATTGCCGGGACGAATTAAAGCTGGAATATTTAGGCATGTGCGACCATAGCAAAAGCGCTTTTTATGCAAAAGGCTTGAGCATTGAACGTGTATTACAGCAACAGGAAGAAATTGATCACCTCAATAAAAAACTGAACGGCTTCCATATATTTAAGGGTATTGAATCGGATATTTTGTATGACGGATCGCTTGATTACCCTGACGAAATCCTGCAACGCTTTGATTTTATAGTAGCTTCAGTACACTCTATCCTTAAAATGGACGAAGAGAAAGCGACCTCGCGTTTAATAAAAGCTATCGAAAATCCATACACTACTATACTTGGCCACCCTACCGGCCGTTTATTACTCAGCAGAAACGGTTATCCCATTAACTATAAAAAAGTAATTGATGCCTGTGCTGCAAATAATGTAGTAATAGAAATAAATGCTAATCCGCTGCGGCTCGACCTGGATTGGCGCTGGCACCAATATGCCCTGGATAAAGGGGTTTGGCTATCTATTAACCCCGATGCACACCGCAAAGAAGGTTTTTTAGATATGTATTATGGCACATTAGTTGCACGAAAAGGCGGACTGTATAAAGAAAGATGCTTAAATGCGTTATCATTGCAGGAAATTGGGAAGTTTTTTGATAGGAAAAAACTTCAGTGAACAGAGGCTAGAGATCAGAGATTAGGTTGGATTGAGAAGTTTGCGGTGATAAGCAACCGGTTCCACACCAATGAACTAACGAACCAGTGAACAAATGAACTTAATAAACAAAGTACGATCCATACAGTCAACCCAAAAACAACCTGCCATATTAGTTATTGGCGACCTGATGATAGACCATTACATTTGGGGGAATGCTACACGGTTATCGCCGGAAGCGCCCGTGCCCATAGTAAATGTAAAAAATGAGTCGACAACATTAGGTGGTGCGGGTAATGTTGTTCAAAACCTGGTATCGCTTGGCGCTAACGTTATTGTTGCCGGTGTTATAGGCGATGATACTATGGGCACCCGGTTAATTGAAATACTTCAGGCCGAAGGTGTTAAAACCGATACTATTATTAAGGACGACTCAAGGCCTACAACTGTTAAAACCCGTGTTTTGGCCGACCGGCATCAGTTGGTGAGGATAGATAAGGAAGTTATAGATGCAATTTCTGTTATAATAGCTAATGAGCTTACTGAAAAGCTTACTGACATTATTGATAGTGCTGACATTATCATCCTCTCAGATTATAACAAAGGCTTATTTTCTCCTGCACTCACGCAAAGGCTTATTAAAATCGCTAATGATCACAAAAAAAAGGTAATCATTGATCCTAAAGGGTTAAATTACGAAAAGTACAACGGCGCCTATTTAATAAAACCCAACCGTAAAGAGCTTGCCGAAGCAGCTAAAACCGAATCGATAAAAAATGTCGCAGAATTGCAGGAAGCGGCAAAAACTATTTTTGAACAAACTCAAACTTCATATTTAATAGTAACCCTTTCTGAAGAAGGTATGGCAATTATTACTGAGCAAACCAGCAAATTACTGCCCGTTAAAGCCACAGAAGTTTTTGATGTAACCGGCGCCGGCGATACAGTAATAGCTACCATCGCTTATTTTATAGCTTCAGGCTTCACCGTTGAGGAAGCTTGTGACCTGGCCAACCATGCCGCCGCAATAGTAATTAGGCATGTTGGCAGCGCAACCACAACAATTGATGAAATTATAAAAGACATGACTGAATAGTTTATTAGTTCATTGGTTAAATAGTTCATTGGTATATTTGCGCTTAACAAATCTGAAATTAATTAAATCCGAGTTCTCGAAATCGAAAATAAATCCGAAATCGAAATTCCGATATCCGAAATAAAAAACATGGTTATTGAAGAACTTAAAGATCATCAGCAGCTTATAAACAAGGTAATTGAACAACTAACAGGCGATATTGAAAAAGCCTGCGAAATGATCGTATCTGCAATACAAAATGGCAATAAGGTATTAATAGCCGGCAACGGCGGCAGCGCTGCTGATGCCCAGCATATTGCGGCTGAATTAAGCGGGCGCTTTGTTAAACATCGCAAAGCCTTACCAGGCATTGCTTTAACGACAGATACATCCGCACTAACTGCCATTGCAAATGATTATGGGTACGATCATGTTTTTTCAAGACAGGTTGAGGCATTAGCACAACCGGGCGATCTGTTTATCGGTATTTCAACCAGCGGCAATAGCCAGGGGATCCTGAATGCTTTTGAAACAGCCAGGAATTTGGGCTGTAATACATTAGGATTATCAGGTTGGACAGGCGGTAAAATGAACGGCCTGTGCGATTTAAATGTTATTGTACCATCCGAAATTACTGCCCGGATCCAGGAAATGCACATCCTGATAGGGCATATTCTTTGTAAAGCAGTTGACGATTTATTTTAATAGCCGATGAGAAACGACCTTGAAAAAGAGTTATTAAGTAAGATCCAACCGTTAGCTGAACTTAAAACCATGGTTAGTTCATGGCAAAAAGAGGGCAAAAAAGTAGTTTTTACCAATGGCGTTTTCGATCTGCTTCATATCGGACATGTTACCTACCTGGCCAAAGCAGCAGAATTAGGCGATAAGCTGATCATCGGGTTAAATACCGACAGCTCGGTAAAACGGATAAAGGGCGAAAGCCGCCCCATAAATGATCAAAGCAGCCGCGCCGCTTTATTGGCTTCGCTATTTTTTGTAGATGGCGTGGTATTATTTGACGAAGACACCCCGCTAAATTTGATCAGCTATTTGCTGCCGGATATATTGGTAAAAGGTGCGGATTATTCCGTTGAAAATATTGTTGGCGCCAAAGAAGTTATTGCCAACGGCGGCGAAGTAAAAACTATTACTTTTGTTGAGGGGTATTCATCAACCTCAATTATTAAAAAGATTAAAGAAAGAGAACTGTAAAATGATAAGCGAGCTTTGCAACAAGGTTTTTATAAAGACTATATATGACTATCATTTATATAATAATATAAATGCGCATTATGAAAACCCTTATGAACCAGGCTCGTTTGAAAATTTACTTTACACCAAATGCTGGATTGATACAGCCCAATGGCACATGGAAGATGAGATCCGTAACCCGGATATTGACCCCGTTGTGGCGTTGAAATGGAAACGCCGTATAGACAAATCAAACCAGGAACGCACAGACCTTGTAGAAGAAATTGACAATTATTTTCTTAATAAATATAAAGATATTGAAGCTGCTCCCTCTGCCCGCATAAATACAGAAAGCCCTGCATGGGCTATTGACAGGCTATCTATTCTTGCGCTGAAGATTTATCACATGCACGAGGAAAGCATCAGGCCAAATGTAAATGAAGCTGATTTAAATCAGCGTAAAACAAAACTGGCTATCCTTTTACAGCAACAAACCGATTTGTCACTGGCTATTAATGAACTGATTGAGGACATTCAAAAAGGCGAAAAGTATATGAAAGTTTATCGCCAGATGAAAATGTATAACGACCCGGAGCTGAACCCGGTTTTGTATAACAGCAAAAAATAGATGCCCACACCAAAGCATATATTGGCTATACGCTTTTCGGCAATGGGGGATGTTGCTATGACCGTCCCGGTTGTAAAAGCAGCGTTGACTCAAAACCCGGAGTTAAAAATCACTTTTGTTTCGAGGCCTGAATTTGCTGATTTCTTTGCTGATATCCCCCGGCTTACCTATTTCCCAGTCGACCTGAACTATGCGTATAAAGGATTTTCCGGGATAATAAAGCTATTCAAAACGCTCAAAAAAAATGCTTCATACGATGCCGTTGCTGATCTCCACGATAATTTACGAACAAAAATATTAAGAAAACTCTTCCGGCTTTCGGGCCTCACCTATGCTTATATTGATAAAGGCCGGGCAGGTAAAAAGCTATTAACCCGTTTCCCTAATAAAATACTGAAGCCGCTTAAATTAACTACAGAACGGTATGCTGATGTATTTAAAAAACTAGGTATTGAGGTAAAGCTTGATCATCAGCTGATAAAAAACCAGCAGACACTAACTGATGAAATACTTGCCATAACCGGTGCAAAAACAAAGCCATGGATAGGCATAGCCCCTTTCGCAAAACATAAAGGGAAAATTTACCCGTTGGAGCGAACTGAAGAAGTTATAAAAGCATTGAATAATAAAGATGTAAACCTGTTCCTTTTTGGTGGCTCACTGCTTGAAGAGGAAATTTGTATGCAATGGCAGCAAAAATACGATGCAGTAACTTCGTTGG
>Ga0193702_1000316_pt1 | contig 18722 bp, 16 predicted proteins | sample U3a1metaG_FD_143060 | JGI IMG/M metagenome (GOLD analysis project Ga0193702, IMG submission 143060) | Soil microbial communities from a riparian zone of the East river system, Colorado, United States - U3a1 | ecosystem: Environmental > Terrestrial > Soil > Riparian zone | place: USA: East River... | reverse complement strand
GAGCAGGTTGTAGACGATCTGCTTGGTCTTGCGCATGTCCAGCTGCGGCACGCCCAGGTCGGGCGCGATTTCCAGCTGCAGGGCGATGCCTTGCGCGGCCGCCTTCTCGCGCACGATGGTCAGGCTGTTCGCCAGCAGGCCGTCGAGATCGACCGGCTCGAGTTCGAGCGCCATCATGCCCGCTTCCACCTTCGACAAGTCGAGGATGTCGTTGATCAGCGACAGCAAGTGCTGGCCGCTGGTGAAGATGTCGTTGATGTATTCGTGCTGCAGCACGCTGGTCTCGCCCATCAGGCCGTCCTTCAGCGCTTCCGAAAAACCGATGATGGCGTTGAGCGGCGTGCGCAATTCATGCGACATGGTGGCCAGGAACTCCGACTTCATGCGGCTGGCGCGCTCCAGTTCGATGTTCTTGTCTTCCAGGGTGCGGTCGAAGCGCTTGCGTTCGGTGATGTCGCGCGCGGACGCGAACACGCCCTGCAATTTGCGTTCGCGGTCGTGAAAGGTGGCGGCATTGTAGGACACCTCGGTTTCGACCCCGTTCAGGGCACGCACGGTCAGCTCATAGTTGCTGACCTTGTTCTCGGTGAGCACGCGCTTGATCGCGGCCTCGGCCCGTTCGGGCACGGTAAAGAAATTCTTGCAGGGCGCGCCTATCAGTTCGTCGCGCGTGCGGCCGGTCAACGCGATCATCTGCTGGTTGACGTCCGAGATGATGCCTTGGGGGTCGGTCATCATCAGGGCATCGATATTCGATTCGATCAGCGAGCGCGTGTAGAACTGCTGGTCGCGCAGGCGCTGGTCGAGCAGGGCCTGGGCCGCCTCGACCTGTTTGCGGGCGGTGTTGTCGGTGCCGATCAAGAGGTAGCCGATGATGTCCTCGCCCGCATCGCGCAGCGCGGTGACCGAGACGATCGCCGGGAACCGGCTGCCATCCTGGCGCACATAGGTCAGTTCGTAGATATCCTCGATGCCGCGCGAAGCCTTGAACACCAGCGCTTCGAAGCCGGGCGTGATCGGGGTATCGAGTTCGCGGCTCAGGGCTTCGGCGCGCGCGATCACTTCCTGCGGGTCGGAAATGTCGGCCGGCGTGATCTTGTTCATCACTTCGGCCGCCGTGTAACCGAGCATGCGCTCGGCGCCGACGTTGAAGATCTGGATCACGCCATTGGCGTCGGTGGCGATGCTGGAGAAATTGGCGCTATTGAAGATCGCGCTTTGCAGGGCGCCGGCCTTGAGCAGCGCCTCTTCGGCCTGCTTGCGCGCCGTGTTGTCGGTGCCGATCAGCAGGTAGCCGATGATCGCGCTCTGGTCGTCGCGCAGGGCGGTGACCGACACCACGGCCGGAAACCGGCTGCCGTCCTTGCGGAAGTAAGTCAGCTCGTAGATGTCCTCGATCCCGCGCGAGGCCTTGAACACCAGCGCCTCGAAGCCCGGGGTGATCGGGGTGTCGAGTTCCATGCTCAAGGCCTTGGCGCGCGCGATCACTTCTTGCGGATCGGAAATGTCGGCCGGGGTGATCTTGTTCATCACCTCGGCCGCCGTGTAGCCGAGCATGCGTTCGGCGCCGACGTTGAAGATCTGGATCACGCCCTTGGCGTCGGTGGCGATGCTGGAGAAATTGGCGCTGTTGAAGATCGCGCTTTGCAGGGCGCCGGCCTTGAGCAGCGCTTCTTCGGCCCGCTTGCGCGCGGTGTTGTCGGTGCCGATCAGTAAGTAGCCGATGATGGCGTTGTGGTCGTCGCGCAGGGCGGTGACCGACACCACGGCCGGAAACCGGCTGCCGTCCTTGCGGATGTAGGTCAGCTCGTAGATGTCCTCGATGCCGCGCGAGGCCTTGAACACCAGCGCCTCGAAGCCCGGCGTGATCGAGGTGTCGAGTTCCAGGCTGAGGGTAGCGGCGCGTGCGATCAGCTCTTGCGGGTCGGAGATGTCGGCCGGCGTGATGCGGTTCAGCACGTCCAGCGCGGTATAGCCCAGCATGCGCTCGGCGCCCACATTGAAAATCTGGATGACGCCGCGTTCGTCGGTCGCGATGCTGGAGAAGTTCGCGCTATTGAAGATGGCGTCTTGCAGCGCGCCGGTCTTCAACAGGCTGGCCTGGCGCCGAAATTCCATATTGCCGTCGGCGCCGCCTTGACGGTCGTCCTTGCCAAATCCAGTCGTGTGCATAGTGCCGAGTCCGAGTGCGTGAGATCAGCCGGCGGCGTGGGCCGCTAGGGCGCGCCAACTGCGTGGCAGGCTCGCAGATTGGCGCCGATCAGCACTGGAACACGAACAGGCCGGTGGCAAGCAGGAGGAGAGTCGAGTCCAGCATAGCAGAGGCGGCGCGGCGAATCTGTAAATATGCGGGAAACACCGGAATATACTTTGAGAATGCCCATTTGCGCGCAATGGCAATGCTCGGATGCCCGTTCCGCTAAGCGCGCTACCGCACAGACCGAGGCCGGCGCCGCCGCGCATGCTGAATGTCGCAGGAGAAAGTGCACGCAGGATAAAGGAGCGGGTATGGAAGCCTTGGCATCGTTGGACTATGCGTTGGCCCTCAGCATTATCAACCGGACTCGCGACTTGACGCTGGCGTCGATCGGCCCGGAGGGCGCGCCGCATGCCACCACGGTCACCTTCGCCAACGACGCGCTGATTATGTACGCGGCGATCGGCATCGACAGCGAAAAAGCCCATAATATCCGCGTGCGCCCCCGAGTGGCGCTGACCGTGAATGCGCCGTACCGGGATTGGAGCGAAATCCAGGGCATGTCGATCGACGGGAACGCCGAAATCGTCGGCGATCCGGATGAGATGCGGCGCGCCAGCCAATTGCTATTGAACCGATTTCCGCAATTTGCGGAATTCATGTCGGACACCGCCTCGGTGCCGTGGGCAGGCACGGTATTCATCAAGATCGTGCCGGCATCGGTCACGCTGCTCGATTATGTCCGGGGTTTTGGTAACACCGGACGCTTCAGGGTCCAAAACTAATCATACGGATGGCGCCGAATAGTCCATACTGATACCCGAACTTATGGTCGTTCCAGATTAATGGCAACTGCATGGAAATTAATAATAACGCGCGCCACGAACTCATACGCAAGGCGGTGGGAGATTCCCCAGGGATTCGTCACGCCGATGTGGTCGATCACGCGACCCGGGTATGGGTGGATTTGGCGGCGCATTTGACGCCCCTGATCGGCGAGGCCGGTTTCTGCGCCTTGTACGGGCGCGCCGCGCGGCTGGCCGCGGTCGCCGATCATTGGCCCGTGGTACTGAATGGCGAGCGTTCGGTAGGCACACTATTGCTTTCCATTAAGAATAGCCTGGCGTCGATCGAGCCCGAACGCGCGGCCGCGGCCAATCTCGCTTTACTGGACTCCTTTACCAAGCTGCTTGCTGGCTTGATAGGCGATGGGCTGACGACGCGCCTCTTGAAAACAGCATGGGCCGACCGGTCTGAAGGAAATCATAATGAACGATAAAGTACAGTTGGGCTTCATGGCGACGGGCGTGCCTGGCCTGGACAGTCTGCTTGGCGGGGGGCTCGGCGAATTTTCGTTCAACGTCATCGCCGGCGCGCCCGGCAGCGGCAAGACCACGCTGGCGCACCAGATCATGTTCGCGCTGGCCAGCACGCGCAAGAAAGCGCTGTTTTTCACGGTGTTGGGCGAGCCGCCGCTCAAAATGCTGCGCTACCAGCAGCAGTACGATTTCTTCGACATCGACATGGTCGATTCCTGCATTCGTTACGTCAATCTGGCGGAGGACTTGCGCACCGGCGATTTCAACGGCGTGCTCGAACGCATCATCAAGGAAGTCGAAGCATTTACGCCCGGGCTGGTATTCGTCGATTCGTTCCGCTCCGTGATCCAGATGGCCAAGAATGGCAACGAGGGCGTGGCCGACCTGCAGTACTTCATCCAGGAACTGGGCACGCGCATGACCAGCTGGCAGGCCACGACCTTCCTGATCGGCGAATACGTCGATCCGGATGGCGAAGCCAATCCGATCATGACGGTGGCCGATGGCCTGATCTGCCTGTCGCAGCATGCCGCCCGCAACTCGGTGGTGCGCAAGATCCGCGTCGTCAAGATGCGCGGCCAGGCCCACCAGATGGGTTTGCATACCTTCCGCATCTCGGGCAAGGGCTTGCATGTCTATCCGCGCCTGTTGCCCGAGCCGCGCCCGGTGCGCGAGCCCGAGGGGGACCGGGCGCCGCAAATCGAGCGCGTATCGGTCGGGGTGCCGGACCTGGACGCGCTGTTGCATGGCGGCCTGCCCAAGGGACATGCGGTGATGGTGGTCGGTCCCTCCGGCTCGGGCAAGACCATCCTCGGCACCGCCTTCCTGGCGCACGGCGTCGCCATGGGTGAGCACGGCGTCATCGCCTGTTTTGAAAAAGGGCCCTCACGCTTGCGCAATGCGGCGCTCGACCGCCTGGTGCACGAAGGCCAGGTCAGCATGTTCCAGAACCGCTCGCTCGACCTCTCGATCGAGGAAATCCTGGACGACCTGGTGAGCGAAGTGCGGCGCACCGGCGCCACCCGCGTGGTCATCGATTCGCTGTCCGAAGCGGGGCTGTACCTGGCGCCCGAGTTCCGCCAGGATTTCCGCGAGGCGATCTTCCGCATCCTCGCCGGCCTGGCCGAGACCGGCGCGACCGTGATGGTCACCATGGGGCTCGAAGACCGCTTCACCGACCTGCGCTTCAGCCAGGCCGATTCGTCCTTCCTGGCCGACGCGATCATTGCGATGCGCTACGTGGAAATCGAAGGCCGCCTGAGCAAGGTGATTTCGGTGATCAAGGTCAGGGGCAGCAGCCATGACACCGAGCTGCGCCGCTACGACCTCACCGCCAGCGGCCTGCGGATCGATGCGACGATGATGCAGTTCGACGGCATGCTCACGGGACGGCCAGTGGCAAGTGGAGGGCGTGGCGAAGGTCACTGATCATGTCCCCCTCCGAATCAGGTATCGGCCTGCCGGTGCAAGACCTCGCCGGACTGACGCAAAGGATTGCCTCGCTGCAGGCCGAAAACGCTGGACTGCGCCGCGAAGCGCTGGAAAAGCACGAATTGCGGGACATGGTCGAACAGCTGCGCGAAGCCAACCAGAACCTGGTGGTCGCCACCATCGGCGCCCAAACCTTGCGCGAAGATGCCGAAGCGGCCAATTTGCGCCAGAACGAGTTCCTGGCCATGCTGGCGCACGAGTTGCGCAATCCGCTCGCGCCGATCAGCATGGCGGCCACCTTGCTGGCGCGGATGCCGGCGCCCTCGGGGCAGATGCTGGGCCTGCAAGCGGTCATTGCGCGCCAGGTCAAGCACCTGTCGCGCCTGCTTGACGACTTGCTCGACGCGGCGCGTATCAGCAGCGGCAAGATCGCGCTCAGCCTCGAAGTGTTGCCGCTGCAAGAGCTGCTCGAGCGTTCGGTCCAGACCGTGAAGGCGCGGCTCGACGAGCGCGGCCAGCATCTCACCTGCGATTTCGCCGGCCTGCCGCTGTTGGTCAACGGCGATCCGACGCGGCTCGAGCAAGTGTTCTCGAACCTGCTGGTCAACGCCGCCAAATTCACGCCCGACGGCGGCCGGATCGTGCTGTCGGCGCAGCCCGTCGGCCACATGGCCGTGGTCACCGTGGCGGACGATGGCATGGGGATTGCGGCGGAGGTATTGCCGCATATCTTCGCGCTGTTCACGCAAGGGCCGCGCTCGCTGGCGCGTTCCGAAGCAGGCTTGGGGGTGGGACTGAATGTGGTGCGCAATGTGGTCGAGCTGCATGGCGGCGCCGTCGAGGCCAACAGCGAGGGGCTGGGCCAGGGCAGCGTGTTCTCGGTCAGCTTGCCGCTGTCCGGCGGCGTGGTGGCCGCGGCGCCGGCGATCGCGCATCCGGACCCGCCCAAACGCCTGCGCATCTTGCTGGTCGAGGACAACCGCGATGCCAGCGATACGCTGGCCATGTTCCTGCGCCACGAGGGGCACGAGATCGCGACCGCCTACGATGGCGTCAGCGGCCTCGCACTGGCCGCCGTCGACGATTTCGATATCCTGATTTGCGATATTGGGCTGCCCGGCATGGACGGCCTCGAATTGATCCGGCAATTGCGGGCCACGGTCGGCATCCATATCCCGTTTGCCATTGCCGTGTCCGGCTATGGCCAGGAGGAAGACCGGGAGCGCGCGGTGAGCGCCGGCTTCGCCCAGTATTTCGTCAAGCCGCTCGCGGTCGACGCCTTGCTGGACTTGCTCGGCTCGCAGGCGGTGGTCCGGCTGGTGGCGAACAGCCGCCAGGTGCGGGGCAAGTAAGGGGAGCCATTTGACGACCGCGCCCGCAGGAATGCAATGAACACGAGCGACGACATTGCGCGCGAGCTGCTGGACGCTCCCTATGCGGCGCTGGACGCGCGCAGCCAGAAAGTGATCGGGCAGATCGCCCAGCGCAAGCACATTGCCGAGAACACGGCACAAAGCCTGGACGAACAGTTGACCTTGGGCGAGCGCGCTGCGGATGCGGTGGCCTCGTTCGGCGGTTCCTGGACCTTCATCGGCCTGTTTGGGCTGGTGCTGGCCGGCTGGGTCGGCCTGAACATGGTCCTGCTCGCGAACAATGGCAAGAGCTTCGACCCCTATCCCTATATCCTGCTGAACCTGTTCCTGTCGATGTTGGCGGCGATCCAGGCGCCGATCATGCTGATGTCGCAGAACCGGCAGGCACAAAAAGACCGCTACAACGCCGGCCACGACTACGAGGTCAACCTGAAGGCCGAACTCGAGATCATGCTCCTGCATAAGAAGGTCGATGCACTGCGCCAGGAGCAGTGGGCTGAGTTATTGGCGATCCAGTCCGAGCAGTTGAAGCTGCTCGGGTCGCTGATTGAACGCGAAGGCATTCGCGCCGGACTCGAGCCCTGATTGGGGGCGGATTGGTGCCGGCCCGGTACGATATAATGTCGTCCAGCCTTTTTCCCCCACCTGCTCCCATGCCTGCCGACGTCCCACCGAACCGCCCGACGCTGTACGACCCCACCGAGCACCGCATCCGCAGTTTCGTCACGCGTGCCGGCCGCTTGTCGATCGCCCAGGCGCGCGCGCTGGAAGAGCTGGGGCCGACCTTCCTGATCGCGTACAGGAAGGACCTGCTGGACACGGTCCAAGCCTTCGGCCGCAGCGCACCCGTGATCCTGGAGATCGGCTTCGGCATGGGCGACACCACCGCGCACATCGCGCGCGCCATGCCGGACAAGGATTTCATCGGCGTCGAAGTGCACACGCCGGGCGTGGGCAGCCTGCTCAAACAGATCGGCGAACAGGGCATCACCAACTTGCGCCTGATCCAGCACGACGCGGTCGAAGTGCTGAACCAGATGATCGCGCCGGCCTCGCTGGCCGGCGTTCACGTGTTCTTTCCCGACCCCTGGCACAAGGCGCGCCACAACAAACGGCGCCTGATCCAGCCTGCCTTCGTCGCGCTGCTGGCCGAAAAACTCGCGCCCGGCGGCTACCTGCATTGCGCCACCGATTGGGAAGACTACGCGGTCCAGATGCTGGACGTGCTGGGCGCCGAACCGCTGCTGGACAACACGGCCGAAGGCTACGCGCCGCAGCCGGCCTACCGTCCGCTGACCAAGTTCGAGAACCGCGGCATCAAACTCGGCCACGGCGTCTGGGACCTGGTGTTTATGAAGCGCTGACCGACACGGTGCTTGCAATGCATGGAGGGAATTCATGCAATGCATGGATTCCCGCTTTCGCGGGAATGACGGGCTGTGGGAATGACGGAACTAGCGCATGTCGGCGATCAGGGCGACGATCTCGTCGCCGTACGAGACCAGCTTCTTCTCGCCGACGCCGGTCACGCCGCGCAGGTCGTGCAGCGACATCGGCCGGACCTTGGCGATCTCGCGCAGCGTCGCATCGACGAAGATCACGTAGGCCGGCACGCCATGCGCGCGCGCGGTCTCGACCCGCCACCAGCGCAGCTTGTCGAAGATCGCCTGCTCCGCGGTCGACAGGTCGGTCTCCGCATAGCCCTTGGCCGGGCTGGCCGCGCGCTTCTGCTTGACCGGCTTCTGGTACTGGCGCAGCTGGACCTTCTGCCCGCCCTTGAGCACCGGGCGCGCGGCGTCGGTCAGCTTCAATGAGCTGTACACCTCGTGGTCCACGGTCACCAGGCCGAGCGCGATGGTCTGGCGCAGGATCGCGCGCCACTCGGCCTCGGCCCGCTCGCTGCCGATGCCGAACACCGACAGCGCATTGTGGTGCCACTGCTTGATGCGGTCCGACTCGACCCCGCGCAGCACGTCGATCACGTGGCCGGCCGCGAAGCGCTGGTCGACCCGGTAAATCGCCGACAGCAGCTTTTGCACCGGCACCGTGCCGTCGAACGACACCGGCGGGATCAGGCAGGTGTCGCAATTGCCGCAGGGCGTGGAGCGCTCGCCGAAGTAGTCGAGCAAACGCGTGCGGCGGCAACTCAGGGTCTCGCACAGGCCCAGCATCGCGTCGAGCTTCATGCCCAGCACGCGCTTGAAGGTCTCGTCGGCTTCCGACTCGTCGATCATGCGGCGCTGGAGCACCACGTCCTGCAGGCCGTAGGCCATCCAGGCACTGGCCGGCTGGCCGTCGCGGCCCGCGCGTCCGGTCTCCTGGTAGTAGCCTTCGATGCTCTTGGGGAGGTCGAGGTGGCAGACGAAGCGCACGTCCGGCTTGTCGATCCCCATGCCGAAGGCGATGGTGGCGACCATCACGATGCTCTCTTCGCGCAGGAAGCGCGCCTGGTTGGCGCTGCGCTTCGGGTAGTCCATGCCGGCGTGGTAGGGCAGGGCGCGGATCCCGTTCTCGTTGAGGAATTCGGCGGTCTCCTCGACCTTCTTGCGCGACAGGCAGTAGACGATGCCGGCGTCGCCGCCATGCTCGGTGGTGATGAAGTCGAGCAGCTGCTTGCGGCCGTTGGCCTTCTCGACGATCTGGTAGCGGATGTTGGGGCGGTCGAACGAGGACACGAACTGGCGCGCATCGGCCAGTTGCAGGCGCAGCGCGATTTCGGCGCGGGTCTGGTGGTCGGCGGTGGCGGTCAGCGCGATGCGCGGCACCTGCGGGAAGCGCTCGTGCAGGATCGACAGCTTGATGTACTCGGGCCGGAAGTCGTGGCCCCATTGCGAGACGCAGTGCGCCTCGTCGATCGCGAACAGCGCGATGTTGGACGCTTCGAACAGCTCGAGGCAGCGCGGCGTCATCAGCCGCTCCGGCGCGACGTAGACCAGGTCGATCTCGCCGGTGCGCACCAGCCGCTCGATGCGCATCGATTCTTCGAAGGTCTGGGTGGAATTGAGGAAGGCCGCACGCACGCCGACTTCGGCCAGCGCGTCGACCTGGTCCTGCATCAGCGCGATCAGCGGCGACACCACCACCCCGACCCCGTCGCGCAGCAGCGCCGGGATCTGGTAGCACAGCGACTTGCCGCCGCCGGTCGGCATCAGCACCAGCGCGTCGCCGCCGCTGCCCACGTGCTCGACGATCTCGCCCTGCTGCCCGCGGAAGGCGGGGTAGCCGAACACGGTCTGCAGCAGATGGACGGCGCGCGCGCCGATGTCGGTACTCATGATGCGTTCATTCGGCCCAGACCACCCAGCCGTAGTGGGCACTGGCCACGATCAGGATGCCGAACAGGATGCGGTACCAGGCGAAGGCGCTGAAGTCGTGCGAGCTGATATAGCGCAGCAGCCAGCGCACGCACAGGAAGGCGGAAATGAAGGCCGCCACGCCGCCGATGCCGAACAGCGGCAGGTCGGCCGCCGACAGCAGCGCGCGTTCCTTGTACACCGAGTAGACGGTGGCCGCCAGCAGCGTCGGGATCGCGAGGAAGAAGGAGAATTCGGTGGCCGCCTTGCGCGACAGCCCGAACAGCATGCCGCCGATGATCGTCGCGCCCGAGCGGCTGGTGCCCGGGATCAGCGCGAACGCCTGGGCGCAGCCGATCTTCAGCGCGTCGGTCACGCTCATGTCGTCGACCGAATCGATGCGCGCGGGCGCAGCGTTTTCCTTGTTGCTGCGTTCGACCCACAGGATGATCACGCCGCCGATGATGAAGGCCAGCGCCACCGGCACCGGCGCGAACAGCTTGGCCTTGATCATCGTGTTGAAGGCCAGGCCGAGCACCGCGGCCGGCATGAAGGCGATGATCAGGTTGAGCATGAACTTGCGGGCCTTCGGGTCGCTGCCCAGGCCGGCCAGCACGCTGCCGATGCGCGCCCGGTATTCCCACATCACGGCCAGGATCGCGCCGGCCTGGATGGCGATTTCGAACACCTTGACTTTTTCGCCGGTGAAGTCGAGCAGGCTGCCGGCGACGATCAGGTGGCCGGTCGAGGAAATCGGCAGGAATTCGGTGAAGCCTTCCACCAAACCCATGATGATGGCTTTAAGCGCGAGTATCAGGTCCATGAATTGTTCTTGAATGGTTGAGGAAAGGCGGGTCCGGCAGGCGGCACCACGCGGGGTCGAAGCTTACCACGGACGAGCTTCCCGCCCTAGGGCCGCGCGCAACGGCGAGCCTGTTTTTGGATGGATGCCAAAATCAGGCGTGATCGCGCATGGCTTGCATGATCGGGGCTTGCCGGTTTCCTTGCGGACGACGTTCGAATACAACGATGCTGTCGTAGCAGGCAATGTAATCGGTCGCCTTGGTGAAGCTTGAAATAGGGATGACGCCTCTCGAATGCACGGCATTCAATTCGTCAAGCTTGTCTTTGGTAAATTCAATGAAACTGCCTGCTTGCCTTACCCCGCCCTGGAATTCCGGCCAGTAGCAGGTGTGGGTATCTTCCACCAGATAGACGCCATTTTTATGGACTCTTTCATACAGCAATTGGAAAGAAGCGACCATGTGATTCATCTGATGGCTGCCATCATCGAGAACGATATCGACTTCCGGATATTTTTCGAATATCTGCTCGATCAAAGCAGGGTCATCCTGGCTACCGATGAAAATCTCGATGCCCTCCGACTCATGGGCCTTGCACTGAGGGTTAATATCGATCCCGATGATCTTGGATTCCTTTCCAAAAAACTCCTTCCACATTGCCAACGACCCGCCGCCGGACACGCCGATTTCAATCATCACGGGCGCTTTGTCTCGGAAGCGCGTGAAGTGACGCTCATAGATGTCAAAGTAATGCACCCACTTATGAAGCCGCTTGTCCGAATTGTTGAGAAAATGCCTGTGCAGGAAGCCGTTCATTCGTATTGCCTTTCTGGGCGTGTCGATGGAAGTCTTTAATCCGGGGAGGTCTGTTGCTCCATCCAGCTTAACCAGTGGATAGCCTGCTCTCTGCTGCTCCCGCACATCTCGTCGTGCGGCATCAAGGAGCGGCAGACCTGCGGCCGGCCTGGATGCCCGAAAATCATGCAGCGATTGTCTTGGTCGAGCTGAACACACCGGACGCCCGCCGGCTTACCGCCAATCATCCCAGGAATAGGACTGGAGATGGACGGGGCGATGCAGCATGCACCGCAATGCGGGCGACAATCCATGGCGTTTTACTCGGCTCTCAGCGAAGGCGGGCGGTGGGAAACGGCGGTCAGGCTGGAGTGTAGCATCCGGCCGCCTCCCGGCCCGCCCTCAGGCGCCGCTGAATGCGGCCATCAGGTAGTCGGTGTCGCGCCGCAGCAGCGATTCATTGAAGCGCAGCTCCATCCGCCCATCCTTGATCGCGGCGGTGCGGATGTTGGCCTGCTTCAGGCGCTCGGCCAGGCCGGCCTGGCGCTTTTCCGAGATCTCGAGATAGTGGACGTTGCTGGCGTTTTCCACCCGATGGACCTTGTAGCCGGAGGTCTTGTCCAGGCGCGCCAGCAGGCGTTCGCCGGCGGCGTGGAAGGCGGCGTAGCGCTGCTCGATGCCGTCCAGCTCTTCCAGCACCGGCAGGGCGGTCTCCCAGCCCTTGTACACCATGCCGCCGAACAGGTGGCGCAGTTCGCGCGCCTTCACCAGCAGCGCCTTCGGCCCCGACAGCACCGCGCCGTACGGGGCGCCCAGGTATTTGTAGAGCGACACGTAGACCGTATCGAAGGGCTGGCAATAGGTCTTGACGTCGAAGCCGGGCGTGCCGCACAGCAGCAGCAGGCGCGCGCCGTCGAGGTGCATCGGGATGCCCTTGGCGCGCGCCAGTTTGCTCAGGTCGGCAATCAGCGCGGCGGGCACGGCGGCGCCGTCGGCGCGCCGCACCGGACTCTCGATCGCGATCGCGCCCACCTTGATCGGAAAGGGGCCGTTCTCGGCGCGGTTGATGGCGTCGCCGACTTCGGCCAGCGTGGGCGCGGCCTTGCCGGCCGCCAGCGGCACCAGGTTGATGCCGCTTAGCACGCTGACGCTGTCCGATTCGTCGCGGTAAATATGGCTTTCCTGCTGCACCAGCGCATGTCTCGATTCGCCGCACAGGAGGCGCAGGGCGATGTGGTTGGCCATGGTGCCGGTCGGCATGAAGACCGTGTCTTCCTTGCCCAGCAGTGCGGAGAATTTGGCTTCGAGATCGGCGATCGCGCCGCCGGCCAGGTAGGTGTCGCTGGCCTTGGGATTCTTTTGCACAAGCTCCTGCAGCTTGGCCACGTAGGCGAGCGGGCTGCGCGGCAAGGTGTCGCCGGCCAGCACCACTTGGGTGTCGATCTCGGCGGACGGCACGGCAGGCGCTGCCTGGCCGTAAGGCGCTTGGGCGGCGGTTTGGGCGGCGAACGCGTCGACGCCGAGGGCGCCGAGCGGCAGGGCCGAACCGAGGAACAGGCGGCGGCTGATGGTCATGGATTCTCCCGAAAAGTTATTAGTTAGTTACCCCCTTTCAAGTCTAACCCAAGCAGGCGGCCCGCGCAGTCAATATAGCCGCGCGCCTCAGCGGAAGAACGCCATGCGCGTGAGGAAGGTGTAGTCGGCCTCGACGAACATCATCGCGACCAGCACCATCAGCGCCAGCGGCGGTATCAGGATCACCGCGATCAGTGCGCGCCGCTCCCAGCGCAGGTGCATGAAGATGGCGACGATCAGGCCGGCCTTGGCGATCATCAGCGCCAGGATCAGGGTCCAGCGCAGCTGTCCCTGGAGGTGGAAGAAATCGACCAGGTAGGACAAGGTGCTGAGCACGAACAGCAGTCCCCACACTTTCAGGTAGAGGCCGATCGGCGGGCCGTGCGGGTGTTCCAGAACTGGTTCCATAGGAGCTCCTACCACAGGTAAAACAGGGCGAAGATGAAGACCCACACGAGGTCGACGAAGTGCCAGTACAGGCCGGCGATCTCGACGATGTCGTAATTGCCGCGCGCTTCGTAATCGCCGCGCAGCACGCGGCGCGCGATGACGCTCAGGTAGATCACGCCGGCCGTCACGTGCAGGCCGTGAAAGCCGGTGATCATGAAGAAGCATGAGCCGAACTGGGCCGCGCCCATCGGATTGCTCCAGGGCCGCACGCCTTCGGCGATCAGCTTGCTCCATTCGAAGGCTTGCATGCTGACGAACATGGCGCCGAACGCGGCCGTGGCCAGCATCAGGCGCGCGGCCGTCTTGCGCTCGCGCCGGTAGGCATAGTTGACGGCCATCGCCATGGTGCCGCTGCTGCTGATCAGGATGAAGGTCATGATCGCGATCAGGATCAGCGGCAGCTTGGTGCCGTTGATGACCAGCGAGAACACGTCGCTCGGGTTGGGCCAGGCGGCCGTGGTGGAGATGCGCACCGTCATGTAACCGGTCAGGAAGCTGCCGAAGATGAAGGTGTCGCTGAGCAGGAAGATCCACATCATCGCCTTGCCCCAGGGGACGCGGAAGGCGGCCTTGTCTGCCGACCAGTCGGCTACGATGCTCGATTCGCGCATGGGATCACCTCAGCAAGTTGCTGCACAGTTGGATGAAGTCGGGTGTGACCAGGAACAGCAGCGCGAACATGGCCAGCCACAGCACCAGCAGGAAATGCCAGTAGTGCGCGCACAGGGCGGCGGTGTCGCGCAGGCGCGCCAGCGGAGCGCCGCGCAGGAGGCGCAGCCCCAGCACGCCGGCGGCCGCCAGCCCGCCTACCACGTGCACGCCGTGCAAGCCGGTGATGAGGTAGAAGAAGCTGTTGGCCGGATTGCCGTCGACCCGCAGGTTCAGCGCCAGCATCGCTTGCCAGGCCCATAGCTGCGCGGCCAGGAACAGCAGCGACAGCCCGCAGCCGGCGGCCCAGCCGCGCAGCAGCGCCGCCTGGGTGGCCGCGCGCGCCGCCGCGCTCCAGGCGATGCCGGCGCCGGCCAGCAGCGCGCTGCTCAGCCACAACTGCCACGGCACCCGGGGCAAGGCGCGCCAGTCGTCCACCGCCATCCGCATCAGGAAGGCGATGCTGAACAGGAAGAACAGCGTGCTCACCACCGCCATGAAGACCCGCAGGCCGACCGTCGCCGCGCTTGCCCTCCCGGCCGGCGCAAGGGCGCTCATGTCGGCTCTCCGCGCGGGACGGGGATGGCGGCGGGAACGGCGGGCGCCTCTTCCTGCTGCTCCGGTCCGATGTTCTGCGCAATGAAGTCGGACGCGCCTTCCTGGTGGCCGTAGTCGTAAGGTCCGCGGAACACCACCGGCAGCGCCGGCCCCCAGTTGCCGTGCTTGGGCGGCGTGTCGGGCGTATACCACTCGAGGCTGGCCGCGCGCCACGGATTGGGGCCGGCGCGCGGCCCCTTGAAGGTGCTCCAGGCCAGGTTGTAGATGAACAGCAGTTGCGCCACGCCGACGATCAGCGCCATGACCGTGATGAAGGCGTTCAGCGTTTGCGCGGACTGCGGAATGAAGGCGTAATTCTCATACGCGTAGTAGCGGCGCGGCATGCCGAGGATGCCCAGGTAGTGCATCGGGAAGAAAATCAGGTAGGTCCCGACGAAGGTGATCCAGAAATGCAGGCGGCCCAGCGTGTCGTTGTAGAGCCGGCCGCTGACCTTGGGATACCAGTGATACAGGCCGCCGAACACGGCCAGCACCGGCGACACCCCCATCACCATATGGAAATGCGCGACGACGAAATAGGTGTTCGAGAGCGGAATATCGACGCTGACGTTGCCGAGGAACAGGCCGGTCAGCCCGCCGATCACGAAGGTGCTGATGAAGCCGATGGCAAACAGCATCGGCACGGTCAGGTGGATGTCGCCGCGCCACAGGGTCAGGGTCCAGTTGTAGACCTTGAGCGCGGTCGGCACCGCGATGATCAGGGTGGTGGTGGCGAAGAAGAAGCCGAACAGCGGATGCATGCCGCTCACATACATGTGGTGCGCCCACACCACGAAGCTCAGGCCGCCGATGATGACGATCGCCCACACCATCATGCGGTAGCCGAAGATGCATTTGCGCGCATGCACGCTGACCAGGTCGGAAATAATGCCGAAGGCGGGCAGGGCCACGATATATACCTCGGGGTGGCCGAAGAACCAGAACAGGTGCTGGAACAGCAGGGGACTGCCGCCCTTGTGGCCCAGGTGCTGGCCCATCGAGACCACGGCCGGCATGAAGAAGCTGGTGCCGAGCGCCTTATCGAACAGCATCATCACGCCGCTCACGAACAGCGCCGGGAAGGCCAGCAGGGCGAGGATGGTGGCAACGAAGATGCCCCACACCGACAGCGGCATGCGCATCAGTGTCATGCCTTGCGCGCGCGCCTGCAGCACCGTGGTCACGTAGTTCAGGCCGCCCATGGTGGTGGCGACGATGAACACCACCAGCGACACCAGCATCACCACGATGCCCCATTCCACGCCCGGCGTGCCGGGCAGGATGGCCTGCGGCGGATACAGGGTCCAGCCCGCGCCGGTCGGCCCGCCGGGCACGAAGAAGCTGGCGAGCAGGATCAGCACCGCCAGCAGATAGGTCCAGTAGCTGAGCATGTTCATATAGGGGAACACCATGTCGCGCGCGCCCAGCATCAGCGGGATCAGGTAGTTGCCGAATCCGCCCAGGAACAGGGCGGTCAGCAGGTAGATCACCATGATCATGCCGTGCATGGTGATGAACTGGTAGTAGCGCGCCGGATCGATGAACGCGAAGCGGCCCGGGAAGCCGAGCTGCAAGCGCATCAGGTCCGACAGCACCATGCCCAGCAGCCCGACCACGATGGCCGTGATCGTGTACTGGACCGCGATGACCTTATGGTCCTGGCTCCACACATATTTGGTCCACCAGCTTTGCGGTTCGTGCAGATGATCGGTGGCGTAAGCCATGTAGTCCTCCCTTTACTTGAGGGTCCGGATGTATTCGACCATGGCCGCCAGCTCCGCCTCGCTGAACGGCTGCTGCGGCATGATGGGCGCGAAGCCGCGCACCACCTTGGCCTTGGGGTCGGCGATCGATTCGCGCAGGTAGGCGTCATCGACCACCGCGCTGGCGCCGCCTTCCAGGGTTTCGGTCTTGCCGAACAAACCCTTCCAGCTGGGGCCGACGCCGGCGCTGCCGTCGATGCTGTGGCAGCCGGCGCAGCCGCGCGCCTGCGCCAGCAAACGGCCCTGGCGACCCGGATCGATGTCGCGCACGGCGGCCGTGCCGGCCAGGCCGCTGTTGGTCAGCTTCGCGCCGAAGCTGACTTGGCGCGCCAGCCAGGCCTGGTAGCTGGCCTCGTCCTCGACCACCACGTAGCTGCGCATGTTCGAGTGCCCCAGGCCGCACAGCTGCGCGCACATGACTTCGAACTTGCCGGTCTGGGTCGGCGTGAGCCAGAAGGTGGTGACCAGGCCCGGCACCATGTTCATGCGGGTGCGGAACTGCGGCACATAGAAATCGTGCAGCACGTCGGCTGCGCGCAACAGGGCCTTGGTCGGCTTGCCCAGCGGCAGATGGATCTCGTGGCCGTCGACCAGCAAGTCGTCCTGGCCGTCGGGATCCTCGGGGTTCATGCCGAAGGGATTCGACGCGCTGATGAAGCGCACGTCGGTGGTGCCCAGCTTGCCGTCCTTGCCGGGCAGGCGGTAATGCCATTGCCACTGCTGGCCCATGACCTCGAACAGCATCGCGTCGTGCGGCGCGTCGATCAGCTTGGCGTACACCGACAGGCCGGGCGCCAGCATGGCGACGATGCCGACCGAGGTGGCGCCGATCAGCCACCATTCGAGCTTGCGGTTGCCGTGCTCGGACGAGGCGCGCACGCCGTCGCGGTGGCGGAAGCGGATCACCGCATACGCCATGAACAGGTTGATCAGCACGAAGGCGACGGCCGTGATCACCAGCGTGATCTGGAGCGCATCGTCCATCTGTTGCCAATTCGAGGCAAGCGGCGTCAGCCACCATGGGCTCACGAAGTGAAACACCACGGCGCCAACGGTAATCAGGATCAACGCGAGTGCCAACGCCATATAGGAGCCCTGCGTGAATGCGGTGCCGCCTTACGTCATTCTCCAACGCCGGCGCGGACAGCTGCGCTAGCGCGCCCCTTCAGCGCGTTCCAACTTCAGGTAGGTAAATGCGGCCGTCATCCCGAACACCACATGGGCGGCCAGGGTCGGCCAGCCGCGCAGCGGGGCGAACCACGGAAACGTGCTCGCCAGCACCAGGAAATTGAAGGCGTACAGCAGCACGCCGAACAAGGCGCCTGCCGACAGCGCCATGGCGGTGCTCGAATCGAGCTTGAACGGCGCGATGAGCGCCGCCAGCACGATGCCGAAGGCCATGCCCAGCAGATAGTGCACCAGCAGCGCCGCAGCCACCACGCCAGCCGTGTAGCCGCGCATTTCGAGCACATCGGTGCCCATCACCAGCGCCGCCACGCGGCGCGTGGTCATCCACGGGTCGCTGCGGCCAGTTGCCATGACGAAACCTATTTCCAGCAACATCAGGACGCCGCCGGCGCCGAAGCCGGCGACCGCGGCCGCCGCCCAGTCCGGCAGGCGCGCCTCCCAGCGATGCGACTGCAAATGAAGTTCCATGATCCACCCCCTGGCCAGGTTGCACGCGACGCCGACACGTATATACACCGTTCCTCCAGTCTACGACAAACTCGCAGACTTTCAATCCCGGCGATGGCGCATCGGTGAAATCAGTTGGGCAGGCCGAGGGCGTGCCGCAACTCGGCCTTGGCGGCCGCCAGCTCTTTCTGGTACTGGGGATTGGTGGCCATCACGGCGTGGGTCGCGTACGCGACCAGCTTGCTGGCCTCGGTATCGCTGGCGTAATGGACGCCGCAGACCTGGCGGTTGTGCGCGTAGTCGGCGGCGCGCGCGAGGATGGCATCGCGTTTTTCGGGCAGCATTTCGACCAGGCTCAGGGCCGCCAGGTAGCCGGCGACCGTGTGACCGCTCGGATAGGAATCGTCCTTGGTCTTGGTGACGCAGACCGGATGCAAGGTCTTGTCGAGGTTGTAGGGGCGCATGCGATGGAAGGCGAGCTTGGCCGGATTGCCGTTGATCCCTTCGTCGTGCTTGACGCGCGCGGCGAAGGCCGCGGTCAGGGGCAGGTCGGCGGGATTGAATTTTGCGCCGAGCACGTCCTTGTAGAGGAACATGGTTTCGAGCTTGTCGTCGGCCTGGGCCCGCTCCACCTGGGCCGGGGTCCGGATCGATTCGAGGCGGTGCAGCTCGGCGAGCTCGGCTTGGGTGGCGGCGGAGTCGTTGGCCGGCGGGGTGGCCAGCAGCAGCTCGGAATGGGTCTGGGACGCCGACACGAAGGCCGGCTCGGCCGCGTGGACCGCGTTCATGGCCAGCGTGGCGAGGCAAAGCAAGGGCAGTATTTTTTTCATGGGAAAGTTCTCC
>Ga0193702_1000315_pt1 | contig 18781 bp, 10 predicted proteins | sample U3a1metaG_FD_143060 | JGI IMG/M metagenome (GOLD analysis project Ga0193702, IMG submission 143060) | Soil microbial communities from a riparian zone of the East river system, Colorado, United States - U3a1 | ecosystem: Environmental > Terrestrial > Soil > Riparian zone | place: USA: East River... | reverse complement strand
GCGCAATATCTTTTCGTCACCAGCACTTAACGCTGAACCTTGCTCGCAAATCTTTACAATTTCAGCTTTGATATTGCCTGGTGTTGGCACTAACAATTCCGAAGGCAAAAGCGCTGCTGCCATTTGCCTGTCATAGTCCGCCAGGACCAATTCTTTATACTCAGACTCAGACATTTTCAAATATTTCAGGGATAAATCTAAAACAATTTTTGGAATTCCATTCGCATTTCCGGAATCGCGATGGAAATAATGGAAATACCGGAATCGATTGATTGTAAGTTGGTTATAGCAACCCATATTTGCTTCAGAAATCGATTCGAACGGTTTCGTCTGAGCAAAGAAAGCGGTGGTTGTTTCCCGGCTTGGGAAGCGGTTAACAGCTCCCGCAATCGATGCTCAAACACTTCCCAAAAAAATGTGAGAGGCGCCTCTTACGCGGTTTGCAGTCTTGTCCCGGGATAGTCCCGGGGCAGCCTGCAGGATTCATTCACCTTTTAATTTTTTGAAAATGCTAAACATCTTTTTCGCGTTATGGCTGGCTTTTGCCTGCCCGGCGCATCATACAAACGGAAATGACGGTCAAACTGTTACTATCAATGCGGACAGCGGCCCGGGCGACAACGGACATGTACCGCCGCCGCCACCTCCGCCACCAGGCGGTTAATTTAATAAAAAGGGCAAGTGAGAACTTGCCCTTTTTATTTGCCATTTTTTTTTATCTTAGTAGCTAAAACCTTGAAACAAAAATCACAAATATGGCTGCTATTACTTCTTTTAACGGCTTGCCACAACAAGCCGTCTAATCCTACCGATCAGTGGACAGATTACCGTAAGGGGTATCAATTTTTAAACTCGAACAGAGATTCCGCATTCTTTTATTTTAATAAGGGAGCGACCAGCTCGGCGGATAGGGGAGTGGTTTCCCTGTGTTACCGGCTGATGGCTACGATCCAGTCCGATGCAGGTGATAATTACGGTGCCCAGGAAAGCCTGATCCAGTCGTTAAAATATCTGGACGAAAATAAACCGGCCGATCGTGATTATCTCGCTACGGATTATGATGAACTGGGTTTGACGTTTTCAAATCTTGAAAATCCTAACCAGGCTATTGCTTATTATCAGCTCGCGTTGCGCTTTGTTAAAGACCCCGAAACCAAATCCTATTTTTTTAATCATTTGGGAACCGCCTGTCAGGATAAAAAGGAATTCCCCCGGGCGCTTACCAATTATTACGCGGCGCTGAAACTTTGCGGAAAAAGCCGGGTCGCCCGCGCCCGCATCTTAACGAATATTGCGGTTGCAAAATGGATGCAGGATGACCGTTATAATCCAGCGAATGAATTGCGGAATGCGCTCAATATACGGATACGCGATACTGACAGGTGGGGCGAAACATCCAGCTACGAACACCTGGCGGACTTTTACAGGCGCAGCAAACCGGACTCGGCCAGGTTTTATGCAGAACGGCTGTTTTTCCTGTCGGAAAAATTGGGAAGCGGAGATGAGCAATTAGCAGCTTTACAGCGCTTGATCCCGCTGTCAGACCTGACACATGCCAAGGTTTATTTTCAAACCTACCAGCGGCTTAATGACAGTATTCAAAGAAAACGGAATGTGGCAAAAAATCAATTTGCGCTGATCCGGTACAACGTAGCAAAAGCGAAAGCCGAGAATATCCAACTTCAGGAAAAAAATACCGAAAGTAAATACCAGTTGCTTGTGGTAACGCTTCTGGCAATTGCCGGCGCTTTCTTTGCATTTTGGCTGTATAAAAGACGTAAACGGCGCATGCAGCTGGAGGCTGATCGCAGGCTCCAGGAAAGCAAGCTCCGGCTGTCCCAAAAGGTGCATGATAAAGTTGCCAACGGTATTTACAGGATCATGAGCGAAGTTGAGCACCTTCCGGAAATTGATCGGACGATCTTGCTCGATCAGCTGGAAAACATGTATGATGTATCCAGGAACGTTGCGCATGATGAACCGGAATCAGCCATTGATTTTGCGGAAAGGATCAGTACGATGCTCTATGCTTTTAAAAAGCAATCACTGCGGCTTGCGGTGGACGGCAATGAAACGGTGCCTTGGCAAGCAGTTAGCGCGCGGGTAAAAGAAGAATTGCTATTGGTTTTGCAGGAACTAATGGTCAACATGAGCAAACATAGTAAAGCAACGCAGGCTTACGTTGGTTTTTCTGTTGAAGACGGTCGGCTATGTCTGGAATACCGCGATGATGGTGTCGGAGTGTCCGGCAAAGAAATTGCCGGAAAAGGTATGCAGAATACGGTTTCCCGTATTGAAGCATTGAATGGCACGATTAGATTTGACGGCGTGGAGCCGAAAGGGCTCCGTGTTCTAATTCAACTACCGATTATTCACTAATATGCAGTTTGAAAATATACTAATTGTCGAAGATCAGGATATTGCCAATTTATCGCTTAGGATAACGCTGGAGAACCTGCAGCTGCCGCGTCCTTTGCATAGTTATCATACCGGTCATGCAATCGCGTTACTGACGAAGGCGGTTTCGGAACAGCGTCCATACGACTTGCTGGTCACGGACTTGTATTTTGAGGATGAAGGTACGGCAAAGCAGCTGCCGGATGGCATGGAACTGATCCGGAAAGCAAAAACCTTGCAGCCGGAGCTCAAGGTGCTGGTATTTTCGGCTGAAAGTAAAATTGTAATGATCCGGCGGTTGTACGAGGAGTTGGGTATAGATGGTTATGTCCGTAAAGCGCGGGGAGATGCAAAAGACTTAAAAGATGCGCTGGAACAACTCGCCCAAAACCGGCGCTACTATCCCCGTGAGTACCGTTCCCTTGCCGCGCAGGAGAAGAAGCATGATTTCACTGACCGGGACAAAGCGATCGTTCGTTTACTTAACGAGGGGTATTCACAAATGGAGATTGCGGATTGGTTAGAGGGGAACGGGATGCCGCCTTTTGGTTTAAGCAGTGTGGAGAAGCGTTTGAAATTGATGAGGACGGCGATGAATTTTAGTAAAAATCAGCAGCTGATCGGCTTTTGTAAGGATTTGGGTATGATTTGACCGGTAATACGGTTTTCCGTAAAAGCCGCTGTTATGAACTTTTTATTTTTGATGTAAATCTTTTATTATTTTATATGAAGACATTAATATTGTTCCTGCTTTTGTCGCTTGACACCACGCGTAATTCTTCGACCACGGTTTTCATTTGCAGCGGGGCTAAAGGGAAGAAATATCATTTGCGGGCTGATTGCCGTGGTTTGAGTCATTGTTCGCATCAGGTGTTGAAAATGAAATTGCAGGATGCGGAGAAGGAAGGGCGGACGCTTTGCGGATTTGAGAAGTAAGGCTCTAATTTATATTTCCCCGTTACGGAAAGCCGTAAAAAGAGTAATGATGAACGGTTTACATTTGAGTTTTAAACCGAAAAATTCATTATGATGGAAAACATTCAATCGATTAAACCTGGTCCAAAACCCAAAAAAGAGGATGGATCAGATGACAGAAGGCGGCGCGTAGATCCGCCAACAGAGCCAAAACATCCTGGCCTGAAACCGCATATTCACAAACCCGGTGAAAAACGCTAAGCGGTATCCCTATCAATTTTTAACTATACCCTATTCTTAAACTTCTGATTTATTCATTTATTAAATTCTATTTTATTATGGCAGCAGCTTTTGTAGAACACAGACCTCATGCTTCAAGCGAGCACGTAGCGACGTCTCATTATGTAGTTATCGTTGACGAATCTTCGGTGGGCGGTAATTTTACCACCCAGGCAGCCGCAAAGAAGTACGCGTGCGATAAAGGGTATCGCCCGGTGCACGTTGCGAGGGAACGCCACTTACAGGACAGGAAAAATCCTGCGCACTGGAGAAGTGATCCCTGTTAATTAAAGGGCGTTTAAAGAAGCCGACGGGTGTATTCCGCTGGCTTTTTTGTTGTTTATCCGTTAAGCTTTTCATTTTTTATCGACTGCATGCAACAACCGCAGTTTTTACGTATTTTGCACTTATTGCCTTTAAATAAACCTTATTGACATGAAATACCTGGTTTTCTTTTTTCTATTGCTTTCTGGACGTGCAGATGCGCAGTTGCTGCCACCAAATGCCAACGAAACGGTAGAGGTGCGGGTGCTGGACGTCGGAGCGGGCTTGTGTAATTTGATCAAAATGCCCGGGGGTAAGTATATCGTTTATGATGCGGGAGGGGATTATAACACGAACGGCGAACGGACGATGGCGCAGATCCGGAATTTTATTCCCGTGGGAAGCGAGATCGAGATGCTGGTGCTGAGCCATACGGATGCTGACCATATCGTTGCCGCAGGGCAGGTGCTCCGGGAATATAAAGTAAAAAAGCTTTTGTGGGGCGGTTACGAGCGTTCGATGATCGATGCGGAGCAGCCGACGGCGGCTTACCAGCGGATTATAGCGGCTTTGCAGGCCACACCGGGTACGGTGAATGTGAACCTCAACCAGCGGGACAGTGTGATCACGCCGGGCGATCATTTTTCGGTTGGGGCGACAACGATTACTTTTCTCTGTGGTTTTGGGAGGCCGCCGGCAGAATGGGGGCTGACGGATAAGGCGGAGAAATTGAATGCCGTAAGCATTGTGATGCGCCTGGATTTTGCGGGTAATTCGGTTTTGTTTTGCGGTGATGCGGTGGGAAGGCATAGGGATGACCCCGAAGATGCGCTGATCGCCACGGAAAAGTTTATGGTGGAGCGGGCGGCTCAGTACCTGCCGTCAACGGTCATTATCGCGCCGCATCATGGTGCGAAGAATGGGAGTTCGGCGGCATTTGTTAAGCTGGTCAAACCCAGGGCGGTGATATTTTCAGCAGGGCACAGGTTCCACCACCCGGAAAGCAGCACGGCGCTTCGTTACCTGCAATATGTTTCGACCAGCAGTATCTTCCGGACGGATAGGGGGGATGATGAAGGGGGGACGGAATGGGATTATTTAAGAGTTCCGGCTACGAAGGATGGTTACAATGATGATAACGTTGATGTTTTGCTGAAAAGTGACCATAGTTATCGGGTGTTTTACCTGGATAATTGAGTGGTTGGCAAAAGCTATGAAATATCATTTCCGGCACCAAAGTCATCATACAGGGTCGAAACCGGGCTACATTTTTGAAAATTTGCGGCACCAGGCAAATAGTTTATTATTCAATTAGTTTTAACTGATCCCTGATAAAAAAAGTTTCGGATATTATCTTATCATCCTTTACGCCAAAAACTGCAATTTCTGCCACTAGTAACCGCCGGCCATTTTTTAAGGTCATGTCCCTGCCCACGTTAAAGGCCCTGTGGACGGCTGCATCGGGTGCCCAGTAGGAATGGGTATCTGCCCAGCCGATTAACCGGCATTTCCAGTACAACGATAGGTTAATGGATGATTTCAACGCGGCAAACGGCGCAAAAATCCGGAGAGTCAGAAGGATAAATCCATGGATGCGGACATTGTTGACAGACGCAGGCTACGGTACTTCGTTCCGTAGCATTAAGGTATATTAAAGGCGTACCATTAAGCTAAATGATGTACCATTATTCAGCGCCGATCATAAACTTCTTTAGCTGAATGTTACTACCTGTTACCGTATTTAGGAACGCATTGCCAACAAAATAAAGGCCCCCCGGTTTTCCGGGAAGGCCTTTACATTTGAATTAACATTAACTGAAAACTGCTTACTAAAAAGCATCTTGCGGTTTACATTTTGTAAACCAAATTCTTTAAAAACGCTATGGTTTATTTGCCATTGTTTCAGGCAGTGACACCAGTCTGATATAGTTATTGCCTTTTAGGCATTCGCCGGCAAGGGCCTTAACTGCTTCAGGGTTTATTTTTTCAAGTAACTGGTCATAGCTATTTACATCGTTAAGATCTTCACCGGATTGCAACTGCCCGGTAAGATAATTCAGCCAGAAATTGTTGGTCTGCAACTGTGTTAATCTCGCGGTCTTTGTCTCCATACGCCATTTATCGATATTTTCCTGCGGCGGGCCTGCTGTTTTAAGTTTGCGGATCTCGTCCAGTGTAGAAGCTATCAGTTTATCTACATTCTCAGGGGCGCAGCCAAACTGAATAACAAAGTTGTAACGCTGCCGCGGCAGCTTGCTCGTATTGGCAAACACTCCCGGGGAATATGCGCCGCTTTCCTCTTCACGCAGGCGCTGTAACACCCTTATCTCGAGGCATTCCTTTAGTGCATCGAGCATTACCTTATTTTCGGCGCTGTAATTAAATACGCCCGAAAAATCGAGAATAACCGTTGCCTTTGGCTCCGATCCTTTATAAACCTTTTTTTCGATTTTACCTTCAGGCGGGGTAATGTTCAGGTCCTTTGCCGTTTCGTGTGCATTTGTGCCGGGTAGCGCCCCGAGGTATTGCTCCAGTAAAGGTTTAAAGGTAGCAATATCTATGCTGCCGGTAAATGTGAAGGTGAATCCGGATGCATCGGCAAAGCGTTCCCTGTATATCTGAAAACATCTGTCTAAATTAATTCGGCTAAGCTTTTCCATGCTTGGGCCGGTGCGCCGGTAGTTATAATTACCCAATACGGCAGTTACCGTATCATTAAAAACCGCCGAGGGATCATTACCACGGTTGAACAAAGAAGCCTTTGATTTAGCCATAATGCCGCGGAAGATCGCGGTATCTTTTCGGGGTTCGGTAAAGTACGCATACACCAGTTGCAGCGCATTTTCCAGGTCTTTTTTCGTAGCGCGCCCGCTGATTCCTTCAAAGCGTTCATTAATATAGGGACCAACATTCAGTTCTTTACCGGCAAGATATCTTGTTAACTGGTCGGTCGTATAGTTGCCTGCACCGCCGGCAGCAATAATTAAGCCTGCATTATTGGCACTCTGGTAATCGGCATCGCTGTATAATGACGTGCCGCCGGATTCAAAACCATTGAAGAGGATTTCATCGTTTTTAAAAGTGGCCACTTTTAAAACAACTTTTACGCCATTACTTAATGTAATTTGAGTAATGTTTAGTTTTTGATCGTGCTCTTCAGAAACGATCTTCCCTGCCACTGGCTGAAACGCCAATAAAGGCTGGTCATTGGTCTGATCCCGGTAAGGTTGCAGCTGCTCGCCTGCTATCGCTTTTAACCAGTTACTGAAGATGGATTCATTGGGCAAGCTGTTTTTATCCTTTTCCGGGGCCATCAGGAGGATATCGCGGTTGGTGTCTTTAATATAGGCTGCCGCTAAAGTATTAACCTCCGCTAATGTAATACCGGGTAAATCTTTCGCGGTGAAATTATACTCTGCCTGTATACCCGGAGCTGCTGTCCCTTTCAGGAAATATTCCTGGTATTCGTTCACGTAATTCTGCGAATTGGTTTTGTTTCTTTCCTGAAAAATGGTTTCGATAGCGCTTTGGTAAGATTTTTTGGCGCGAGCCAGTTCAGTAGCCGTGAAACCGAAAAGCCTCACCCTTTCCGTTTCCCGCCAAACCGCCTTAACACCTTGTTCCAGTTCGCCGGGCTTGGCCACAATGGTTGCACTGTAACTATCCAACCCCCCTATAAAATCAGATATAGCAGCACTACCTTGTACAAATGGTATGTCCGCTTTACGCGACAATGCACCATAACGCTCACCCAGCATCTGGTTAAACAATTGCCGGATAATCATATTCCGGTAATCGGTTGCTGTTATCAAAGGCAACTGCTTGTGTTTAATGATCACTTCAGCTACGGTGGCCGGCATTTCTTTGTCAGTTACTGCGATGAACTGGTTTTTACCGGTCAGCGGGATTGAATAGTTTTCTCTGGCTTTTTCATGCGATGGGTTCTTTAGATCTGCAAAAGTGGTTTTTACCACTTTAACGAGGCTGTCAGCGTTGATATCACCTACGATGATGATCGCCTGCAGATCAGGGCGGTACCAGTCGCGATAGAACCGCTGGAGTTGCGGCCGTTTAAAATTGTTAAGCACCGTATCTATGCCGATGGGCATTCGCGTTGCATAACGGGAGTTATTCAGCAAAGTTGGCCAGTACAACCGGCGCATGCGTTCCTGCGCGCCTTTTCCCAAACGCTTTTCCTCCAGCACGACACCCCGCTCTTTGTCAACCTCTGCCTGGTCGAGTGTAGCCTCCTGAGCCCAGTCGCGCATAATTTCAATGCCGCCTTTCAGCAAAGCGGGCTTATCCGACGGAATGGGCAATTGATAAACGGTTTCATCAAAACCTGTGTAGGCATTCAGGTCGGCGCCGAAACGTACGCCAGCCTTTTGCAGGTAGTCCACCAGGGCATTATGTGGAAAGTGACGGGTTCCATTGAAATTCATGTGTTCCATAAAATGCGCCAGCCCGCGCTGGTCTTCATCTTCCAAAACAGAACCTGCTTTATTCACCAGGTAAAGCAAAACCTGGTTCTTGGGTTCCTCATTATGGCGGATGTAATAGGTAATTCCATTGGGGAGCCTGCCTGTACGTACCGCCGGATCGAGCGGCAGGGGCACTGACTTTTTGGTTTGTTGCGCCATGGTGGCCAGCGGCAATGCGGCCAGCAACGCTAATATTTTAATTTTTAAGATCGGATTCATTTGGTTTGTGTGTATTAATTGGCGTCGGCTCCGTTTAATAAATCGAGCACGCCTTCGTTTTCTATGATCATCATGCCTTGCCGGTCGTTGGTGATACCGTTGGTTAACCGGTACGTATATCTCGGAATATTTCCTTCAAGAATCGTAGGCAGGTATTTGAACTGCAGGTTGCTGCGCTTGCCTTTCAATGCTTCGCCAACCTCAATGATATGGGTCGATATGATAAAAAAACAATTTTGGTATTCGGCAAAAGCATCTGTTACGGCAAGCGTAGCGTCATAGGCGTCTTTCACATTGGTACCTTTGAACAGCTCGTCGAAAATCACCATCAGGCCGTGCCCGGCGGCTACATCTTCCGCAACTTTTTTTACGCGCATAACCTCGGCGTAGAAGTGGCTATATCCCATGCTTAAATTGTCGGGTGTATTAATGGAGGTGTACAGCCCTTTTTTTACAGAGAACTCCATAGATTTCGCAGCGACAGGGAAGCCCGCATGCGCCAGGTAAAAGGAGATGCCCACTGTTTTCATCAGGGTTGATTTTCCGGCCATGTTTGCGCCTGTCAGAAAAAACAAGTTACTATCCTGGTTAAGCGAAAGGTCATTGCCAACGGCCTTTTTCAGTAAGAGATGCCGCAGTTCTTCTGCTTTAAACAAGTTCTTTCCGGCGGGGTGTGCTTTGGCATAACTGTAATTATTGGCTGAAGCCACTTTGCCCACGGCTATATAAACATCCAGTTCATAGATGATCTCCATCAGGCTTTCCATCTCCGTTTTTAGGGCATGCCTCAGCAAGTGATCATATTTACTCAGTGTAAAAATCGCTAAACTACCGGCATCAATATTGTGGCTGATCCAATCCAGTTTGGCCTGATTAAGAATGGCATTTGCCCGTTTTATCTGCCTGTTGAATGGGTTGTCGCGGGTCTCGAGCCTGTTAAAAAAGTCCTTACTGGTTTTTAAAATAAAGACTGCCGCCGCAAAGCCCGACCTTAACAGTTCATAACGCTCATCTTTAAGCGCCTGCCCCTGTATTTTTTTAATCACGTTACCCGCCGTCGCCATCACCCTGTTAGCGGCACTGTCTGTATTCAGGTAGTTTTCGGCATCCTGCAGATGCTTGCCTTCCAGCGGAAAATCTAGCTGCATTTGCTGGAAATAAGCGAACAGGCTGCTCCGTTCATTTATCTTTTCATGATCGGTGAGCGGCAATTGAAACATCGTTTCCAGCAGGCGTTCACCACCGCGGGTATGTACCTGATTAAAAAGGCTAAAAACCGAACCCTGCCTGAATTTACCCGTCAGGTTCAGGTCATCCAATGTTTGTTTATCTATTACGAAACTCATGCCGACTTTGCCTTTCCTTCTTTTAAAATGTCCAGTATTCTTTCATTGGTTATAATTACCATTCCGTGCCGGTCGTCTGTAATTCCGGTCTCGAGCTTGTACGTATAAACAGGTTGGTTCTCACGCATCCGGGTGGGCAGGAATTTGAAACGCACGTTTTCACACTCCTTTTTCAAAACCTCGCCGGCTTCGGTAATATGGGTGGATATCACAAAAACGGAACCCGGTTTAAGGGCAAATGCCCGCGTTACAGCAATCGTGCCCTCATAGGCATCCTTCACATTGGTTCCCCTGAACAGCTCATCGAATATCACCAGCAGCTTCTTTGCCTGGCTCAATTCTTTGGCAATCTTTTTTAAGCGAAGCACTTCTGCATAAAAATGGCTGATGCCCATGCCCAGGTTGTCCGGCAGATTAATGGTGGTGTAAATCCCATCCAAGGTGGTAAAGGAAAGCGCATTCGCGGCTACAGGAAAGCCCATATGAGCCAGGTAAATGTTGATGCCAAAGGATTTCATCAGCGTCGACTTCCCCGCCATGTTCGCGCCGGTTAAAAAAATTACATTCCCGTCGGGCGAAATGTGCAGGTCATTGGCAATTGCGTTTTTGATCAGGGGGTGATAAAAGCCATTGATGATGATGCTACAGGTGTCATCAGCCAGCGCTTTAGGATAGTTAAATCCGCTTTCACTTGCCACTTTACCAACCGTAATATAAACATCGAGGTAATAAATGTGCTGCAACAGCTTAGTCACCTCCAGGTAATGGCTGAAACGCAATATTTTGTCGAATGCCGCAAGCTGATCGTGGGATAACTTATTTTTAGCGGGTTGATTTAGCATGGGGATAAACACATCAGCTGCCAATTGGCTCAAAACTGAACTCCTCTCCTGGGTATAGTGCAGGCAGCCGGCTACGGTCTTATCGTTCAGGAAATTTTGTAACTCCTGTAATATAGTGATAGTGGCAACAATGCCATTCTGTATGTTCCTGACCGTGGTATCCGTTGAAACGAGGCTGGTGAGCTTTTGCCCTAAATTTTGCTGACCTGAAGCAAACCGTGTACGCTCATCACGCTCCGTTAAATACTGTTCGGCACTGTCGAATAATTCCGGATCGAAACGGAAATTGAGCTGATGTTCGGCGAAATATTGCATAATCCCGCTCCTCGCGTTGATACGATCCGGGTTGTCCAACGGGTTGCGGAATAACGCTTCGAGCACCCGTGCACCGCCGCGTGTCCGGGTACGGTTAAATACCGCGTATACTGAATCCTTCGTGCCCTTGCCGAACAATTGCAGATCAGCTATGGTTTGTGTGTCTGTTGTGAACATGGTTATCCTATTTTCTTTTACGGCGAATCAGCAATACCGAACCAATGACCAATAATATAGAAGGCAACACCCAGATATACCATATCTTTAAAAAGGCCACATGATCTACACTTACTGTTACCCGGTTATCTTTTGCATCGGGCCGTGAAGCGTCTATAGGAAATTTTCCGCTGCTCAGCCAACTGAATACCGCAGTGTTGAAAGTAAAGTTCGCGGTTCTCGGTTCACCTCTCGACATTTCCGCATTGCTCATCAGATCAGCGTCGCCGCTTACAACGATCCGTTGCTCTTTGCCGTTGATTTGTCGCGTCAGGGAAATAGCCATAACATATTTCTGTGACTTATCTCCACGGTTACCGGCAGAAGCGGATTGCCGCGCTGTATTAGGTACTTGCACAGCAGATTTTCCGATAGGCATCATCCTTGCATGACCGGCGTTCACTGTAGTTGCATGCGCGCTATCAGCGTCAGCACCGCCCGCTATATCCAGGTCGGGGTTACGCCCCGTTGTATGGTGTGCCGACGGTGACCGCGTTTCAAGCAGGGGTTTTATTTTAAAGCCGTTCGTTTCGCCATAGGTGAGGAAAACAGCGCCTTTTAATGTAACGGGCAACGTATCTATCGAGGGTTTATCCAATGGCTTCCACAAGTCAATCCCGGCTTTGGTTATGTCTGATAAGATCAGCGAGGGCGCTTGGTCGCTACTTTTTTCTTCCAGCATACCATCGGCCAATCGAACGCCTAATGGTTCCAGCAAAGGATTGACAATTTGCTGTCTGCCCGGTTCGCCAGCAATCAGCAAATTACCGCCTTTGGCCACGTAGGCTTCTATTTTCTGCATGGCTACGGGGCTTAATGCCCGCTGCGGATCGGCAACCATCAGTGCAGTCAGATCGGCAGGGATATCCTGTTTATCCAACGACAAGGTATCTATATCGAAACCCTGATTGATGAGTGAAAAACGGAAGGTTTTATCGCTGGTCAGGATATTATATTCCCGGTCGCCTTTCTTGGCCGGACGACGTTCGCCATTATCGCTGACAAAACCAATGCGAGGCATTTTTGCTTGTAACAACCGTTTAAAAGCCGCCGATACCTCGGCTTCGCTTGGCCACACCGGCTGGTCGTTAAAAATTCGCAGAAATGTAGTTTTGCCTTTGTATTTCAATCGGAACACAAAGCGGTTAAGCTCTGGCTTTAAGTCAACTACCTTATTGATCTCTTCAGGCGTTTTGAACATGGAAAGTTTCAGTCCCGCAGCTTTGGCATTTTGCGCCACGATCTGCGGGATAGTTTTACCGGGGTAAAAACGAAAAAAATCATAATTTAAACCCAGTGGCCTGTCATAATAGTTCACAAAATGAAAATCGATATTAGGCTTAAACCTCAGGTATGGCTCCCAAATCTTTAAAACAGTGTTTCGCTGTTCCGGTAAGCCGTAAAAGGAGAAATTATCTAAATAATTGCTATAAATGGTTACATCCAGCGGATCATCGCCCAATTCCTTTATGATTTTTTGCGTATTGGGTGTAAGGGTGTTCATATTATCGGCGGTAGTATCCCAGTAACCTGTTAGCGCAGGGCGCGACGTTAGGTATCCTATGGTAAGCGCAGAAGCTACGATGAGCACATAACGGCCCGCTTTTACAACCCACGATTTTGTTTCGCGGCTGAACTGCAGCTTGCTGATCGTCAATGCTAAAAATATATAAACAATAAGGATGAAATAGATGAAATCCTTCGTGCTGATCAGGCCGGACAGCATTTCCTGCGTACGGCCCGAAATGGATAAAAAGTAGGTAAGGTCTCTTACGAAATCTATGCCCTGCCACAGGTTGCCGATATAGCTTAGTATACCGATCATCACAAAGGTGCTGAGTGCAGCCACCACCTGGTAACTGGTTAAACTGGACATGAATAAACCAATAGCTGCATAGGTGGCAAGTAACAGGTAAAATCCCAGTGCGGCCGAGAGCAGCATTCCCCAATCAGTCGACTTGATGTCTAACACACCTGCAAACATGAAAATGCCGATGCTGAGCACCAGTACCAGGCTGTAACCCAGCATGGCCACATATTTTCCAAAAACAATCTCTCTTACCTTTATGGGCGATGAATACAACAGGCTTAACGTACCGCCGTTAATTTCGCGGCTGATAAGGCCCATGGTCAATAAAGGGATATACAGGTAGAGGTTCTGCATAATGGGCGAGAAAAGCCCGTACGGGGCTGTAAATATCCGCCACGTCAGCTGCGTCATGTAAACCAGTTCGATGCCGCCCGATTCCTGCGTTACCGCATTATAACTGAGCAATTTCGTATAGGAGATGGCGCATTGAACAAGGAATGCAATGGTTAAAAACCATGCGATAGGAGAATAAAACAAGTTTCGCAGTTCATTCTTCGCTACTTTAAATATTAAGTTCATGGATGTATAATTAAGATTTGGTTGATCTGGTGGACAATTGTTTAAAGATCTCGTCGATGGCTGTTTTATCAAGATTGATCTCCCGCATGCGCCACCCGTTCTGCACGCTCAACGCTATCAGACGTTCTGCAATTTCTGCATCTCCGGTGAAGTAAAGGCGAATCTGCCGGTCGGTTAGAAAATCTACTTTGTCTATACCCGGTATTTCCATCAATGCAGCCTCAGACGGCGGATTTTCCATGATGGTGAGGACACTATGAGGTTCAACGTAATTGTTAAATGCGTCCATGGTATCCGAGAAAACGATCCTGCCTTCATCTATCATTTTAATATCCTTGCAAAGCACCTGCACTTCTGATAATACGTGCGATGAAAAAATAACAGCCCGGTCAACGGCTATCTCTTTGATCAGGGCCCGAACTTCTGTGATCTGGTTGGGGTCGAGCCCGTTGGTGGGTTCGTCCATGATCACCAGTTTGGGTTTGTGGATGATGGCTTGTGCTATACCCACACGCTGCCGGTAGCCGCCCGATAGATTTTTAATTAGCCTGTTACTGAAATGCGAGATGCCACAGCGTTCTTTCGCTTCCTCCAACGCAGGTTTGATCTGCATTTTTTCCATCCTGCGCAATTCTGCCGTGTAAATAAGGTATTCATCTACGGTAAGGTCCATATACAATGGCGGTGTCTGCGGCAAAAAGCCGATCAGCCTTTTAGCCATTTCGGGATTTTGGCGGATGTCTATCCCGTTGATCAGTACACGGCCTTCGGTTTGGTTCAAAACACCGCACATAATGTTCATAGTGGTTGATTTTCCGGCGCCATTGGAACCTAACAATCCCACGATGCCATTTCGCTCAATTTGCATGTTGACATCGCGAATAGCCCAACTGGTACTATACTTATGCGACAGGCGTTCTATTTTTAAAATCGGCTCTTCCATTGTAATTTATTGATTGTTTTCATGTCTTTTGTGAAAATTTATGCAAGGCTCATCCATTCCGGTCGACCAAAGGGCCGGCCGCCCGGATTGGGCAGGCTCGTTAACTAATTTTGATTAATACCCCGGATTTTGTTTTAACTGATTGTTTAAAAGAATTTGAGATTGCGGTATCGGATACAGCGCCGAATTAGCGTTAAATCCTGTCTTTTCGGCACCGAGCACCTGCGCTGCCGTCCCGGTTCTTTTCAGATCATACCAGCGGTTACCCCATTCGCAAAAAAGCTCTATCCGGCGCTCCTGCATAATGGCGTTAAGTACACCGGTTTCCGTGCTTGCTGTGCTGGGCGCCAACCCGGCGCGGGTGCGTATGCTATTCACATCTGCCAAAGCCTGGGTCAGGTTGTTCAGGTGCGCGGCTGCTTCGGCACGGATCAGGTACAACTCGGCCAGACGCAACACCATCTGGTCTTCAACGGGTGTTGTGCTTGCCACCACATTTTTATATTTATACGGATAGTATAGCGTATTTCCAGAGCTTGCATCCGAAGCTACCCAATCCTGAAAGCGCTTATCGCCGGTCTCAAACGCATTCAGCAAAGAGGTGGTTAGCAAATAGCCGGGGATAGCACCCGAATAATTGGGTACAAAGTTCTGCGCATCTGCCACGCCGTAATATCCCTGGTTAGAGGGTATTTGCCAAATGGCTTCGCTGCTACCGTCCAGAAATACGTTTTTTGGATTAGGTTCAAGGCTGTAATTACCCGACTGTATAACAGAGTCGGCTTCATTATAGGCGTATTGCCATTTGCCCTGGTATAAGTTAACTTTGGCCAGCAGCCCCATAGCCGTATACAGGTTGGGTCTTGCCCGTCCGGACGATGGGTAGGTAACCGCTAATTTTTTTTGCGCATCAGCCAGGTCAGTCATTATCTGGGTGTAAATAGCGGCGGTGGTGGCTTTTGGCAGGCGGTCGGTTTGGTTGTAATCTGTTTGAGTAACCAGCGGTACGCCATCGTATAAATTAACCAGGTTGAAGTAATACAAAGCACGCACCACTTCCATTTCACCTGCAATTTGTTTTTTAAAGGTGGCAGATAAACTGACGCTGTTGGTCACGCCATTCAATACCGCGTTAACCTGGTAGATACTTTGATAGTGAGTGGTCCATAACGCTTCAGCTCCGCTGTTCAAAGGGGTTAAGGTATAATTATAGAATTGCTGATTATCGCTATTTAATGCGGATGACAGTTCATCTGCCGATAGGGAGGTGTTATAAGTAAGGCGGGCATCGCTATAAGCAAAGCCGATTCCTGCGTTGTAAACATAAATACCTGCAACCGCAGTCATGGTGGTAGCGCTGTCGGCAAATTGCTCCTTCTGGGTAATCGACGATGGCGGATTGGAAGGTATCTCGATGAGCTTTTTGCAGGATGTTAAGGACGCGGTCATTATCAAAATCCCGGTCATTATTTGTGTTGTACTGAAAAATATCTTTTTCATGATCATGTCTTCTTAAAATTTAAGATTTAAACCAAATGCCAGGATGCGCTGTACAGGAAATGTGGTGTATTGTCCTGGCGTTTCCGGGTCACCCACTTTGTAATTGGTGAACGTCAGCAGGTTTTGCCCGTTCACAAAAACGCTTCCCCCTTTTATGTGCACTTTATCCAATAGTGTTTTGGGCAACTGATAAGAGAGCGACGCCGTTTTTATACGCAGATAAGTATCGTTGCTGTAGGCTCCGCTTGACTGCGAAAACCGTAATGCCGTATTTATAGCACCTGAACTGTAGCTGCTTCCCGGCCGCTGTATCTGCGCAACATCACCGGGGGCCTTCCAGTACTGGCCAAGCACAGCTTCCGGCTGATTTCCCATGAACCCGAACATGCCGCCGTTAAATACTTCGGCAAGATAATTAGGCGCGTTCTGACTGGCGAACTGGCAGAATATGTACAGGCTGAATTGCTTATAGGTGAAGTTGTTGCCGAAACCGCCCTGGTATTTTACTTCGAGGTTACCAATCGGCACCTCATCGCCGCCTGTTGAGGCAGGACCATAAGCCGGGTTAGCGGTAACCTTTCCGTCCTTGGTGTAAAATTCGAAAAGACCGGTTGTAGGATTGACGCCTTTATACTTATAGCCATAAACGATGGTGGTCGGCTGGCCAATTTTATAGGTAGCGGCGTAGGAGGAATTTTCGAGATCGGGAAACGCCAATAGTTTATTCCTGTTGATCGACAGGTTAAAACTTGTTATCCAGGAAAAGTCCTTGCCCTTGATATTGGTCGAGTTAACGGAAAATTCGAAACCTTTATTTTGAACCGTAGCATTCAGGTTACCAAGCACCGTTGGCAGGCCCGATTGTATTGGCAAAGGATAATCAACCAACTGATTGCCTTCCCTATTCCTGTAATAGGTAGCGTTAACCAAAAGACGGCTGTTAAAAAAGCCCAGGTCCAGGGCCAGGTTAAGCGATTTTTTTAACGCCCAGCTATAGAAAGGATTGTAAAGGTTGGCTGAATAGCTTGGCTTAATTCCCTGGAAATCGGGCTGGTAATTCTCAAAGCTTTTATATAATGACTGGTATTGATAGGCCTTTATGCCATCAGAACCGGATGTCCCGTAACTGCCGGAAATTTTGCCATAGCTGAATACGGAGGTGTTCTTTTTAAAAAACTTTTCCTCGGAAAAGATCCATCCCGCGCCCACGGAGCCGAAATTACCAAACTGGCGCCCAGGTCCGAAGTTGCTGGAACCATCGCGCCTGCCCGATAAATTAATGATAAACTCACTATCGTAAATATAGTTCAGGCGGGCAAAGCCTGCGCTGTATTTATAAATATCATAACTGTCCATGGCGTTTACGGTAGGGGCGCCATTTATGGAGGTGAGGAAGTTATCGTTCGAATATCCCTGCCCGGTGAGGTAAGTTGAGTTGTCGGTGTTCTTTTTGTAGGTGGAACCCAACAGAACGCTCAATTCGCCCTTGCCAATATTTTTATGGTAGTTGATCTGCGGCTCCAGGTTAACCGTTTGGAAGGTTTTTGTAGAAAAGTTGGCCTGCCTGTTAATATAGGTCGGGTTTTGAGCCGATGCCGGATCAATGGAATTCTCATTCGTATTGTTCCGGTTATAACCCAGGTTCGCACCGATGGAAAAACCGTCGAACAGTTTGTAAGAGATATTTAACGCGGTGTTGAAATTGTTGTTCTGCAGGTTGGTAGGCTGTTTCAGCGAAGAATAAAACTGGTAACTGGTTAAATCAAAACCCTTATAGTTCCAAAGCAGGTTATCGGCCGGCCCTAACAGATCAGGTAAGTTTGGCGGCAGGATCGCATCCTGCGCGCCGCCGAATCCGGCCGAGTTATTTTGCTCATAGCCATAATCGCTGGTAAAATCTACCGTAAACTTAAAATCTTTTGAGTTATGGTGCAGGTTGGTGTGGAGCGAGTAACGCTGGTCGGAAAAGTCGCCGGGATAATTATAGCTCGACCTGTTATAGCCGGTTGAAACGAGGAAGGTATTGTAAGCAGTACCGCCCGAAAGGCTGCCATGCAAATCGGTATTACCGGTGTTTTTGCCATAAATCACCTTTTCCCAATTGGTGTATTTATTCTGATCGAAAATGGTCAGGTCAGGAGCATAGGCCAGGAAATTGTTTGGATCGTTGCTCGGTGTTGCCCCGTCCAGGGCATAAGCCTCTTTCCTGAATTGAAGGTATTGCTGGGTATTCAGCAATTTAACAGGACGTCCTACCGAGTTGAAACCTGTGTTTACGTTCAGGTCAAAAGTAGTAGCCCCGGGTTTGCCTTTTTTTGTCGTGATGAGGATAACACCGTTTGCGCCCTGCGTGCCGTAAATGGAGGTTGCGTCGGCATCCTTCAAAATGGTGATACTTTCAATGTCGGAAGGATCGATGTTGCTGAAAGGACTGATCCCCGCCAGTACCGGATTAACACCGCCCGGGTTGGACTGCGCCGCCACAAGCGAAGCAAACTGGTTAACGTTGTTGTTTTGAGCAGCAAACGGGACACCGTCTACAATAAACAAAGGCTGATCGTAGGGTTTTGCAAGCGTGTAATTGTTGGGTGTCAGGTTCAGGCTGTTTTGCCCTCTTATCTGAACCAATACCTGCGCACCGGGTATGCCGCTGGTTGAGGAAACGGTTAATCCCG
>Ga0193702_1000314_pt1 | contig 18855 bp, 15 predicted proteins | sample U3a1metaG_FD_143060 | JGI IMG/M metagenome (GOLD analysis project Ga0193702, IMG submission 143060) | Soil microbial communities from a riparian zone of the East river system, Colorado, United States - U3a1 | ecosystem: Environmental > Terrestrial > Soil > Riparian zone | place: USA: East River... | reverse complement strand
TAAAGTAACCTCCAATACCATAGCTTTTATTAACGAGCGAATAAATAGTATTAGTGGAGAACTAAGTAAGGTTGAAAAAAATGTAGAGCAATATAAATCCAATAACCGTATAACTGATATTGGTGCAGAATCGCAAATTTTTTTACAAAGTGTAGGTGATAATGATTTGGAACTTAGTAAGATACTTATCCAACTAAATGTACTAAATAGCCTGGAAAAATATCTTAGTAATGATAATAGCAACTCTGCTAAGCTACCATCCATGTTGGGAATTAGTGACCCAACATTATTAGGATTAGTTTCTCAATTGGGCATATCACAACTTAAAAAACAAAGCCTGTTGCAAACAGTACCCGAAACCAATCCCCTGGTAAGGTCATATACCGACCAGATTGATGTTTTAAAGCAAGCTATTAGTGCGTCGGTTGAAAATCTTAAGAAAGGATTACAGATAACCAAACAACAGCTGGAACTTAAAAAAAATCAATATGAAAATACTATAAAAAATGTACCTTCTAAAGAACGTGGGCTATTGGATGTAATGCGGCAGCAAGAAATTAAAAATAGTCTGTTCACCTATTTATTACAAAAACGTGAAGAAGCCCAAATGCAGCTTGCCTCGGGGGTTGCAGATAGCCGAACTATTGATACTGCAAGGAGTAGTCGTAATCCAATAAAACCAGTAAAAGAAATGATCTATATCTTGTCTTTTTTACTTGGCGTAATAATACCTGCGATAATCATATATTTAAAAGACCTGTTAAATTTTAGGATTACGAGACGCTCTGATATTGAAAGGTTTACTAAGGTGCCTATTATTGCTGAAATTTCGCATTCCAATGATATTGATGTTTTGGTAGTAACGAACAATTCACGTTCTATGATCGCTGAACAGATAAGGGCATTTCGTACAAATCTGCAGTTTGTTTTACCAAATAAAAATCAAAAAGTCATTCTGTTTACTTCCAGCATTAGCGGAGAAGGTAAGTCATTTGTTTCACTTAATCTTGGCGGTAGCCTGGCAATGTCAGGTAAAAAGGTTGTAATTCTTGAACTGGATCTTCGCAAACCAAAACTGCATGTCGGGATGAACATCGATAATCAATTGGGTTTATCTAATTATTTAATTGGAATGGCTAGTTGTAATGATATATTAAAAGAAATCAAGATACAAGAGGGTTATTATATAATCACCAGCGGGCCAATTCCCCCCAATCCAGCTGAATTATTAGGTAACGGTAAAATTGGCGAGCTAATTGAATTACTTAAGCAGCAATTTGATTATGTCATATTGGATGCTCCTCCGATTGGTTTGGTTACTGATGCCCAGATATTAGGAACATTTGCAGATTCAACTATGTTTATTGTTCGTCATAATTATACGGCTAAAAACCATATTCAAGCTATTGATAACCTTTATAGAGCTAAAAAATTCAGTCACTTAAATATTGTCCTGAATTCTATAAACTTACAGCATAGTTACGGCTACGGCTACGGTTACGGCTATTACCAGGATGACATGTCAAAGAAGGCTAATTGGGTAGCTAAATTATTTAAGTCAAAAAACAAATAGTTAAAGTATTTTATTGGGTAAATATCTCCCATCAATAAGGACCTGGAATATCAATAGGTTTCTTGCTGCTTTAAAATAAATTAAATGATACAAGCTGATCCAGTTTTCAATTCAAATGCTAAAAATGGTAAACGATTTATAATCGGAATTATAGGCTTAGGATATGTAGGTTTGCCGCTTGCAGTTGAATTTGCAAAAAAATATAAAGTTATCGGGTTTGATATCAACCCTGTTAGGATTTCAGAATTAAATAAAGGCTTTGACAGTACACTTGAAGTTAATGCTGAATTACTTAAACAGGTTAGTAACCCAAACAATGATAAAAGTTACGGTTTGTTTTACAGTAATCAAATAACAAGTATTCAGGATTGTAATTTTTATATCGTAACAGTTCCAACACCTATAGATAAGCATAATCGCCCCGATCTTACTCCACTGTATAAGGCCAGTGAAACGGTAGGGCGCGTTTTGAAAAAAGGCGATACAATTGTTTATGAATCAACTGTTTATCCAGGTGTCACAGAAGAAGAATGTGTGCCAGTTCTTGAAAAAATTTCCGGTTTGAAATTCAATGTTGATTTTTTTGCAGGTTATTCGCCCGAGCGTATAAACCCCGGAGACAAGGAACACACCGTTTCAAAAATAGTTAAAATCACGTCCGGCTCTACGCCTGAGGCGGCCGACGCAATTGACAGTTTATATAAATCAATTATCACTGCAGGGACCTATAAAGCACAATCAATAAAGGTTGCAGAGGCTGCGAAAGTTATTGAAAATACGCAGCGTGATATTAATATAGCTTTTGTAAATGAATTGGCTAAAATATTTAACCGGCTGGGTATCGATACTGATGAAGTTTTGCAAGCGGCTGGTACCAAATGGAACTTCCTCAAGTTTAAACCGGGGTTGGTTGGGGGACATTGTATTGGTGTTGATCCGTATTACTTAGCACAAAAGGCTCAGGAAATAGGCTATCATCCTGAAATTATTTTGGCAGGACGCCGCGTTAATGATGGGGTAGGAGAATATGTAGCGCACGAGGTTATAAAGCTTATGATCAAAAAAAATATACCAATTAAAGGAGCTGATATACTTGTGCTTGGTATAACTTTTAAAGAAAATTGCCCTGATGTACGTAATACTAAAGTGGTCGACATTTTAAATACTTTAAAGGAGTATAATACAAATATTACGGTTTGGGATCCATGGGCTGAGCCGATTGAAGTAAAACGTGAGTATGGCTGGGATTCAATAAGGGAATTGGATGTCTCTAATGATTACGATGCAGTTATCTTTGCTGTTGCGCACGATGAATTTAGAAATTTCAATTTTGATATCATCTGTAAGAAAAATAAGGTGATCTATGATGTTAAAGGAATTTATCCCAAAGAATTGGTAGATGGGCGTTTATAAAATGTTTAAGTTAATTCTAAAAAATGTTACTTGATATGTACGAAACGCCATACCATAGCAGAGATCTAAGCCAATATGGCTTTTTAGTTACTGGCGGAGCTGGTTTTATTGGCTCTCATATTGTGCAATATTTACTCAAATATGGTGCAAAAAAAGTAAGGGTATTAGATAATTTCTCAACAGGGTCATTCGATAATATTAGTGATTACATGAATAACCCGGTTTTTGAGTTTATCGAAGGTGATATTCGTGATCTTGATACATGTCATAAAGCAGTAAATGGGATTGATTTCATATCACACCAGGCAGCCCTCGGATCGGTTCCGCGTTCTATAATTGATCCGATTACAAGTAATGAAGTAAATATAAATGGTTTTTTAAATATGCTCGTTGCTGCACGTGACATAAAGGTAAAACGTTTTGTATATGCAGCAAGTTCAAGTACTTATGGGGATCATCCAGGGCTTCCGAAAGTAGAAGATAAAATCGGTAATCCTTTGTCTCCCTACGCGGTAACAAAATTTGTAAATGAATTATATGCTTCAGTTTTTTCAAAAACATATAATTTTCATACCATTGGCTTACGCTATTTTAATGTATTTGGCCCACGTCAAAATCTTCGCGGCCCTTATGCTGCTGTTATTCCCTTATTTATCGAAGCTGCTTTAAAAAAAGAAGCTCCCATAATAAATGGTGATGGTGAAACAAGTCGTGATTTTACCTTCGTAGAAAACGCCGTACAAGCAAATATAAAGGCGATGTTGCTGGAACATCTTGACGGACATGAAGTGATTAACATCGCATTTGGTGGTTGTACAACATTAAATCAATTATGGGCAAAATTATGCCAAATTACAGATACAAATATAGCACCGGTTTATAAATCAGAACGTATAGGGGACGTAAAACATAGTTTAGCTGATATAAGTAAGGCATCATCGTTAATAAAGTATGTGCCTCAGTATTCAATAGATAGCGGCCTTGAAACATCATATAAATGGTATCGAAATGAAATATTTAGTAAATTGTAATTGCAACCAATTTATAAATTATCATATATGGACATAGAGTTTGCGAAGATCATTGACCTTCCAAAAGTATTGGATGAGAGAGGTAATCTGTCGTTTCTGGAGGAAAACAAACATATCCCATTTGCTATCAAACGGACATATTGGATTTACGATGTCCCGGGTGGTGAAAAAAGAGGGGGGCATTCCTATAAAAAAAATCAGGAATTTATTATCGCTATGTCCGGTAGTTTTGATGTTGTACTGGCTGATAGGAATAAAACCAAGGTTTTTTCATTAAACAGATCTTATTATGGCTTGTATGTTCCTATTGGGTTATGGAGGCATTTGGAAAACTTTTCAACTAACTCTTTGGCATTTATAGTAGCATCAGAAGATTATGACGCTGAAGATTATATTAGAGAATATAATGAATTTTTATTGACTCCAAAAATTTAATCAAATGCCGTCAATATATAATTGTTCAATTTTTGAACTTCCCCGTATAAAAAACAGGGCTGGTAATATTACACCTGTGCACAACAATATTGAAATACCTTTTGCAGTAAAAAGAGTATTTTATTTGTATGATATACCGGGGGGAGAATCCCGCGGGGCGCATGCCCATAAAGAATGCCATCAGTTTTTAATAGCTGCGAGCGGAAGTTTTGAAGTATCATTAGATGATAGTAAAACCAAACGGATTGTTCAATTAAACAGGCCTTATATTGGATTACATATACCTCCAGGAATATGGGCTTCTGAAATTAATTTTTCATCGGGCTCCATTTGCTTGGTGTTAGCTTCGCATGTTTTTGATGAAACTGATTACTTAAGAAATTATACACATTATTTGCAATATGTCAATGCTACCTAATATCCATAAATTGGCAGATGTTCAAAGCATGAATATTGGTCACAATACCTATATCTGGCAGTTTACAGTAGTTTTGGAAAACGCCGTTATTGGAAATAACTGCAATATTAATTGTAATTGTTTTATTGAGAATGTCGTTTCCATTGGCAATAATGTCACGATTAAATCGGGAGTACAAATCTGGAATGGGATAACGATTGAGGATAATGTATTTATTGGTCCAAATGCAACTTTTACTAATGATTTGCTGCCCCGATCTAAAGTATACAAGGAGTTGTTGAAAAAAACAAAGATCAAAAAAGGAGCTTCAATCGGGGCTAATGCTACTATTTTAACTGGCATAACCATTGGTGAATACGCTCTAATAGGCGCAGGAAGCGTTGTGACAAAAAATATCCCCCCGTATACTTTGTGGTACGGAAATCCTGCTAAACAAAAAGGGTTTATAACAGAGGACGCTATTCTTTTGGATATGAATTTATATGATAATAAGAATAAACTTCAGTATAAATTTGAGGGGGACAAACTTATAACACAATGATTAAGTTTCTCGATTTACAAAAGATTACGCAAAAAGATGCGATAGAAATAAAAAATGCAATTAACCGGGTTGTGGATTCTGGCTGGTTTTTAATAGGCAAAGAGGTAACACAATTTGAACAGAGTTTTGCTGCATATTGCGGGGTTAAGCACACAATTGGTGTAGCAAATGGACTGGATGCCCTGACATTGATTTTAAGAGCATACAAAGAAATGGGTGTAATGAAAAGTGGCGACGAAATAATTGTTGCGGCTAATACTTATATCGCAAGTTTAATGGCTATAACGGCTAATAATCTGGTGCCTGTGTTAGTAGAACCTGATTTGGGCACTTATAATATAAACCCTGCTAACATAGAGGAAAAAATAACAACCAAAACTAAAGGTATAATGGCTGTGCATTTATACGGCCAACTTGCAGATATGCCGGGTATCCTTGAAATTGCGCAAAAACACCGGCTAAAAGTTATTGAAGACTGCGCCCAGGCACATGGAGCAAATATAAATGGAAAGATTTCAGGCAGTTGGGGTGATGCATCGGGCTTTAGCTTTTATCCCGGTAAAAACTTAGGAGCCTTGGGTGATGCAGGTGCTGTTACCACAAATAATGATGAACTGGCTGATATAGTCAGAGCACTTGCCAACTATGGGTCTAAAACTAAATATGTAAATGAATATGCTGGTGTTAACAGTAGGCTTGATGAATTACAGGCCGCAGTATTAGATGTAAAGCTTAAATACCTGAATGCAGATACCATACGAAGAAAAGAAATAGCAACACATTACAGAACCAGGATAAAAAATCCCAAAATTGTACTTCCATACATAGCAGATGAAAATATGCATGTTTGGCATTTATTTGTGATTAGAACAGCGGACCGCGATTCTTTGCAGAAATACTTAATTCAAAATAAAATTCAAACTTTAATTCATTATCCTATACCTCCACATCAACAAAATGCTTATAAAGAGATGAATCACTTATCTTTTCCAATTACAGAGTTGATTCATAAACAAGTGTTAAGTTTACCAATTAGTCCGGTGATGACTGCTGAAGATGTTGATAAAATTATAGATATAATCAATTGCTATTAATTATGGGAAAAGTTATTCATAAAACAAAAATAAAAGTTTATACGCTTATTAACCGTCTACTCAATAGTCTTGGATATCAATTAATTAGTAAAAATACGTCAATACAGCTTCAAAAATATGTTTTTAACCTTCTGGAATCTGTAAAAGACGATAATAATGAAATTGCTTCGGTTGTCTTTTCTAAAGATCGGGCAATGCAACTTCACGCCTTCTTGTCTTCTTACATTAAAATGGTTAATAATAGAAAAAAAATGTACATTTTATATAAGGCAACCACTGAAAGGCATAAGAAAAGTTACGAGCAAATTAAAGACATATTTAGTGATAAAAACTTTTTCTTTGTTGAAGAAACAGAATTTAAAAATCAACTCATTGAAATTTGTGAATCGGCTGACGTTGGAAAAATAATTTTTTATGTAGATGATATGATATTTACACATAGTGTAGATTATGCAGAATATGAAGAGATTAATACCAATAAGTTTGTTTTAGCATTAAGTAGAGGTAAAGATCTTGATTATAGCATGGTATTAAACAAACCGTTAAAATTACCTGCCTTTTCCAATGAGGGGAACTCATTGCTTTCTTTTAGCTGGAATAATTCTAACGAATGGTCAGATTGGACTTTCCCGTTAGGGGTATCTGGTTATATGTTTGGTAAAAAGGAGATTGTTTCAATTCTGAAATCAATTTCTTTTAAAGCACCTAATTCTCTTGAATGTTCAATGCAAATTTTTCGCCCTTATTTTATGAATAGGTATGGATTGTGTACAGAATTTGCAGCCTGTGCATGCGTCCACGCAAATCTGGTTCAGGTAGAAACAAAAAATCCCACGCTTGAAACGTATTCAATAGATGAATTATTGAAATTATGGGAAGAAGGGGAAAGAATTAATTTAAGTGATTTTTATGGAAAACCCGTTATGGTGGCCCAGACATTAAAATATTCATTTATTTCTTCAGCAATTACCGATTCGGTTGTCTAACAACTCATCTTTAAAAATAATGATTGACCAAAAACAATCTTATCGTCATATAATAAAAGCAATTAGTTTATTTGGTGGTGTTCAAGCGATACAAATATTTACAAATATCATTCGTCTAAAGGTCGTCGCTATTTTGTTAGGCCCCGTCGGAATGGGTTTAGCAAGCCTGTTTATGGTTTCGATTAATATGATAGGGAATATAACTGGTTTTGGAATAAATTTTAGTGCAGTTAGAAATATATCCTACGCTTTCAAATCAAACAACGAAGTTTTATTAGGACGCAGTATTCAAGTATTTCGGAGATGGATGCTGTTTTGTGGATTATTAGGCTGTTTGGTAACATTAGTATTTGCCTCTTATTTGAGTAATTACACATTTGGTAACACGAAATATACTTTGGCCTTTATGTTGCTTTCTTGCACACTATTGTTAAATGCAACTGCTAATGGAAATACAGCTCTTCTTCAAGGTACCCACCGAATTAAAGAAGCGGCCAAAGCTTCTGTTGTTGGTTCAGTAATTGGTTTGTGTTTTTCAATACCATTATATTTTTTTTATAGCACCAGGGCAATAGTTCCTTCTATGATCTTAGTTGCATTGATTTCTTATTTATCCAGTTGGTATTATGCTAAAGAAGTGAAATTTAAATATGTTTCTCTGTCATTTAGGGAGACATTTTCTGAGGGGAAAGAAATGGTTAAGCTAGGCATAATAATGATGATAAGTGTTGTTATAGGTATACTTGTAAATTATCTTATCGATACTTTTATTAGGCATAATGGAGGTGTTTCTGATGTAGGATTATATCAAGCAGGTATAGGGATTTCTAATCAATATATTTCATTAGTTTTTGCAGCTATGGCTATTGATTACTTCCCAAGATTATCATCTGTGAGTGACGATAATGTTAAGATTAAGGAAATGGCAAATCAACAAGCTGAAATTGTTTTATTGATTATTGCTCCGCTTTTGATTATGCTTATTATTGCTGCACCTTTGGTTATAAGATTACTACTTACCCCCAAATTTTATGTAATAACTGATTTTGTAAGAGTAATTTCTCTGGGTATGTTGTTTAAGGCGGCTTCGTATGCGGTGGGTTATATATCTTTCGCAAAAGGGAATAAAAAAGTTTATTTCTTTGTTGAGGGAATTGGAAGTAATCTTTTGACGCTGATATTTAGCCTTGTGGGATATTCTTATTTCGGGTTAATCGGGTTAGCAATTTCCTTTTTACTAAGTTACGGTGTATATTTTGTTGCTATTTTAATAATTACAAATGTTTTATACTCTTTTACGTTGAGCTTCAATTGTTTTAAAATATTTATTATCCTTTTTGCATTATGTGGAACAACGTTCTTTATTTCAATCGTTTACAAATTTTCATTTTGGCCATTTCTAATTGAGGGCTTGATATTTATAATATCTTTAATCTATTCTTATTTCCAAATAAACAAGAGAATTGAATTAAGTAATATTTTTCATTTTAAAATAAAAAACAACAACATAGGTATTTAATTGAAATGGAATGTTTTTTAAAAGGACATTCTTTTAAGGTTTAATTCTATCCGCATGGTTCAATAATTATAAATATTATTAATTACTGTTTGGTGGGGATAAATAAAGCTGAACCTAACAGTATATAATCAATATATGTCAAAATATATATAAATGAATAAAACCATGGCATTTAATAAATTAGTTTCATTTTGTTTATTTGCTTACAATCATGAAGCCTTTATAAAGGAAGCGGTTGAAAGTGCTTTAAGGCAAACGTATTCCCCTTTAGAAATTATAATATCTGATGATTGTTCTACAGATGCTACTTTTCAAATAATTACAGAAATTACAGAATTATATAAAGGCCCGCATAAAATAATTTTAAATCGTAATCAACATAACATCGGATTAGGAGGTCATTTTTCCCATGTATGCAGTAACTTATCTTCAGGGGATTATCTGGTTGTTTTGGGCGGTGATGATATTTCTTTTGATGAACATGTTCAAAAAGCTGTAGAATTTATCGAAAATAATCCAGAGGCGTTAATGGTTGACTTTAACGGACAGGTAATTGATTCTAACGGAAAAGAGATGGGGATATATCAGGATCTCCAATTTGACGAAAAACGATATTTTTTAACCGACTATCTGAAATTTCGTCCTATTTATTCGTTTGCACCAGGTAGAATTTTTAAACGTGCTTTAATTTCAGAGTTTGATCCAATTTCAATTAATTGTCCGACAGAAGACACCGTAATTATATTGCGTAGTCTTTTATTAGGAGGTTTCATGAGGGCAAATAAAAGTCTGGTTTTTTATAGACAGCATGAAAATAGTTTATCTAGTACGGAAAATCGATGGATATCAAATCTTTCCATAGTATCTCAATATTACCTTGATATTTTTAAAATTTTTAATGAAAAAAGAATAGATGAGGCAAAATGTGATCGGTTACTGCAAAGAATCAACTTAGAGTATAAGATTAGAAAAGCCAGATATAACAAAAAGAGGAATGAATCCAGTTTCCTAATCAATCGTGTATATTTAAGACTGCTTAAAATATATTATTCAAGTTCATTTAGTAATTAGGGAATTAGTCCCATTTCCGATTTTATATATTAAGATAATATAAACATGGATAGAGATATACTCTATTTCGCACATTTAAATACAAAGCTCAATGACGGTGGGTTATCTCGGAATTTAGCGTTTTATAAATATTTTAAAGATAAAGGCGCAAAAGTTCAAAATGTTTTTTATAAAAATAAATTCAGGAGAGTTTTGTGTACTATCGCTATTCTTAGAGTTTTATTTTTTTCGAAAAATAAGATCATATTCATTCATCAGGGAACCATCATCTATTTGTTTCCTATGTCTTTATTAAAATATAGACATTTTTTTAATTTCTTGTTTAAGACATTGCAGTATATTTCAAATAGGAACCGTCTAATTGTAGAAGTAAATGATTTACCGTATGAACAGGCGATAGATTTAGAATTAAAAGTTGATATTCAAGACAAGTATTTTGAGGGCGCTTTGTACGGTTTAAAGAACTGCTTTTATATTTTCGCATCTCAACAAATGAATGATTATGTAAAAGAGATGTTTAAAATTAAAGATAACCATTCAGAAGTAATTATTAATGGGTCGACCAGATTGGACCCTAATGACACCGCTTTAGAAGATTCCTATAAATGGATTAATAAGCTCCAATATAAATGTGTTTATGCAGGCACTTTAAATAAAGGGAGGCAAATTGAAGCTCTTATAGAATTATTTGCAACAATTGATCATTGTAATTTGATTTTATTAGGAGATTGGGGAGAATGGCTGCTTGATTACCCTTTGCCATCAAATGTGATTTATTTGGGTAATAAAGAACACGCTGTTGCACAGAAGATAGTATCAACGTGTGATTTAGGTTTAATTCAGTATAATGCTGACCGATTTTATTATAATTTATGTTTTCCCACCAAAATATCTTTTTATCTGACAGCCGGTTTGCCTGTTTTAACAACCCCTTTAACAGAATTAAAAAGCCATTTCGGAAATTCTGAATGTGTTTATTTCGTAGAATTTGATAAGTGGAAAGTTTTTTTATTATCTGTTAATCCTAAATTTATAAGTAAAGCTAAAATAAACGCAAAAAAAGAAAGTATTGATTATGAATGGACCTCAATTTTAACATCTTCCAAGTTTTTGAACACATAAAATGTATTTTTATATTTGTCTGATACTGTTGACATTCTCATTAATTGAATCTCTATTCAAATATGAGATTGATATTAAAAGAATTCTTTTAATTTTTTCATTAGCACTATTCTTTATATTAATTGCATTTAATACCTGGTCCCCAGATCTGGATAGCTATAAATTTCAGTATGAAAATTATGATGAACAATATGTAAGATATTCGGTAGAACCATTGACACTACTTATTATAAAATATGCTAATATGTTTGGGTTCGCATTTGAACAATACCAAATCTTTATTGCTTCCGTAATTGCTTTCCTGTTATATAAATCTTTGATTAGATACTCGCCACTCCCAATCTTTGTTTTAAGTTGTTTTTACTTCATCCCTTTCTATCCGGATATAGTACAACTAAGAAGTTTTCTATCATATACGATATTGATTTATGCATTAGGATTTTCAAATGATCAGAAAATAAAATTCTGGTTATTATTCGGTTTGGCCTTACTGACACATTATTCTATTTTAATTTTTTTACCATTCATCTTTTTAAAAAGGTTTTCATTCTTTAATTCGGTTAAAAAAAATCATTACATTATACTGATTAGTCTTTTGGTACTCCTATTGATCCCAAAATCTATTTCTGAACCCATCATTACCTTTGTAAACCCAAAGTATAAGCTGCTTTTAGACGAAAAGAATACTTTTCTCGGCACATTGGTTCTATTTATGCCTTTTTACTGTATAAATTCTTTCGTCTTGAATTTTAATGAAAAAAGATATAAGTATATTGAACATAAAATTGATAAGAAGTATAAAAAACATATTCCTCTGTTGATTCAGTTAATTCAATATTCAAACTATACAATACTGTTTCAATACTTCATACGCGATGTATCCAGAATTACGTATTTGCTTTATCTTGCTGATTTGGTTTATTTGTCTATAATTTTATTTTACGGAGTATCTCGAAGATATAGTAAAGAAAAAGTTACTTTTCTTAGAGTTTCGACTGTGTTATGGGCAATCTTAATTTTTTATGTGAACTTTCTAATGATTAACGGGGGGGAGTATTTTAAAGTAATAGAAAAAGTTTTTAATTCAAATTCAGTATTAAGATAATGAAGAAACGAATTGCGATACTTTGCAAATACAATTCTGATGGCGCAAGTTCCAGATATAGGTCTTATAATTATGAAAAGTACTTCAATTCTTACAATATAGATGTGACATATTTCCCTTTGCTAATTGATAATTATATAAACAGTTTATATAAAAAAAACAGCTTTAAGATATTTGTATATCAGTTTACGGGAGTCGTAAGAAGAATTTTTCAGTTGATATTTCATATGCATAAGTTTGATTTTCTTATTATTGAAAAAGAACTTATTCCTAATTGTCCCTACTTTTTAGAAAAGTTGTTGCTCTTTCGGAAAAACTTCTCTTTGGATTTTGATGATTACACCGGCACAGATTATAAAACGAATCCCCTTAAAAGAGTTTTCCTCAAAAATAAAATTGATAATTTAGCAAAAACTGCAAAGTTTGTTACAGTTGGCAATAACTGGTATTTTACAGAGATCAAGAGCAAAAATTTAGTATATCTCCCTACAGTAATTGATTTGGATAAGTATATATCAATAAAAAAACATAAGAATGATCATGTAATCACTTTGGTTTGGATCGGATCACCTACAACAGTTAAATATTTGGATAATTTAAAACCAGTTTTGCAGAAGCTTGCTCAGCGCAGGGAATTCAAATTGAAAATAATTGGTGGAAAACTTGATTTGCCTGGCATTGAAATTAAGGAAGTTGCTTGGAATGCTGAATCAGAAATTAAGGAGATTTTAACGGGTGACATCGGACTTATGCCTTTGAATGACACATTATGGGAGAAAGGAAAATGTGGGTTTAAATTAATTCAATATATGGCATGCGGTTTGCCTGTAGTTGCGTCTCCAGCCCCTGCGAATGCGGAGATTATCGAAATTAATAAGACAGGCTATATCGCTTCAGATGCCTCGCAGTGGGAGTATTATTTAGATAAACTTATGACGGAGCACGAGTTACGTTCTGATTTTGGCTATAGGGGTAGGGAAAGGGTTGAAAAACTATACTCCTATCAATTTTGGGGTGAGAAATTTGCCGAACTAGTATATAAAAATTGTTGATTTCTTATCATATTATATCAAAATGTCAGTTTTGCGAAGTACAAAAAACTGTTGTAATAAAACAACGCTTCATTATATTGAATTTAATGTTTTGAAGGGTTGTTATCTATTTGTTTACGAACTTTTTGGCAATTTATTTTAAAATATGCTGGATGGCTGATTTTAAGAAAAATATTTTTTTATGAGTATTGGATAGTTTCACCGCCCTTAATAGAAGACGTATATTAAAAAAAAAGCTATCTATAAATGATTGGGAAAAAAAGGCAGCCCCATCTAGATAATATTTAAATCTAACTTTATCCGAATTAAAACTGTTTTTTGTGATTGTTGACAGAAAATGTTCCACATTCAGGTTAAGTACTACAAAATTGGGTATGTCTTTTTTAAATCTTCGGATAAAATCATGATCACTAAAATCAAGTTTTATTAATTCATTGTAACCCTTGTTTTTATTAAAAGCCACCAAATCAATGCACATACCGCAATTAATTGTAGAGTAATCCTTTAAATTGTTGAGGCCAGGTTTAACGTTTTTAGAATAAAAATCACGTTTAATTTTTTTAGAATAAAAGCCTCGCGCAAATTTTAAATAGCCAGGTGAAATGATATCGCCATTTACGGTATGCATAACCGGCACAAAAAGTTTTTCATTACCAAAACTCTTTATGGCATCAATATATGCATTTATAGTTTGAACGGGGAAATTAGTGTCCTGATCTAAAAGCAGTAGCCATTTTTTATTTTTTTTTATTGCCAATGAAGCTGCGGTATTATAAGCTTTGCTAACACCACTGTTATTTTCGTCGGGATAATAAGTGATATTCCAATTAGGGTAACCTGTGAGTTTTTCATTATTATTATATTGGGGAAAGTTGTCATATACTAACAAATCTACTTTTATATTGTTGCTTTTTAACGAAGTTGTAAGTGAAATAAAAGACATAGAATCACTTAACTTTAATTTATATAGAACTAGGACAGCTAAAAGATCTTCATAAAACTCCATGGACTAAATTAAATATAAGCAGGCTAATCCTCACGAACCCGGCTAAGTTTTTTTAACAATTAATAAAACTTTACCATAATCCTGAAAATATCATTATTCCAGCAAGGGAATGGGGATATAAAAGTGCAAAAACAAGCATTATATGTTTCCGAAAATACATTAATCAATTACCAAATATATCTGGAAACACAAGACCTTGAAGTTTTTTAATGTTTTTCTGTGAATAATTGTATTTAAAAATATTAAAAATTTGAGATATAATATATCTTTGAGTGTTAACGATAGTGTTGGGATTATTGTGATTTTTGATTGAAAAAATTAATAAGCATTATGAAAAGATACCTGTGGTTTTTGTTCATTTATTTATGTGTCTTTCAAAAGCTTTGCGCTCAGGAGTCCTTTGATCAACCAGTTCCGCGGGGATATTCAAATATTAGTTTACCTTCTAATAAGGAAAGGGGTTTGGTAGAACAGCAGTTTAAGGGCTCTTACAGGATTTCTTCAGGCCTTCCTTTAAATTATGTTAAAGACGGTTCTGTAGATTATACTTCTTTTGTCCAAGAGGCATTAGATAAACATTCCAAGGTTGTTTTTCCTGAATTTCCTGTTTTAATCAATGAGAATGGTTTGACAATTCGGAGTAATTCAAAATTATATTTTCCTCTAGGTTCAAAATTATTTTTAAATCCTAATAATAAGGGAGCCTACGAAATATTAAGAATTCATAAAGTTAAAAATATTATTTTATATTATCCTGTAATTGTTGGTGATCGTAAACGGCATTCTGACAAGGGGGGAGAGTGGGGTATGGGATTATCAATCAGAGATGCAGAAAATATTATTGTTCAAAAACCTAGAATTGACGATTGCTGGGGTGATGGCATCTATTTGGGACAAATTTCCAGTCCGAACAGAAATATTCAAATCATTAAACCTTTTCTAAATAATAACAGGCGAAATGGAATTTCAATTATTTCGGTAAACGGTCTGAAAATCGATAATGCCGTAATCTCAAATACAAATGGTACAAGCCCTATGGCCGGAATTGATTTTGAGCCAAACTCGAATGATGACGTCATAGATAGCATATTAATAGATAAACTCATTACATTCAACAATGGCTTTCACGGAATACTTTTTGCATTGGGCGCCCAATCAGGAAAGGTTCAGCGAAATATAAATATTAAGATCAATAACCCTATTGACGAACGATCTGGATATGGCATAAGTTTTAAATTACAGCAGTTTGCTACCATGCCATTTACACCAAACGGCTTGATTGAAATAAATAATCCTGTTTTCAAAAATAATAAAATAAAGCCTTTATTATTTTATCCGGGAAACCTTGATAATAGCGTTAAAGTAATTATTTCTAATCCTAATATTATGGACGTTAAATCAGATCAACTTTTGAAAATTAAAAATGAATTAAAAAACAACAACAAGAATATTTTATTGAAATAAGGTGTATATCTAATCAATATTCCATCGTGATTTGATGATTAAGAGCAACATCATCACACCCCTAAATGTAGGACACTATAGTAAATAAGCTGTCTGCATTTTGATGACTAAACCCCTATCTCTAGTATATCTAATAATGTGTGGAATAAACGGCATTTTAAGTAAAGGAAACTTTAAAAAGGAAACCATAGAAGAAAAGCTTTCCTCAATGAATAACGCGATCATTCATAGAGGACCGGATGAAGAAGGATCATATATTGATAATTTGAATGAGTTTTCCCTGGGAATGGCAATGAGACGATTGTCAATCATAGACCTTTCTACAGGACAACAACCCATCTTCACAGAAGATAGACAAAAAGTAATCGTTTTTAATGGGGAAATATATAATTACAAGGCCTTAAAAGAAAGACTAATTAATGCAGGTGCAGTTTTTCATACCAATTCCGATACAGAAGTAATTCTTAAATTATATGAATACGAAGGAATAAATGCATTTTCTATGCTGGATGGAATGTTTGCATTTAGTGTTTACGACAAAACTTTGAATAAAGTCTTTTTAGTTCGCGATTTTTTTGGCGAAAAACCATTGTATTATGCGCAGGAAACAAATAATTTTTATTGGGCATCTGAACTTAAATCTATAATTAAAGTATTAAAACATACCCCCACCATTTCTAAAGAGGCAATTAATATTTTTTTTCAATTGACTTATGTCCCAGCTCCATTTACCATATACAATGGTATTAGCAAATTGGAAGCAAATTGTTTTATAGAATATGATTGCCTGAATTTTAAGTATCAAATCAAAGAAATAGAACAGTCAGATAAGAAGGACGTTATAATCTCAGATTTTGATGATGCCAAGCGTCAGACCCATAATTTGGTTCAACAAAGTGTGCAGAGCAGAACTGTATCAGATGTGCCCATTGGAACTTTTCTTTCTGGAGGTGTTGATTCATCAATTGTTTCCTTATGTGTGGCACAGCAAACCAATTCAAAAATTGATACTTTTTCTATAGGATTTGAAAAAGAAGAGTTTGATGAATCAGATAAAGCACGAACGGTTGCTAAATTAATAAATAGTAATCATCATGAATTCATAATTGGGGAGAAAGATTTGACCGATAATATAGAATCTGTTTTACTTAATTTTGATGAGCCCTTTGCTGATTCTTCTGCGCTAGCTAGTTATTTAGTAGCCAATAGAACAACAGGCTTTGTAAAAGTTGCTTTGACTGGTGATGGAGGCGATGAAGTGTTTGGTGGGTATAATAAATATTACATGGGCAAATTGAACAGGCAGTATACAAATTTTGTCCCCAGTATAATTCACAATTCAATTCAAAGAATAGCTTCCAGGGCACTAGCAATCAGTCATGATAAACGCGGATTGCGCTTTAAATTAAATAAGTTAATAAATGCAATTAACTACAATGGTGATTTTTATTATAACATTATTTCACTCGGCTTCCAGGAAAATGAATTGGAACAACTACTAAAGCAAGCTCTATTCAAAAACGAAGCATTGGGCTATTTTAAGAATAAAATTAATAATAATGGTCAATCATTAACGGACTTTAGGAATATAGATTTGCATATGAGTTTGGAAGGCGATGTGCTGGTTAAGGTTGATCGTACAAGTATGTTATCTTCATTGGAATGTAGATCGCCCTTTCTTAATAAAGATTTATGGCATTTTACTACTCAACTGCCTGAAAGTTACCTGGTCAAAGGCTGGGACAAAAAGTATATTCTTAAAGAAGCTTTCGGACAATACTTTCCGAAGGGATTTTTAAACAAAAGGAAAAATGGATTTGGTGTGCCTGTAGGAGATTGGTTAAGATTAGGATTAAAAGAGGAGTTATTATCTTTAATCGAACAGGAGTTTATTGATAATCAAAATTTGTTCAACTATGAATATGTAAAGAAGTTGATTTGTAATCATTTAGATGGTAAAATCGATAATACCTTCAGAGTCTGGACTTATTATTGCTTTCAAAAATGGTATAAAAGGACGTATGGCAACAAGAAAAACTAACAATATCTTAATTCGTGTTACTACCGTCCCGATATCCCTCGAGAAACTAATAAGTGGGCAAATGCGTTTTATGAATGAACAGGGTTTTAAAGTATATATGATCAGCTCTGATTATACAAATGCCCCAACTCTCGAGAAGAAAGAGAATAGTAAATATATAGCTGTAAATATGTATCGCACCATATCGCCCTTCAAAGATTTCTTTTCTTTGGTAAAAATGATAATGGTATTTAGAAGGATCAGGCCAACCATTGTGCATACACATACACCTAAAGCTGGTTTAATAGGTATGCTTTCTGCTCGGTTAACAGGTGTTCCAATTCGTTTGCATACGGTTGCTGGTTTACCATTAATGGAGAGTAAAGGGGCGAAAAGATGGTTATTAGAAATCATAGAAAAACTTACCTACGCCTGCGCATCCAAAATTTACTCTAATTCGAATAATTTAAAAGAATTTATTCTGAAATCGAAATTTTGTAAAGCGACAAAGGTAAATGTAATTGGTAACGGAAGTAGTAACGGGATAGATACTGACTTTTTTAAATTGACCCCTCAATTACTTGAGGATGCAAGAGAATTAAGAATCAAATACAATATTCCCCAAGATGATTTTGTATATACATTTGTAGGCCGGTTGGTGAAAGATAAAGGGATTGAGGAGTTAGTTGAATCGTTTTTTAATATAAGCAACGTTTATAAAAACACTTGGCTAGTATTGATTGGGGCAAGCGAGCCTGATTTGGACCCCTTGTCTTCCAATTGTATTAAACAAATGAAACAAAATTCAAGAATTGTTAATGCAGGATATCAAAATGACGTACGCCCATACTTTGCCATGTGCAATGTCTTGGTATTCCCATCATACAGAGAAGGGTTCCCTAATGTGCCAATGCAAGCAGGTTGTCTTGGCTTGCCAGCAATAGTTACAGATATTAATGGGTGTAATGAGATCATAGTAAACAAGGAAAATGGTTTAATTGTGGC
>Ga0193702_1000313_pt1 | contig 18884 bp, 31 predicted proteins | sample U3a1metaG_FD_143060 | JGI IMG/M metagenome (GOLD analysis project Ga0193702, IMG submission 143060) | Soil microbial communities from a riparian zone of the East river system, Colorado, United States - U3a1 | ecosystem: Environmental > Terrestrial > Soil > Riparian zone | place: USA: East River... | reverse complement strand
GGGTTCGTCTTCCTCTTCTTCCTCCTCAGCCGCGGCGGCCTTTTTCTTCTTCTTCGGAGCAGGCTCTTCTTCCTCCTCCTCTTCCTCCTCGACCGGAGCCGCCTTTTTCTTCTTCTTGGGTGCCGGCTCTTCTTCCTCCTCTTCCTCCTCGACTGGCGCGGCCTTCTTTTTCTTCTTGGGCGCAAGAGTCTCTTCCTCTTCCTCTTCCTCCTCTTCTTCTTCCTCCTCTTCCTCCTCGACCGCGGCGGCCTTTTTCTTCTTCTTCGGAGCAGGCTCTTCCTCTTCCTCCTCCTCCTCCTCGGCGGGGGCCGCCTTCTTTTTCTTCTTGGGTGCCGGCTCCTCTTCCTCCTCTTCCTCCTCTTCCTCGGCCGGCTTCGCAGCCGCCTTCTTCTTCTTGGCCGGCGGGGCTTCTTCCTCTTCCTCCTCGGCCGGTGTGTCGAAGTCCTCGACATCCTTCTTCTTGGAGATCATCTTCGCCGCCGCGTTAGACCAGTCCTGAGCTTCCTCGCTCAGAGCGTCCCACACCTTCTCGTCGATATCCTGCACGGCCTTTGCGAGGGCGACGAGGAACGCTTGGCGCTCCTGCTTACCCTGCTTCATTTTCGTTGCCTTGCAGACTTCCAGTTCAACAGCTGTTGCCACTATGGTTCTCCGTTGTGACGTTGCGATATGGTCTAGTCGAATTGCACAGGTTCAGAGTACGAGGCGGAATTGCCTTCGTGCTCTGCGACCGTCACCTTTGCAAGTTGGACGCGGGGGGCGTGCCCCCCACGGATTAGCATCGATCGCGCCTGATGGAACGCGAGGTACGCGAACGCTTCCATGCCGACCTCTGATAGCTCGTGTATGTTAGCCACCGGAATTTTTTCGGCGAGCTCAACTAGGTCCCCGAAGTACGGGTCTCGTCGCGACACGATCAAGCGATGATCGAACGTCTCGGTGAGCCATTCCTTGAGCGGCTTGAGGCCGCCGAAGTCAATGACCCAATGGTCCTTTAACTCCATCGCGCAGAACTCGAACGTGAACGCAAGAGCGTATCCGTGTAAGTACTGGCAGTGTGAGTCCGCTCTGTGCTGACGGAATGCTACCGACAGCCCGAGCGAGTGCGGGTAGTGTTTTGTGACGTGGTACAAGGTGGATCTCCCCTGAGGGCGATGGGCGCCCTAATCAATCATACTGCAGGGGAATTTAGACTGCGACCGTGGTCTCAGTACTGAGGATCTCACGTAGTTTTTCGAGGAGGTTAATAGACCGGGGGTCTTCGCCGACGATGCGGCAAAGCTTTTCGTTCGTCGTCTCGCGGTGGTCCAGCCAGCGACGACAGGGGCGTCGGACTCTTGGGTCCGATTGTAGCGCGTTGATCAACGCGCGCAGTGACAGGGGGATCGAGGCAACAGTCTCGTTAGTATGCGGGTGCTCCCACATGTAGTGCGAAGCTTGTTCGATGCCGACCCGAGCAGGGGAGTCGACGTTATCGTGTTCGTTCCTAGTGCGCTTCTTCGCGATGTCGTGTATGTGGTTGGTGAAGCATGTCTTGAACAGGGCCATGAGTTGGGCCGGCTGCTTCACGTTCGAATACTTCTCGAGGATGCGGTGATAGTGCAAGTACCCATCCTGCACGAGGTCATCGAACTCATAGAAGCCAGCGACACGCCAGTAATTAAGTCGTGTGGTGTTGACAATCCACCCGCGCACTCCGCGATCCATATCCAACTTCATTGTGGTATTCCCCATTCCCAGACAAATTTCACCGGGTTGCAGAGTGGGGACCCGGAGCTCCCTGAGATAGACCCGGCACCCACGTGCGGCATGGGGCCGGTCGGGGCTCTACTCCCCGAACGCAATATGAGAACTGATCGATTGAAAACGCCGCCGCAATCACACTATGTCAAAATGTCGCACAACCTTCAATGAATTGTTTTCAACAGGCTCGTTTCATCAAGGAGCCCGGGGTCCTTGACATTCGCCGGTAGCGACAAAACATGCATGTTGAGCGACGACATCAACGCTTGTTGACGCATCGCGGTACCCAACGTCCCACGATCGAGCAGCAAGCACCGTCGTTTATACACACCGACCGTGTCGTGCAGGAGATCGATTTGAAGCGCTGAGGGCGTCGCCGTGAAGCAGCACGTGGCGACGATCCCGTGACTCCCGCCCAATACGTTCACACGCAGCGCGTCGAACGGCCCTTCACATAACACCAGCGTATGACAGTCATCGGCGTTGGCCATGATGTCATCGTACCACAGCAGGTAGTTGTTGATCGGGCCATGTGCGGGATGCTCCTCGATCTCCGGGTCTGCGCTCAGGGTCTTGTAGCGCAACTCTTCTTGCGAGTAGATCGTGCGCCCGGTCCACGTCATGAGCTTGCCCTTGAACTTGACAAGGAACACGACGCGGCCGCGCTGCTTGCCTTCGGTGCAATAGTACATGTCGTAGTTGTCGGTCAGGGTCTCGATTTGCCGGCGCGTGTAAAGACGAGTCGGACCCTCTAGGTAATCCGTATATCGTTTCGAGGCCGCGCGGTACTCGATGCGTCGGAACTCTTTCGGGATGCGCAGTCTCGTTTTACGTTCGGGCTCAGGGGGTGGTGACAGTTTGCGCATCACGGCCCCCATGAAGTCGTCGGGTATGAACGTCGAACTGTTGACGATCGCTTCCGCGCGTTCGTATGTAGTGCCGAGCAGCGCCTGCACGAGTCGGACGGGGCTCTTGCCCGAATGATCACGATTGCGGAAGCAGCGCCAACCCTTGCTCTCAATGTTGATCGACATATGCTGCGAGGGGTCTGCGCTCCCGCAGAACGGGCAGTGAGCCGCGACGTTGCCGCGCGACACGTTCGGCCCTGATGTCACGTAATGAATGTGGCTCGAGTCGAGGAATGATATCCAATCGAACGACATCAGCAGCGCCAGTGCTTGCCGTGCCAGACATGACGACACGCCCGACGCCCATGATGCCGATGCGTGACGTGGCGGCTAGGCGTGCTGTGTTCGGCAATCCGCGTTTCGGGGGTGATGACGGGGGCGATCTTGGGCATGTTCCCAGCCGCCCCCTCTGCCGCGTGTCGCAATGCATACTCCGCGAGCATTTCGTTCCAACGCTCCTCGAATGTCGTGGCTCCCGCAGTCCCGATCAGGAGCGAGGGGATCATCATTGCCGCAACCAATTTCATTTCCAGAACTCCCTGAGTGTTTTGTAGATCGAGAGCATGAGTGCCAACGCGCGATCGATAATCCATCCCGCGATCAGCACCCATGCAACGAAGTAGAAGAACGTCTGAGTGACGTTCTCCTGTATAATCATACTTCTTCTCCACAATCCCCGCATCGATGCGAGCCGGGTACTGACTTCACGATGTTACAGCGATCGCAGATCGGCCCCTCGAGTCGATGGGGCACAGACGATTGGCTCATGAAGTACGTCGCGACTCCATCGGGCCAATGCCTGTAGTAGATGCCCGGGGGATCGTCATTGCGATCTGAGCCCTCGTATTCGCCAATGACGAGCACGAGCTGCATTGACGATTTGGTCTGGTATTTCGATCCGACCATTGACATGGGTGGCAGTCCTTTCCGTTGACGTTCAAAGCGTTCATAACGCCGGTTGAAGTATTCGACGCGCGCAACGTCGAACCCGTTGATGTCATCACTCATGATTTCTTTTTCCAGAAGCGTTCAAGCTCTTGGTTTGTTTTGAAGACTGAGCCCACGACATCGCTCGCACGTTTCAACGTGCGGATGATCCCATCGATCACCTTGTTCTCCTTGGGTCGCAGCACGATAAGCTCGCGCTTCGTGCAGGAGCGCAGAGTCTTTCCATTCGACATGATCATGTCGAGGAACATCTCGTTTACCTTCGCGTCAAGTTTCATCGCCATCTCATGCGTTGCAGCTTGACGTTGCGCGATACGGTCGCGTTCGGCCTGCGCACGCTCCGCAGCCGTCGGAGGCTTCTTCGTAATGCGCTTCACGGTGTTGAGCCAGAAGTACTCGAGGATCGTTGCCAGCATCTCCTCGCGCTCGTCGTTATCATCAAGCGCCGCCTTAAAGCGTTTGATCATCGCGGGACCGACTGGGTCCATGTTCGCAGGTCGATCGTTCAACACCCCCTGACATAGCTTAAGCAATGCGTCGTGATGCATTGCCTGCCGCTTCGCGCCCTGCACTCCGTTGTCAATCATCGTCATAGACCTAACTCCTGTGCTCGTTTTGATATTGATACTATGATACCTAGACGACCCCTGACTTTAAAGTGGGGCATCTCCGCGAGACCCAAAGCGCACGCTGCGCGCGCTCTGTTAATATGATCCTTGTACCACTCGTCATGGTAACCCTTGCGTGCGGCCGAATGTACCAAACCACGACGTTTTTCCGCTCTGATCCTAACCCCGGGATTCTTCAAATGATTAGCCCGACGCCATGCTGTTTTATAGTCAGCAAGGCATTTAGGGCTACAACATTTTTGCGTAGAATGTGGGTGGAACACTTCTTCGCAAATAACGCACTCCCTAAATATTCGGACCTGCGAACCAAGCGGTCTGTATTTCCAATGCTCATTCGGGTGTGCCTTACGCCACTCCCTTGATTGCACTCGACGCCCACATTTTCGACTGCAATACCTTTGAGCTTTCTTGCCTTTGCGATTTATAGTCGGGGTGTACAGGCTATCGCATTCGGCACAGCGACGTTTAGGCGCTGTATTCTTTTTCATTTTCAATCTGTCCTTGATATGTGGTGAGGGGGCCGCGTGATCGCGACCCCCTGATTGATCAGCCGACTAGTCGTAGCTGCGTCTTGCCCTTCTTCTTCTTGCCCTTGCGTTTGGCCTCCGGCTTCGCCTTCGCACGGAGTTCGGCTTGTCGTTTGATGAACTCCCTTGCGGCCTTGAGCTCGGTATCAAGGTCCCACTTGTTCGTTGTTCGCTGCCAATGACGCTCATACCCAAGCGACGTTGCGATGGACATGACAGTCGCGTTCTGCGGCTTGCGAGTGTGCCCGAAGAACAGGTTGACAATCGTTGACGGGCTCAGCGTTGCGAGCTTCGCGACGATATGGGCCTTTTTCTTGCCCGATAGACCCGCGTCGGCAACGAGCGTTCGCAGCTCGTCGCATACTGGGTCCTTGTCCATGAAACGATAGGTTCGGCTTACCTTGACATACGCCATTTACTTATTTCTCCCGCAATTGTTACGAAGGAAGTTCAGACCGACAGGGGTAAGCTTATAGCCGTCTTTCGAATGCGCAAGCTCCTTTAACTTGACGGCCTCATATAGTATGTTGCCAATCGAGTTTTTAGATTTACCGGCGGCAACGATCGCGTCAGCCAGCACACCGGGTGCTACCGCCTTCTTCTTGCCAAGCAAGAAATTGAACACGACGCATTTGCCGGTCGTGCCCTCTGATGCCTTGCCGTGCTTGCGTGCCGACTCGGGGGCCGAGGCGTTCGGCCCCGACCCCTTGATCTTGATCGACACGACTCCGGGCATCTCGTCGAGAGTCCGAAACACTTTACCGAATGCGATCTCCTCGACCGAGATCTCAATCGTCATTGGTTTAGGCATTGTAGTCTATCTCCGTTTCAATTGTGCCCGAAGGCGTTACTTAGCTAACTCCAACGCGAGCGAGAGCGCGCGCCGTTTCGTTTGCGCATGGTTGCCGATCCATGCGCCCCTCAATGCGGTATCACGCGACACACCCGTCTCGTGATCGACAACATACGTCACCGCATTTAACGCACCCCACCACGTCCCTGCCGCCGAAGGCAGTGTTGCTCCGGGCGCCTTCTCCAAGGCCGCACGAAACTTCGGGAGCATGACGGGGGACTTCTTCTTGTCGGGAAACAGCTCGACGCGCAGCACCCGCTTGAAGAACGCTTCCACGTCTTCCTTCTTGGCCTTGGTCTTGGCCATCAGGTTCGACGCGTCTTTGAACTCCTCAGTCTGAGCCATCGCGATTCCCAAGACCTTCTCGGCTTCGTCTTTCTCAACCTCCCACTTTGCGCTGTGCGACATCTTGAAAGCGTGCTTCGAACCCTTGAGCATCGAACCCAACGCCATGTTGAGTGTGTTCCAGCACACGACGCGAATTGCTGTGTACTGCATGACGAGGGCTTTCCCGTGAACGTGGGGTGACAGGATCAGGAGGAACGGTGCGACGTTATCGGGCTTCTTGCCACCCGTGCCGATCTTGAAGTCCTTACCGACTCGTGCGAGGGCCCACACATATTTGCCCCCTGCGAGTGAGCCCGCCGTCTCCATCGTCATGTGACCGGCCTTGGTGAACTTCGTGAAGAAGTCGAACATCTGTTCGTTCTGGATCGGCTTGTATGTCGAACCCACCATCGTGAGCATGGACTCGTCAGTGTCGCGCACGATCGCGTACTGCCCCGGGATCTGGACCATCTTGCCCTTGGAGTCAAAATGTATGGGCCGCTTCGAAACGGTCCAGTCTGCTTTAGAGGCCGCCATCATTTGTGCGGGCGTCATCTTGTTGTCGACCTTGTCACCTAAGCCATGCCAAGGAGTTGCCCCAGCATAGGCCATCGTCTCTACCATATGTGCCATTATCGTATTCCCATTCCTAGTTGCGCTTGGTTGTTAATCTTCGTCGATTTGTTCATAGCACCGGCGTCACGATTGCTCGATCAGCTGTGCGACTATGCGCGCTACGGTCTCGTTAGACTGACGCGGGTCCTTGCGCAGCTCCTCACATGCAAGGTCGGCCGCATCGGTATCAGCATCGAGGTAATCGCGTTGCACGATCTTCTCGATCTGCCTCGCACGATCACTCAGGTCGTGAGCAATATCTAACGCTTTTTCAATTCGCGTTTCGACGTAGCGCTTGACCACCTCGACGTTGGAGCTAACAGACTCCGACATGATGCGTTCACCGTTTAAGTACGCGGCGTACGGTTTGCGCTTGCCCATGCGCCACACGGCGTAACGCCCGACCTTATCAACGTCAGTATGCCACGTGCTATGCGTTTTATTCCAACGAATAATTGTAGTCATTGATCTATCTCCATAGATTGCCCATGCTCATTCAGCGTCGGACTCGGGCCTACCGACGGAGGGGGCGTGCCCCCTTTCGCTTTAATGTTGTGATGCAGCCCACGACTCCATGAGCGACACGAACTTGCGCTGCACGTCAACGTCCTTGATCGACGTGTACGCCTTGAGAAGTCGCATGGAGAACGCGGAGTCCACGAACAACAGGGACTCGACATCGCGCTGCTTACCGTCACCGTCATAGAAATATGTGACTGGAACATCAAGTGCCGTTGCGACCTGTTGAAGTCGCGCGGCACCGACACGATTGACACCCTTCTCGTACTTCTGCACCTGTTGGAACGAGACGCCGAGGTGATCACCCAGTTCGGCTTGCGACATCTTCTGCTCGACACGTCGCAGTCTAATGCGCTTGCCCATTTCGATATCGGGCTTGCCGGCGGAACGCTGCTTCATTTTCTTTTTATCCACTTTAGTAACCTTTCGTTGTGATGACATCATAGACTCCTGTTAGCCATACATTCCGGGGAACTCACACCCCTCTGCTTCGTCGATCGCGTTTTGCACGTCGCTGCTCATTTGCGATGCAGCGTCGCGCTCCTCTTTTGTATACTCCTTTTCATCGTCGGCAATCTGGTCGAGGTACGTGATCAGCGCAATCCAGATCTCACACGCATCCGCGCATTGATTGGCGCGACTGCGATGCCTCTGCTTCGAGGGCGACAGGTAGAACGTCTGGTACTTGAATATGAACTTCTTGTTCTCCTCGCCCTCGAACTCGTCGGGGATCGTCACGTCGATATTTTCGAGGGTGTCGGCTGTGGTCGATACCGTTTCGTATTTCTGCGTCTGGCTGAATTTCTCCTCCATGTTGTCAGCCCACTCACGCATAGACTCCGCAAGGGTCTCTATGATGGACTTGCCGTCTTCCCACGCTCCTGCGATCGTGGACTCGTGGTCGATCATTTTAGGAGGGCGCGGCTTGCGCGCCTTTTTGACTGCCTTACTCATTTCTTTTTCGCCTTCTTCTTAGTGGGTTTTGCGTCGGGCGCTTTCGCAGCCGATGCCAGCTCTTTGTTGTCGGGCTTCTCCTCGATCTTCACCCGCGACTTCTTCGTGGGCTTGACGGGCTCAGGGTCCGGCATCTTCACAAGGTAGACGTTCGGGATGTGCGTTTCGTTGCCCATCGCCATCGGTCGTGGGGTCTCATATCGCACGGTGCACACCTGAGGGCCGGACTCCACAATCTGCCCCAGTGTGTTCGGGATGATCGTGTCGCACACCCAGTCACCCTTTTTGAATTGAGGGACCTTGATGTCAGGGGCGAGGTGTGCGGGGACGACCCCGAACTTGGTACGCGGCCTGCGCAGTGCCCGCGCGCCTCATGATGCCCTGCAACACGACGATGGCACGCTCGCGTGTGGGTATGTCGAAATGAATGTGTTGACGATCATGCGCGGCCTTGGGCGCCCTCGCAGGGGCCTCCGTGCCGCCGTTCTTGGGGGTGCGTTCGCCCTTGGGGCCTTTGTGGCCCCATGACGACGCCCACGCCTTGACCGTGTTCGCTTTCAATTCGAGGGAGACGGCCTTTTCAATCGCAGCATCAAGGCCGCTCTTGATGAATACTGCGTAGACTTCTGCCTTGCGGCTGCCTGCTTTAGGGGGCTTCACTGCGCGTTCTCCTGCTTGATCAGATTTTTACGGGGCACGCACATGCCATCATGGCTGCCGGGGTATCGCACGAGCGCGCAATCAGGCATGCCCGGCACAACCAACATCTCAATTACGCCCGGCTTACTGTCAGGCGCGGCGAATTTGCTTTTAACTTGATCTCCGACTTTCATGTGATCCGCACTCTCATTCGTTTGGGTTTCGTGGGCTTCATTTCATCGGGCCACTCGTATCTCAAACGCTGACCCGTGGCCTCGTTGTAAACGTCTAACCAATGTTGCAGCATGTCGCGTGTCGCATCCTTCGCTGATACGAACCGCTTCGTGTCCTTGTCTTGATAACCGCGTGCAGCAAGCATCGTGTCTTTGTTCACACCGTTGCTCGCATACAACATGGGCCGTTCCCCATCAATGTACCACTTGACGTATGCGGCCATTGCGAGGGGGTAGTGGCGATAGGTCAGCGTGTCCATGACGCCGCCCTTGATTTTACGATTGACCTTGAACTCGCCCCCCGCGCACGCTGCGCGGAAGACCCGCTCTTGTGACTCCTCTTCCGTGATCATCCCCTCAGGCCCTTGAAACGATGTCGCAAGCTCCATTGTCGTGAGCTTGCGGTCTATGTAGGGGGTCGAGGGGAACGGTGTTGTTTGTTGCTTGACGACTTTAGGCTTTGGCATCGAGGTCTTTCGCCTTTCTCCAGTCCTCCGCCGTGTAAACGACCCCCTCGCCCTTTTTGACGACACGCATGTCAGAGGTAAACCAACCGTCGGGGTCGCATGATGTAACGCGCTCAATCGCCTGCTCAAGCGTTGCGTGATTAGTGCCGAAGTTAACGGGGCGCCAGCGCCCCATTTCGTTTCGCCGTTCTACAGTGAACATCGTCATGTTATTTCGGCTCCGTTCGCAACGAGTCGTTGCTGAGGTCCGCGCATGAGTTGCATTTGGCCGCCCAATTCTTGGGCGCCTCGGTGTTGTCGATCGTGCCAACGTTGTGCGGCTCATTGCGCCACGTGCGGCACGTGTAGCCATACACCGTATGATAGCACGATGACGTGATCGAAGACCCGTCGCCCGTTTGCAACGTGACGTGTGAGTCTGCTTTCGCGTGTGACGTTGCGGCCCACATGACAAGAGCGGCCGCCGCGACCGTCGTGATAAACTTCGACATTTACTTTGACTCCTCTTGCTTCGCCAGCGCGGCCTTGATGCGCTCCGAACGCTTTTCCTTTTCGCGTGCCTGCCACGACAGGTACTCGACGTATGAACTGTTTTGATTGCTTTCGTTGCCGTGCAGCACACGAACCGACAGCAACAACTTATCGATCGTTTTCATTTGTGTTCTCCTATTAAATCTCAATCGAATGACCGATGCATTCGACATACGACAGGTCGACCTTGAAGTCGCCCCCGAACTTGCGTGCGATCAATCGCGTTCGTTCGACCGCCTCCGCCCTCGTCAGCGTCGAGGGCAGCTTGATGCGGCAGAAATGCGAACCGTAATTCGTCGCGACGTTTACTGAATGGTGGCACTCAATCATTTGTCTATCTCCATAAACAAGGCTTGATCATCGGTGCGTCGATAGCCAGTCGGCGCAGACCCCGCACGCGCAATGAAGCGCGAGGGGGTTTCACATTTGTTTATTGGATATGGATCGCGGCTTAAATTCACGGGGGTACGCGCGCCCATGCTTCGCCAATCGCAGGACTCTAGCCTTGCGACGATCAACGCTGAGACCCGATCCCCTTGCGACTAGAGGGAGTCTTGCGAAAGGCTGTGACGCAGGGGGTTCGGCCGATCGTGATCGCGGGGGCCCTGTGCCAGTCCTTTTTGATGATCATCGGGGGTGACGCCTTTCGGGGGCCCATGCGAACGTCATCAACGATACTATTATAAAGAGGGCATAGGGGGAAATCAACACCCGATTGAGGGCAAAGGGCAGCACAATCAGGGGGTACTCCCCGATCGTCAATCCCCAAAATGGGGATAGTGGGGATATCGTTAACAAATCGTTAATGGTTACAATTGTACCTAATCGACGGGGCGCAGGGGGTTCAGGGGTGGGGGTCCGACTCCCCGCAACATGGGGTCGGAAACGAAAAAATAACGCACGTAGCGCGCCCCCTGCAGTGTGTCGAATTGATACACTGAGTTAGGCTTGACATCGGAAAATGTCACGCGGCTAGCAGGATGCGCTCCCTGTTGACGCCCCCTCGCAACGCCTTGGGGCCGGTGTTCAATATCGCTTTCCACAGGTTGCGGCCCTCCTTGTGGAAATCGAGGATTGTTTGATCGACGGTCCCGCGCGTGATTAGGTCGAACAACAGCACGTTCTCGTGCAGAGAGAATTGACGATCGAAACGCTTCTCAGTCTGCTTGCGCAATATCGCCGACACCGGAGACTCGTAGTAGATTCCGTACTTCGCGAATTGCAGATTGAGTCCGTAGCCGCCCGCAGAGTTCGACAGCACCAGAACGTTTTTCGTTTTGCTGGTCTTGAATGTCGCTTTCGCCTTGCCCGAGTCTTTCGACATACCGTTGACCAGCACGTAGCCGATGCCCATTTGTTTGAGCAGCTTCGCGATCACACCCGCCGTATATTGGAACTCGTGGAAGATGATTACCTTCTGCGTCGTGTCGATCTCCGACAGCACCGACTCGAGTAGTTCGAGCTTCGGCTTATCCTCGAACTCGAAGCGTGCCTTAAGGCCCGTCTCGTCATTGCGATAGCCAACGAAGCCCGAACTGATTTGACGCATACGAAGGAAGGCGTTCTTCATCTCCTGATAATTGCCGAACGACGCGATGACCTGTTCCTTCGCGCGCTCATAGTAGGCCTCGGCCGTTGTGTCGAGGGAGCAATACCGCGGGATGCGTGCGAGCTTGGGCATGTCGGCTTCGTTCGCAGGGTAGGCGATCGACACGTTATCTGTGAAGCGCGAGATCTCGTCCTTGCTATCGGGCTTCAACTTGTGTTCGTAACCGCCCCAGAAGTTCGTCTTCGTGTCGTAGAACGCTTGACGGAACAGTGTGAGCGTCTCGCCTAACGTATAGCCGCGATCGACAAGGAAGACTTGCGACCACATTTTCTCCACGTCGCGACCGAACGGTGTGGCCGTCAGGATGAAGAACGCTTTCGCGGCCTTGCTCAATTGATTGACCAGCCGGTACGGCAGCTTCTTCTTGTTGCCGAGGAACGTCGACTCGTCGCAATAGACTCCCTGAAACAACAGCTTGAGTTTCTTTATCAGCGTCACACTGGGAACGAGCTTGTTGACTTCTTTCTTCTTTCGCTTGACCTTCTTCAGTGTGCAGCACATTCGCACGAACCCCATATAGGTCTCAACGAATGCATCCGCGTCCGGGTTCTCTGCGATCGTCTGCCACTTGCGTGCGGTCGATCCTTTAAGGGCGACGCACTTCATATGTGGGGCGTGCTTCTCAAACCCCTCCTCGACCCACTCGTCCTTGTTGATCTTGTTCGGCACGAGGATCAGGTTGCACTTCGTCTCACCCAGCTTCTTGAAGAAGGCCATGAGCGCGATCGACAGGTACGTTTTGCCGGTGCCAGTTTCGTTGAAGAACGCAAAGCGTTTTTTGCGTGCGCCTAGCACGAGGCAGACCTTCTGGTGTTTTTGCAACCGCTTCCATATCGGGGGCTTGATGGGGAGCTTGTCACGTCGAACTAATAAATCGGAGTCTGATAACTCCTTCCACGTGGAGTAATCAAAACGCTTGCGGGCTTTGAAAAGCCTTACTGCGCGCGGACTCAGCATGTCAGGACTCCCAGTTTCGATAACCCGTAATTGTTAACCTTGCACTTGGGATCTGGGTCTGTATATTGAGACCCGTTGCATGTGCAACTCAACGAAACGGAGTAACCCAAATGGCTAAGGAAGCAGTTGCGTACAAGGATCATCGCGCCGGATCGACCAAGGGCGAAGTTCATCGCGTGTTCGATACGAAGGGCAAGGATGCTGCGATCGCCTACGCTGAAAAGCACGACATCCAGACGTCGACCGCGCGCACGTGGTGCTCGACGTGGGGCGCGGGCAAGGGGGCGAAGAAGGCCGTGAAAAAGGCCGCCCCGAAGGCGGCTAAGAAGGCCACAGCGAAAAAGGCGGCCCCCGCGAAGAAGGCCGCGACGCCCAAGAAAAAGGACCGCGTTCGCTCTACGCCGGCCGCAGCCGCCGAAGCCCCTTCGGCCTGACATCGCAGGCCCACCTAAAAGCCCCCGCGTCAATGCGGGGGTTTTTCTTTGCTCTCTATTCATCATCGGGGCTATCGTATTCCTCGGGGCTCTCCTCGAACTCTTTCAAGTAATCGAAGTATGACGGGTCGAGGTAATGCGACTCGATGCAGAACGCGCCCATCTTGTAGGCCTGCGTTATCAGGACCGCGAAACGATCGGACTCCCCTCGCGCCTTCGCAACGAACAATCGTGCAAGCCCATAACGGAACTCTAGCTTCGTGCAGGAGTACGTCAGCACGAAGTCCGCCGTGCCCACAACTGACCAGTCTTCCGACATGTGAGTCGCGTCGATCATCGTTGCCATCTCACCGGCCTTCGAGGCCTGATGCCCCGTGATCATCGCGGCGTTGCGTTCAATGCCGATCGCGCGGAGTTCGATCGCATTCTGCCCCATCGACCCGCGAACGTTCTTCAAGTCGATCTTCATGATGCCGAGGTAGTCGACAATGATCATGTCAGGCACGAAGCCTTCGACCGTCTCCAGTGTGTCGAGGTAGGCGCGCAATCCCGCGGGCGTCAGTGAGTTGGGCTTGAAGCGCTTGATGATCAGGTTATCGAAACGCTTTAGGCCCATGTGGTTCATGTGCGACCACAACTCGTCACGCAGCAGCGCGCTGTTCTCCCACTTGAAGTTCGGCTTGATCACCGCACGTTCGAGACCTTCGAGCTTGCCCATGTCGATCGACATGGTCGTGATCTCCACATCCTTCTCGCGCTTCGTCACGCCGAACATGGTCTGGTAGTATCGTTGCGCTATGAACTCCTCATCCATCTCCAGCGTGACATGCACGACCCGGTGTCGCATGGCGAGGGCTTCGGCGCCGACGTGAACAAGACCCCACGTCTTGCCACGACCCGCAGCCCCTAACAGGATCATGAGGCTGCCGCGGATCGGTCGGATATTGCGATCGTCCAGTATCTTGATGCCCATCGAGAACTCGGACTGGAGCTTCTCGAGACGATCGACGACGCGCGCATACTCCGACAGCTTCAAGCCCGGTTCGAAGTCCATCTCTTGAGTCTTGAGAATGCCGTGCCAGATGTCCTCGACTTCGGCAATCGCGAGTTGCTGGTTCGCGTTGATCTTGTCAGCACTCGTGATGATCGCGCCCTTGATGCGCTGCATACGCTGGAACGTGCGCAGCTGCGTCAACACGAACTCGGTGTTGAGACCTTCACGCAGTTGCACCATCTGCGTCATGATGCGTTGAACAGACTTGGCCCTGCGGTTGTGTTTGTCCTCGATGATGTCGGAGAACAAGTCGCCGAGGTGTTCGCCCGGGGGCAGTTTGTATTGACGCCAGTAGTCTATGCAACGTTCGGCGATCAGTCGGTAATCGCCTTCCATCAGGTTCGGGTCGATGATGTTCGCGACCACACGGCCGTTGGCCTCGTCAAAGGCAACGATCGTGATCAGGTTTTCCTGCAGCGATGCGTGCATCTGATCCGACATCACGCGACCCCGATCATCTTATGCACCTGCACCGACAGGCGATAGCCGTGCCTCAAGCAAGAGTCGCGGGCCTCGTGCAGATTCTCCTCGTTCTTCACGGGGTTCTGCTCGTCCATTGCTTGGATGTATATCGGCACCGTCACGTCATGCGACATGAAGATTGCCGCGCGCTGACCGGGTCGTTGCGTTGACATCATGGGCAAGCCGCACGAGGTCTCGCCCTTCTTGACGATGTACTTAAACGCCCCGATCAAGGGTTCGAGTCGTTTGTTTATTTGCGGGGTCTTGGGTGAGCACACGATCAGGTTGCCCGCGATCGATCGCGTTGGGCTGAAGTACTTGTCGAGCCCGTCATAGTGCACGAGTCCTGCGGTCTCGACCGACACGCTGATCCCGTGCTGGTTCACGATATGAGTCAAGGCCGTGAAGTCCTGCAAGCAGGGCTCACCCCCCGTGATGACGACAAGACTGCAGCCGTGCTTCTGCGACATGCCGAGCACGTTGTTCGCGAGCGCCTCGAGTGACCACCATGTGCCTTCGTCGAATTGCGTATCACAAAAGAAGCACCGCAGGTTGCAGTGCGTCAAGCGAATGAAGATCGCAGGGCGGCCGGCGTCAGGTCCTTCCCCTTGGATAGTGTAGAACGGACCCTCGGCCACCTTGAGGGCTCCCGTCTCCTGACCGTGTTGATCGGGCCGGTATGGTCCCGTCACTTTGTTTGCTCCGAACATTTTTTTCCCTTCTGAGTATGAGCTTGATGAACCCCGACTGCGCATAGCCGGGAAATTCGCGATTGATGACACCGCTGATGCGATGCGTGTGAGCCATGAGGGAGCGCGACGTGACCGCGATCCCGATTTTAACGAGGTCGGCATAGAGGAGTTCAATCCCAATTGTCAGGAGTGCCCGTTGCGCGTTTCTGTCCCCCGCGCACTTCAGGTATTTGAATAACGCCGGTATTTTGATCTTGAAGGCGTTGTAGCCTCGTCCCCGGGCTAGCTGCTCACGCCCCGACATGTCGAGCCCGCGCTCCTGCATGAAGCGCGCGATCGTGTCGAGGACATACAGGTCGTCCGAGGCTATCGCTTCGTGCTTTACTTTACCGCCCAACTGTGACGACATGTCGAGGGCAGCACGGATCCGCGCTACTTCGTCAGAAGTTAAGCCCGGGATCCAAGCGATGATCTGTTCTGCGTTGCTCATATTCAATCATACTGCGATCGGATTTGGTGTACGGGCGTATAGTACTGATGTCCTTGATGGTGCCCCATATGTCGGTTCGATCCCCGAACAATTCGAGCTGCGGTGCGTAGACTGACTGGGCCAATCGTTTGCGCGTGAACCACAGGATCGCCTGCATCTGATTTGGGATCAGGAAGTGTTTGAATGCGATTTTGATCGTCGCATCCTTGATCTCGCGGTAGACCCGCATCGGTATCAGGGCTTCGCGCATCGTCATCTTCAAGTCGCCTTGCCAGATGGCGCTCATGTGCCCGTCGATCGTCACCCACCGCGTATCGCGGGGGTTGATAATGTTGTGGTAGAAGTTTCTGATCTTCGGACCCTTGACGGTCGAGAGGAAGCCGGCGCCCCCGGCGTATTGCATCGCGCGCAGTTTGCAATGGTTGTATGTCGAGACCACGATGTCCTCGGCGCATCGTGCCTCATTGACTCCCTGCAGTACTGACACCGTCGATCGCAAATTGCCCATGTAGTCCGAGTTGGGGGACAGGGCACAGAACACGGCCGTCACCGTCGGCACGTCATACTCATACTTGTCGGCAATCGTTTTCATCATCAGGTGGTAGCGTTCGTATGCGACCATGCCCTCGTCCATGTCGATCGGGTCGGCCCTGCAGAACATGTCCTCTAATCGTTCAATCATTTTGCGGCCCTCATTTGCGGGTTCCACTTCGAGTTAGCAATCTGCATAGCGCGCGTCGCCCAGTCAAGGTTGTCGCGGCGGCAGTCCCAAATCTTTCGGTTTAGATGATCGACTTCGTTATGCTTCGGGGTCGGCTGCGGCGTGCCCTTGCGCAACATGACATCGGTGTGGAGAAACCGTGTTGACTGCCAGCGGTTGCGATTGCGAACGAGAAGGCCCGTGATCGGGGACTCGTAGCGTTCGGAGTCGGGCGCGTAGAACTCGCTTATGCCGCGACGGAGATACGGGTAGTCTTGTCGTTTCGATTTGTGCAACGACCATTTGAATTGCGACAGGTAGGGGTAGTCGATCGCATCCACGACTGCATAGACCGACAGGTCTGCACAGCCGTAGATGCGATGTTCGTAGTCATCGTCAACCCAGTTGTTTGGGTCGAAGGGATCAAGCAGTTCCCCCTTGGGTAGTTGGATCAATGTATGCCGCACCGTGAAGCTCTCCGTTCACGATAGACATACTGGCGGGCAGGGGCACGTTCCTAAGCTGGAGCCACAGTGCTGACTCGAGCTTGTCTTCCGGGCTTGTGCGATCGAGTGACAGGCGGACCTTGTGCATCACGATCTCAAGTGTCGTCGTATCTTCCCAGCCCTTCGGCGGAGGCATCAGTCCCCAGCGCAGACCGAACGTGACCCAGTTCTTCGGGTCGACTGGAGACGCGAGCGCCTCGACGCGATCTAGCAGGTACTGATTGATGCGCTGCGCTTTGTACCTCTCAGCCATGAGCGGCGTCATGGCACGTTCTAGCGTGGCCTGCATTTGGTCCATGCCGGGAATAATCAGCTTCTTCTGTTCTGTCATCGTAGGTCAAGCCTCATATGGTTACGTCGTCGGTTGGGATCGAGGAGAACGACTCCCCCCTCGATTATGTGGTGCTGATTGCCACACTCGGGGCACGTGTGCAACACCGATGGTATCCAGTGACTCATGAGCCACTCCCCGAAGTAGCGGTAGGACCCACACTCGCATGTGAATCCCTTGCGTTGTACGATGCGAACGCGCTTCATTCGCACACCCAAACGCGATTTGTAACGGCTGATCTACCACAGCCGTTACAAGCGACTTGTACCGTCCTCGTTTTGCGGGGCCCGTAGGCCCACGCAGTTAAGTGACCGTGATCGCACGCCAGACACGGAGCTCTCGCCCGAACAATCCCGATGTCAAGCATGGAGCACAGCATCATGGCAGCTGAGTCCTCAAATGTTATTAGATCAACGCCGTCAAGATACCTATCTAGGTCAAGCATTCTAATGCGCTTGCTTTGCTGCTCGCGAACCTTATCACCCCTGATAAAGGCTTCTTTTTCTTCCAGCTGTTCTTTCCTATACGGGTCTATGCATTCGTCACATAGAGACCTAGGTGTGACGACGCGATGGTACTCGAATGGTGTGCTGCAGCGTTTACACACTTCTTTGGTAAGCTTAAGCTTCATGAGCTTCACTTTGTGATCGCGGGATCAGAACGTTCAAGCCAGCCTTCTCTTGTGTCGCCCAACCTGCGATTTAGCTGGTGTTCGTTCTCAGGGTAGAGGTGCATCGCATGAGCCATCCGCTCGTAGACGTAAGTCCACCACGATCGAATGTCGGGGTCGCTGTGATGCACACCCATGATCTCAACTGCGTGCATCATGTGAAGCCAGAAGTGTATGGGCATCTGGTCCATCGTCTGCATGAAGCGCGACATCTCTTCCTGCATGGGGACCCACCACGGGGGGTTGTCGCCCATACCCGTGTCACTAGGCATAGGCATCGACGGTCCCGTGAACGAACCCCCGCGCGGGTCCCACGGGTTATCGATCACCTCGCCGTCAAGTGCTGACAGGAGCAGACATCGCCGGTACCAGCGCAGTATCGACTTGCACGGGTGGTACTTGGGCACGCCGTCAGGGCCGCGAACGATCCCAAACAGCACGGTCTGTTGCATCATCGGGATGTAGCTTGTCCAGTCTTGCGCCACGAAGCGAGCAGTCGGTGCTGCCCTTTCATTGGCTTCTCCGATCGCGCGTTCCGCGTCTTGCCACGCTTTCGTTGCTTCGTAGTTGACGCTCTCGGCGTAATCTTGCGCTTCGCCTTTTTCTTTTCGCCACGGAGGAACGTCGGCTTGAGCAATTCCTTCTGCACCTGCTTCACGATCTTTGCGACGAGCTTCCGAATTGCCTTCTTTGAAGTATTCTTCATTGAATGATTTCATCCTTCCGTTTGCGACCACAGCGGCCAATAATGTTGACATCGCAGTCTCGTACCCGTGGCGTACCTCGGGGTAGTCGTCGTCAACGACCGCCGTCATTGTGATGCGGCGATATTGTTCGGCAAGGCCCTTGACTGCATCGAACTCTTTGTTCTGCAAATCTATACGAGACATATCCATCAGCGTGCGCTCCCAATGAGATCAGCCATCCCGCTGAGCGCCGCTTCCGCGTCAAGGTCTCGGGGTTGACGCATCTGCATCTCCCCACCGCCGACATCAACGTGAGGCAGTCGTGAGTCCACAATCGGGTCTTGATCACTGACACGCGATCGGAGGAACGCGGGGGCGGGGCCGGGGTCCCTCATTGCAA
>Ga0193702_1000312_pt1 | contig 18945 bp, 14 predicted proteins | sample U3a1metaG_FD_143060 | JGI IMG/M metagenome (GOLD analysis project Ga0193702, IMG submission 143060) | Soil microbial communities from a riparian zone of the East river system, Colorado, United States - U3a1 | ecosystem: Environmental > Terrestrial > Soil > Riparian zone | place: USA: East River... | reverse complement strand
TGGCGTATTCGAGATCGGAAAAGCTCTTCTGCATGATCGACGGGGACGATGTTGGGTGAAGCGATATTGTCTCAGACCAGCCGCGTTGGCGAAACGGCTGATGGTGAATAAATCAGTGCTTCCCTAACGCTGTTTAGTTTCGCGCGATCATGTTCTTCGTTGCAGCATGGCCTTGTTCCACACCAGGGCCGTGCTTGACGAGTTGATTGCCGGCTTGCCGCGGTCGTCCACCCATCGCAGAATGTCGTCGGAACGTTTGATCGCATGAGCACACGCATTCACCCTCAAGCCCGTACCACCCAAAAATCCGGCAGGAGATCAAGGACTTCGGGCTATCCGATCGCGAAGCGGCCACCGGGGCATGGTGGAACGGGTGATCCGACTTTAAAGGAGCAGGGCGTGCACAGGCACCGCTTCGAGACCATCAAAAATACCAGCCGCATGATCGGTGACTGGTTATTACATCCCAATCAGGGAGCACGTCTCGGACCTCAGCGGCTACCCCCTTCACCTCATCTCGAAGTCTTGTACCTAATCGACTTCAAGATTGTAGCGATGCCAGGAAGTTGATCCGGACGATGAATGCTACGCCCCCCGGCCGTAAGCGGCCCATGTCAATGACCAGACCAAATTGCTGAAAATTGCTGAAAAAAAGCGTTAGCCAATCCATCAACGCCCCCGATGGAATAAGTGTTTGAGGCGGCGCGGCCAAATAGGGGCCTCACTGGAAGCGGATTGCGGGAGCCAAGGGCGGTGGCCCTGGCTCCCCGGGTTGCATCGCTGGTTGCCCGCCGCTTATTGCGCTGCGTAGAAGGCCTTCATGAAGCGATAGAAGTTCCAGACATCGACCTTGCTCGACATTTCAAACGTCGAGTGCATGCTGATCAGTGGCACGCCCATGTCGATCACTTCCATCTCCTGCTTCGACATGAAGCCGCCGATGGTGCCGCCGCCGCCCACGTCGACCTTTGGCGTCTGGGTCTGCCACGGAATGCCCGCCTTGTCGAGGATATTGCGGATCTTGGCGGTGTATTCCGAATTGGCGTCGAAGCCGCGGCCGTAGCGTTTGATCGCCACGCCGAAGCCGAGCTTGGCCGTGTTGGTGACCTCGCTCGCTTCCGGGAACAGCGGGTTCAGTCCGTCATTCGCATCGGCGCTGATCACCTGCGCGTGCTGCAGGGCCGTGCGCAGATCGATGTCGTTATAGCGCTCGCCCTTCTGACCGCTGACCAGGTGCGCAAACGCCGACGCCAGCACAGTGGAGCCGGCGCCGGTGTTGTTGATCGAGCCGACTTCCTCGAAGTTCGACATATAGGCGATGGCCGTCACGGCCGGCGTACCTTCGATGTCGAGGATGGCCTTGGCGGCGCAGTAAGTGCTCAGGCGGTCGTCCTGGCCGTAGGCGCCGAGCAGGCCGCGGTCCACGCCGACGTCGCGCGGCATGGTCGCCGGAACCAGCTGCAAATCGGCGCTGACGAAGTCTTCCTCCTGGATATGGTACTTGTCCTTCAGCGCGCGTAGCACCTCGCCCACCACGCCGGACTTGTCGGACGGGATGCTGCCCACGATGGGGTCGAGCTCCTCGCCCTTGAAGACCTCGGTGTACGTACGGTTGCGCAGGTCCTTGTCGGAGTGCGGCGCATTGTCGCCGATGACGAACACGGGATCATGCGGATCGAGACCGATGGACACCGGGATCATGCGGCCGTCCGGCGTATCGATGCGGCCCACCAGCGCCAATGGCACGTTGGCCCACTGATATTTTTTGATGCCGCCGTAATAGACCGTCTTGAACAGCGCCAGGCTGTTCTGCGCCGCGCCAATCACCGGGCGGGCCTTGAGGTCGATGTGCGGGCTGTCGTGGTGGGTGCCGACCACGTGCGAACCGCTGGTGATCGGCTGCTGCCCGATCACCGCCAGCACCAGCGTGCGCTCGCGCGAAGGCATGATCAGGCGCGCGCCCGGCCTCACCTGCTCGGGTTTGGTCAGTTCGACGAAGCCGGCCGCCTTCGCCATGCGTATCACCTCGCTGGTCGAGGCCAGGGCGGTGCGGGTGGTGGCGAGATAGTCGCGGTATTGATCCGTGAAGCGAAACACCTCGTCGCGCTGGACCGGCTGCAGCGCCAGCCACGAGGATTTCTTCGCGCCCCAAGCGCTGCCGCTTGGGTTGTCCTGGGCAAGCGCGCCCGTACTTACAAGCACTGCCAATGCCATCGTCGCCATGCTAAGCTGCCTGCGCATACCTTTTTTCCTGTCTTTGAATGCGGCCTCATCCGCGGAAATTGCATCCTAACATCGTAATGTGAGTGCGTGGATTGAACTTTTTTTCCGGGAAGCGGAATATACGGGGCTGTACCATCATTTCCCGGATTCGGGACCTAGCAATTCACTATCGAGGAGTCACCATGAAACGCATGCTGTTCGCGACCCTGCTCGCCGGAGCCATCGCCCTGCCCGCCAGCGCCGCCTTGAAAGAAGGCGATACCGCGCCCGCATTCCAGGCCCAGGCCTCGTTCGCCGGCAAGTCGCAAACCTACTCGCTGAAGGACGCGATTAAAAAAGGCCCTGTCGTCGTATATTTCTACCCGTCGGCCTATACCGGCGGCTGTAATATCCAGGCCCATACCTTCGCCACCAACTACGACAAGTTCGCGGCCGCCGGCGCCACCGTGGTCGGTGTCTCGCTCGACAGCATCACGCGCCTCAACACCTTCTCGGCCGATCCCAACTACTGCGCCGGCAAGTTTCCCGTCGTGGCTGATGCCGACGGCAAGATCGCCAAATCCTACGACCTCAAGATCCAGGACATCGGCGCAGGCCACAAGGATACCCGCGGCGTCGAGATCGATCATGCGATGACCGAGCGCACCACCTTCCTGGTGACGCCGGACGGCAAGATTTCGTCCATCGTCGGCGGCGTCTCGCCCGAAGCCAATGTCGAAAAAGCCTTGCAGGCCGTGCAGCATCTGTCTATCGGCGCGAAGAAATCCTGATCTGCCCGATCGCGCCTTGTCGCGCTCATCGCCTGCCCAGGTGTTGAGCGCGAACGCCGCGCAGGAGCCAGGTCAGTCGGTCCCGGTCAACGGAATGCGGGGCAGGCTGCGGCGAATGCGCAGGCGTTCGAGAGGTGCTGCGAGGGTGCCGAGTAGCAGCGTCAAGACCAGCGCGACAAACCAGGTGAAGAGGAGCGGAAAATGCAATCTGGTCGCAATGAATAATGCGATGCTGTACCCGGCGCCCTGCCAAAGGTAAATCGAATATCCATGGGTGATAAAAGGCTTCAGCCAAGCTTGCCTCGATAAGCTCGCAACGCTGTCCTTGGGCAGCCATGAAACCACCGTCAGCAGCAGCGCGACCCATGCGCAGCTGAAAATAAAAAAGACGAAGTTGGGAGGGAATTTGTTGGCCTGCATGTCCAGCGAATATTCGCCGCGAAACAGAAGCCCTATTGCGGCAAGCGCTGCCAGCGCCAGGACGAACACCGATAGATAATCCCGGCGATCAAGCTTGGAGTCGGGCGCGGCCAAGTGGTAACCAAAAACGGCCCACAAAGAATAAAAGACGATGTTCCGAAATAGCTCCATCTGCTTGAACCAGCCCAGCGAGATCAGGTAAATGATGAACGCGGCGCCGGCCATGTACGCCCACAGGGGAACTCCTGCCCGGATTCTGATCCTTGCGAACAATGGAAGTAGCGCCGCGACCGCCAGGAACGGGGTGATGAACCATAAGTGCCAGTTGAGCACCAGGATCGAATATCCTCGGCCATAGTTGACGGGATTGAGCCATGCAATGAACAGATCGCCACCACTCCAATCCGGTCGGCGCACCAGAATGATTCCTACGGCAAACAACACGTAAGCGAAGTACGGGACAAGAATTCGTATTAGTCGGCCGGAGAGGAATTCCAGGTAGGCGGAAGCGTCGCGGGAAGGATCGCGTCGAGCGGGCCCTGCTCGATAAAGATAGTAGGCATATCCCGAAACGATGAAGATGCACGGCATTTCGAACAAAATCGCCGAACTGACGTCTGCCGGCAGCAATCGCAGCCAAAAGAGACCGTGAATGACGAGCACGATGTACAGCATCAATACGCCACGCGCTACGTCAACGGAATGATTTCGAGGAGCCATTTCGACGCTTTCCGTACAGATGCTTGTTCGAGTCAACCATATGGACAGACTCTACACTCCCCCTGTCAGTTCGCGTCGCACGCCGTGCTGTCTGAGGTTTTCATCGCCCGTTCAGGTATTGAGCGTGAACTCCGTGAACGAAGACGACGAATCCTCAGGCTTGTTCTCCGCCGCTGTCTCCTGCTGCGCGAGCTTGCTGTCCGGCCCATTATTCAGCAGCCACAGCAAGTTGGTCGCCGAGTCCGCGTTGGCGAGCGCCTCTTCCTGCGTCACCAGCCCGCTCTTCACCAGCTCCAGCAAGGCCCCCTCGAACGACTGCGACCCTGGCGACAGGCTCTTCTCCATCGCCTCCTTGATCTGGCCGATCTCGCCTTGCTCGATCAGGTCCGACACATAGCGCGTGTTGACCATGACTTCGACCGCGGCCTGGCGCGTGCCGCCCGCGGCCGAGCGCACCAGCCGCTGCGAGACGATCGCCTTCACCGCCGACGACAAGTCCTGCAGCAGCGCCGCGCGGTTCTCGATCGGGTAGAAGCTGATGATGCGGTTCAGCGCGTTGTAGCTGTTATTCGCGTGCAGCGTGGCCAGCACCAGGTGGCCCGACTGCGCGTACGCCAGCGCCGCGGCCATGGTCTCCTTGTCGCGGATCTCGCCGATCAAGATGCAGTCTGGCGCCTGCCGCATCGAATTGCGCAGCGCCGTGTAGAAGTCCACCGCGTCGCTGCCGATCTCGCGCTGGTTGACGATCGACTTCTTGTTCTTGAAGAGGTACTCGATCGGATCTTCCAGTGTCAGGATATGCCCCGCGCGCAGTTCGTTGCGGTGGTCGAGCATCGCCGCGATGGTGGTCGACTTGCCCGATCCGGTCGCGCCCACCAGCAGCAGCAGGCCGCGCTTTTCCATGATCAGCTCCGCCAGCACCGGCGGCAGACCCAGGTCGCCCAGCGCCGGGATATTCGCCGGCACGAAGCGGAACACCGCGGAGATGCTGCCGCGCTGGCGAAACGCCGACAGCCGGAAGCGCCCGAGATTGGGCACCGAGATACCCATATTGAGCTCGTTGCTGCGCTCGAGCTCCGCCATCTGCTCGGGCGTGGCCACTTCCGCCAGCAGCGACGTGATGTTCTCGGGTTCGAGCTTTTGCTGGTTGATCGGGATGAGGTTCCCGTTGATCTTGATGTGCACGGGCGAATTGACCGCGAAGAACATGTCCGACGCGTTTTTTTCCTTCATCAGCTGGAACAGGCGGTCCATTGCCATCATCATCTCCTCATGTGGTTGATGCTTAAATCCCGCGCAGCAGTTCGTTGATGCCGGTCTTCGAGCGGGTCTGCGCATCGACGCGCTTGACGATCACCGCGCAATACAGGCTGTACTTGCCGTCTTCCGATGGCAGGTTGCCCGACACGACCACCGAGCCGGCCGGCACGCGGCCATACGACACTTCGCCGGTCGTGCGGTCGTAGATCTTGGTCGACTGGCCGATGTACACGCCCATCGAAATCACCGAGTTCTCTTCGACGATCACGCCTTCCACGATCTCGGAGCGGGCGCCGATGAAGCAGTTGTCTTCGATGATGGTCGGATTGGCCTGCATCGGCTCGAGCACGCCGCCGATGCCCACGCCGCCCGACAGGTGCACGTTCTTGCCGATCTGCGCGCAGGAACCGACCGTGGCCCAGGTATCGACCATCGCGCCTTCATCGACATACGCGCCGATGTTCACGTACGACGGCATCAGCACCACGTTTTTGGCGATGAAGCTGCCGCGCCGCGCCACGGCCGGCGGCACCACGCGGAAGCCGCCCTTGGCGAAATCGTCGGCGCTGTAGTTGGCGAACTTGGTCGGCACCTTGTCGTAGAACTGCATGGTGCCGTCGCCGGCCAGCACGACGTTGTTCTCGAGGCGGAACGACAGCAGCACCGCCTTCTTGATCCACTGGTTCACGACCCAGGCGCCGCCGGTCTTCTGCGCCACGCGCAGGCTGCCGTCGTCGAGGCCGGCGATCACGTGGGCCACGGCCTCGCGCAGTTCGGCGCTGCCGTTCGATGGGTTGATCTCGGCGCGCTGTTCCCACGCCGTGTCGATGATGTTCTGGAGTTGTTGGGTCATGATGTCTTCTTTAGTGGCGGTTCAGGATTCTTTGAGGCTCTTGCAAAACTGGACGATGCGCTGCGCGGCTTCGAGTCCTTCGTCGACTTCGGCGACCAGCGCCATGCGGATGCGGTTCGTGCCCGGGTTGACGCCGTGCGCGTCGCGCGCGAGGTAGCTGCCCGGCAGTACCGTCACATTATATTCGGCATACAGACGGCGGGCGAATTCGATGTCCGACAGGCCGGTGCGGTGCACGTCGGCCCACAGGTAGAAGCCGGCGTCTGGCAACTCGACGTCCATCACCTGCTTGAGCAGCGGGGTGACGAGCTTGAACTTTTCGCGGTACTTGGCGCGGTTCTCCTGCACGTGGCTCTCGTCGCCCCACGCCGCGATCGACGCGGCCTGCACCGGCGGGGCCATCGCGCCGCCGCAGTAGGTGCGGTACAACAGGAATTTCTTGAGAATGGCCGCGTCGCCGGCCACGAAGCCCGAGCGCATGCCCGGCACGTTCGAGCGCTTCGAGAGGCTGGAGAACACCACCAGGTGCGCATACGGATTCTCGCCGCCGCTGCGGCCCAGCTGATGCGCCGCTTCGAGCGCGCCCAGCGGGGGCATGCTGCCGTGGTAGATCTCGGAATAGCACTCGTCGGCCGCGATCACGAAGCCGTGGCGGTCGGCCAGCGCGAACAGCTGCTTCCAGTCGTCCAGCGACAGCGTGGCGCCGGTCGGATTGCCGGGGGAGCACAGGTAGAGCAGCTGGACGCGCGCCCACACCTCGTCCGGCACGCTGCTGTAATCGCAGGCGAAATTGCGGGCCGGGTCGGAGTTGACGAAGTAGGGCTCGGCGCCGGCCAGGTAGGCCGCGCCTTCATAGATCTGGTAGAACGGGTTTGGGCACAGGACCAGCGGCGCCTTCTTCGCGCTGTCGATGACGCAGTGCGCGATGCCGAACAGCGCCTCGCGCGAACCATTGACCGGCAAGACCTGGGTCGCCGGATCGAGCGCGGGAACGCCGTAGCGGCGCTCGATCCAGCCGGCGATGGCGGCGCGCAGCGGGTCGCTGCCATGGGTGCTCGGGTAGTTGGCCAGGCCCTGCACGCTGTGCATCAGCGCTTTCTGGATAAAGGCGGGCGTCGGGTGCTTCGGTTCGCCGATCCCGAGGCTGATGGCCGGGTACTCCGGATTCGGGGTCACCCCGACAAACAATTGGCGCAGCTTTTCAAACGGGTAGGGGTGCAGTTTCTCGAGATGTGGATTCACGTCGGTACCAGGGTTAGCGTAGAGCGAAATAGCGTCCGTATTATAGCGCCGAAGCGCTCTCCCGCCACGCACCGGGGTTCACCCCGGCCCACTCCTTGAACGCGTGGGTGAACGCGCTTTGCTCGCGATAGCCGAGCAGGAAGGCGATATCGGCCAGCGACAGGCCGGGCTGGCGCAAATATTCGATCGCCAGCGCATAGCGCGCCTGGTCGAGCACCTGCTGGAAAGTGGCCCCGGCCTCGCTGAGTTTGCGCTGCAGGGTGCGCGGCGAGAGCTTGAGCTCCCCGGCGATCGACGACAGCCGCACCCGGTCGTGCGCGAGGTTGCGGATGATCGCCGCGTGCACCTGCGCCGCGATGCCCGCGCCGCCGCGCGTGCGCTCCCTGAGCAGCTGTTCGGCGTGCTGCTGCAGCACCGGGTACAGGCCGACGTCGGCGTTCGGCACCGGCCACGCCAGCAGCTGGGCGTCGAAGGTGACGGCATTGGTGGGCGCGCCGAACAGCGGCAGCGCGCCGAAGATGCGCTCGTATTCGGCGCCGTCGGCTTCCCGCGCATGGGTAAAGGCCAACTGCCCGGCCGGCAGCGGCGTCCCGGCCAGCCACGAGGTAAACACCCGGATCCCGGCGAACACGCTCTCCGCCAGATGGCGGTTGGCGGACGGGTAATTGCTGATCCACTCGTACTGCGCGGCCGCGCCGTCCAGGTGCAGGGCGGAGCGGCCAAGCTCGTGCGCCAGCTGTTCGTAGCGCAAGGTCTGCTGGAAGGCCTGGCCAAAATCGCGGCAGGAGAGCAGGATCAGGCCATACACACTGTAGGTGCCGAGTTTGACGCGCTCGCCCACGTGCAGTCCGAAGTGCGGGTCGCCGGCCAGTGTGGCGGCGATATCGAGCAGCCTCACATAGTCGGCGGCGCCCAGCGTGTCGGGCAGCGGCCACAGGGCGCCTTCGGGCAGGCCGGCCTCGCGCGCCAGCGTGGCCGCGCCGACGCCGCGTGCGGCGGCCGCCTCCAGCAGGGGCTGGAGGTAGGAGCCGGTGACGCGCCGCCCGTCAGGTGGCGCGGCGGCTGGCATGTTTGAACAAGGCGATTGTCATGAATGCGCAAGACGCCAGCCGCGCTCTCGCTTACTCTGGCGTCGATCGATGGGCCTTTCAGTATAACGGGAAAAACACATGAGGCGATGGAATGGCTGGGGCGACGACACCATCGAATTCGCGCTCGGCGCCGAGGCGCTGGCCTTCCTGCGCGAGCGCCTCGGCGCGGGCATCGCGCCCACCGACGCCACGCTGGCCGATGTCTGCGCCGCGGTGCCGGCCAGCCGCCTCGCGCCGCACGCGCTGGTCGATACCGCGCCCGCGGCACGGGTGGCCAGCGCCGTCGGCCAGAGCCTGCAGGACTGGCTCAAGCTGCGCTACGGCCGGATCGGTGCGGTACCGGACGGCGTCGCCTGGCCCGAAAGCGGCGCGCACGTGCGCGAGCTGCTCGACTTCGCGGCGCGGGCCGATGCGATCGTGATCCCTTGTGGCGGCTGCACCAGCGTGGCCGGGCACTTGACCGTGGGCGAGGGCGCGCGCCCGGTGCTGAGCGTGAACATGTCGCGCCTGCGGGCCATGACCGACCTCGATCGCGAGGCGCAGCTGGCCACCTTCGGCGCCGGCGTGCTGGGGCCGGACCTTGAAGCGCAATTGCGCGCGCATGGCTACACGCTCGGCCACTTTCCGCAGTCGTTCGAGTATTCGAGCCTGGGCGGCTGGGTGGTCACGCGCTCATCGGGCCAGCAATCGCTGCGCTACGGCCGCATCGAACAGCTGTTCGCCGGCGGCCGGGTCGAAACGCCGGCCGGCACGCTCGACATTCCCACCTTTCCCGCCTCGGCGGCCGGCACAGACCTGCGCGAGATCGTGCTCGGCTCCGAGGGCCGGATCGGCATCCTGACCGAGGCCACGGTCCGCGTCAGCAGGCTGCCCGCGTACGAGGCCTTCCACGCGGTGTTCTTCCCGGACTGGGACAGCGCCGCCGCTGCGGTACGCGAGGTGGCGCAGGCCAGGCTACCGCTGTCGATGCTGCGTCTTTCCAATCCGCTGGAAACGCGCACCATGCTGGCGCTGGCGGGTCACAAGAAGCTGGTCGGGGCGCTCGAAACCTACCTGCGCTGGCGCGGCTGCGGCGAGTACAAATGCATGCTGATGATCGGCGCGAGCGGCGCCAAGGCGGACGCCAAACGCGCCCTCGCAAGTGCGTTGGCGCTCGCGCGCCCGCGCGGCGGCGTGCACGTGGGCCGCGCGATGGGCGAGAAGTGGAAGCACGGCCGCTTTCGCAACGTCTACCTGCGCAATACCGCCTGGTCGCACGGCTACGCGATCGACACGGTCGAAACCGCGATCGATTGGCCCGGCGTGACGAGCATGATGAACGCGGTCGAACAGGCCGCGCGCGAGGCGTTCGAACTGCGCGGCGAGCGCGTGCACGCCTACACCCACCTGTCCCACCTGTACGCGCAGGGCGCCAGCGTGTACAGCACCTTCGTCTACCGGCTGGCCGGCAATTACGAGGAAGACCTGGCGCGCTGGCGGTCGCTCAAGCGCGCGGTATCGGAAGCGGTCGTCGCCAACGGCGGCACCATCAGCCATCAGCATGGCGTGGGCAGCGATCACGCGCCCTACCTTGCGGCGGAGAAGGGCGAGCTGGGGCTGGGTGCGATACGCGCGCTGTTCCGCCACTTCGATCCCGATGGCCGCATGAACCCCGGGAAGCTGCTGCCATGAGCCGGCACTGGCAACGCGGCTGGCGCGACGGCCTGCCGGCGCTGTTCGCGCAAGAATGGGACTTGCTCGTGATCGGCGGCGGCATCACCGGCGCCGGCATCCTGCTGGAGGCGTCGCGGCGCGGCCTGAAGGCGCTGCTGGTCGAACAGCGCGACTTCGCATGGGGCACGTCGAGCCGCTCGTCGAAGCTGGTGCACGGCGGCCTGCGCTACCTGAAGGAAGGCCGCTTCGGCCTCACGCGCGAATCGGTGCGCGAGCGCGAGGCCCTGCTGCGCGATGCGCCGGGGCTGGTCGAGCCGCAGGGTTTCGCGTTCGCCGACTACAAGCACCGCAAGCCGGGCCGGCGTTCCTTCCTGTTTGGACTGCCGATCTACGACGCGATGGCGGGCCGGCGCGAGCGCCACTACGCCGACGCCGACGATTTCGGCATGATGGCGCCGAACGTGAGCAGGGACGGCCTGCAGGGCGGTATGCTCTACACCGACGCCAAGACCGACGATGCACGCCTCGTGCTGCGCGTGCTGCAGGAAGCGCAGGCGCATGGTGGCGTGGCCATTAACTACGTGGCGGCCGAGGCGCTGCTGCGCGACGGCGGCAAGGTATGCGGCGCACGCTTGCGCGACGGCGAGGCGCGGTACGAGCTGCGTGCGCGGCTGGTGGTGAACGCGACCGGCGCGTGGGCGGATGGCTTGCGCGGGCAGGCCGGTGCGGCGCCGCGCCTGCGTCCCCTGCGCGGCAGCCATCTGGTGCTGCCGGCGTGGCGCCTGCCGCTGGCGCAGGCCATCAGCTTGATGCATCCCGACGATGGGCGCCCGGTGTTCGCGTTTCCTTGGGAGGGGGTGACGCTGGTTGGCACCACCGACGTGGACCACGGCGAGGACATGCAGCACGAGGCCGCGATCACGCAGGCCGAATTCGATTACCTCATGAAGGCCTTGCGCGCGCAGTTCCCGCAGCAAGCGCTGGCCGATGGCGACGTGATCGCGACCTATGCCGGCGTGCGGCCGGTGATCGACCACGGTCAGGCCGATCCGTCGAAGGAGGGGCGCGAGCATGCGGTGTGGCTGGACGACGGCATGTTGACCGTCACCGGCGGCAAGCTGACCACCTTTCGCGTGATCGCGCTCGACGTGTTGAAGCATGCGATGCCGTTGCTGGCCGGCTGGCGCGATGCGTTGAAGCCGCTGCCGATCTTCGCGCAAGCGGCGGCATCGAGCAAGCGTCTGGGCGGCGACGCGCACCGGCGTCTGCTGGGCCGCTACGGCCAGTACGCGCAGGACCTGCTGGATGCGGCGCAGGATGGCGAGATGGAGCGCATTCCGGGCACCGAGTCGCTGTGGGCGGAGCTGCGTTGGGCGGCGCGCGCGGAGGCCGTGCTGCATCTCGAAGACTTGCTGCTGCGCCGCACCCGGCTTGGCCTCCAGTTGCGGCACGGCGGTGCCGATATCATGCCGCGCATTCGCTCGATCTGCCAGTTGGAGCTTGGCTGGAGCGGCGAGCGATGGGGTACCGAGCAGGCGGCATATCTGGCATTATGGGACGCCTGCCACAGCCCTGTCGCTCCCGCGCAGGCGGGAGCCCATGGCGCGCATGAACTCACGAGCGCTATGGGTTCCCGCCTGCGCGGGAACGACGGCTAAGCGGATAAACCATCACAATAAAATGTCCGACCACACCATCCTCGCCATCGACAACGGGACCCAGAGCGTGCGCGCGCTGCTGTTCGATTTGAACGGTAACATCGTCGCCAAATCGCAGGTCCACCTCGAACCCTACTTCTCCACCCACCCCGGCTGGGCCGAGCACGATCCCGAGGACTACTGGCAGGCCGTGTGCAAGGCCTGCCACGGCCTGTGGTCGCAGCCCGGCGTGGATAAAACGACGCTGCAAGGCGTCGCCGTCACCACCCAGCGCGGCACCGTCATCAACCTCGGCAAGGACGGCCAGCCGCTGCGTCCCGCCATCACCTGGCTCGACCAGCGCCGTACCGACATCGTCCCCCCGCTCGGCATGTGGTGGCGCGCCGCCTTCAAGCTCGCGCGCGTGGACGGCACCATCGACTTTTTCCGCGGCGAGGCCGAGATCAACTGGATCAAGGCGCACCAGCCCGAGATCTGGGCCGCGACCGACAAATTCCTGCTGCTGTCCGGCTACCTTAACTACCGCCTGTGCGGCCGCTTCGTCGATTCGATCGGCTCGCAGGTGGCCTACGTCCCGTTCGACTACAAGGGCCTGAAGTGGGCCGGCGCGCGCGACTGGAAATGGCAGGCGCTGGCCGTGCGGCCGCATATGCTGCCCGAGCTGGTCGAACCCGGCACCCGCATCGGCGTCATCGACGCCGCGGTCGCGCAGGCCACCGGCATCCCGCAAGGCACGCCGCTGCTGGCCGCCGCCGCCGACAAGGCCTGCGAAGTGATCGGCGCCGGCTGCCTCGAACCGCACGTGGGCTGCCTGAGCTATGGCACCACCGCCACCATCAACACCACCAGCAAGCGCTACGTCGAGGTCACGCCGTTCATCCCGCCATACCCGGCCGCGATCCCGGGGGCCTACAGCACCGAGGTGCAGATCTTCCGCGGCTATTGGATGGTCAGTTGGTTCAAGGAGCAGTTCGGCCATCGCGAGCAGGCGCGCGCGCTGGCCGAGGACGTCGCGCCCGAGCAGCTGTTCGACGAACTGGTAAACGCGGTGCCGTCCGGTTCGATGGGCCTGATGCTGCAGCCTTACTGGACGCCCGGGATCAAGGTGCCCGGTCCGGAAGCGAAGGGCGCGATCATCGGCTTCGGCGACGTGCACACGCGCGCCCATATGTACCGGGCGATCCTCGAAGGCCTGGCCTACGCGCTGAGGGAGGGGAAGGAGCGCATCGAGCAGCGCAGCGGCGTGCCGATCACCGAGCTGCGCGTCTCCGGCGGCGGCTCGCAGAGCGACGCGGCGATGCAGCTCACGGCCGATATCTTCGGCCTGCCCACGTCCAGGCCGCATGTCTACGAAACGTCGGGACTGGGCGCGGCGATCGATGCGGCGGTGGGCCTGGGCCTGTACCCGGACTTCGAGAGTGCGATCGCGGCAATGACGCGCATCGGCCGGGTGTTCGAGCCGGACGCAGGGAATCATCAGGTCTACGATCGCCTGTATAAGCGGGTGTACCGGAAGATGTATGCGCGCCTGCAGCCGATGTACCGGGAGATCGCCGAAATCACCGGATACCCGGCGCAGCTCTGATCCGTCGTTCCCGCGGAGGCGGGAACCTATAGCGCGCATGCTCAGCATGGGTCCCCGCTTTCGCGAGGACGACGGACGTTAGCGCATCACGAGGGCCTTGACGGCCTCCCATGTGGCATTGCCGGAATTGACCGCCTCGACCCGGTTGCGTCCCGCTTCCTTGGCGGTGTACATCACGCGGTCGGCGGCGACGAAGAATTTGCCCATGTCGTCGAGCTGGGTCGGAATGATGGTCGCCACGCCGATGCTCACCGTCAGCCACTGCGAGGTCGGCGAGCGCGGGTTCGGAATCTGCAGTCCTTCCACATGCTTGCGGATCGCCTCGGCCAGCGTCACCGCGTTCTCGGACGCGGTCTCGGCGAACAGCAGCACGAACTCCTCGCCGCCGTAGCGCGCCGCGAGGTCGGTGGTGCGCAGCGCGTGCGCCTCCAGCACCGCCGCCACCTTCTGCAGGCAGACGTCGCCGGCCGGATGGCCCAGCGTGTCGTTGTACAGCTTGAAGTGGTCGACGTCGAGCACCACCAGCGACAGCGGCTCGCCGCTGCGGATCGCGCGCTGCCACTCCTTTTCGAGGAAGCTGTCGAAATGGCGCCGGTTGGCGATCTTGGTCAGCGGGTCGACCAGCGCGGCGCGCTGCAGCGCGGTCTCGGACTGCTTGTGGTGGGTGATGTCGTGCAGCAGGCCGATGAACAGCGGCTCGCCCGCGTACATCGGGGTCAGCGTCAGGTCCATCGCGCGCATCTCGCCGTCGTGGCGGCGCACGATCACTTCGCGCGCGCCGCGCGGCGGCACGCTGTCCGGGTTGGCGGTGCAGGCGGCGAAGTAGTCGAGATATTCCTGGGCGATCGGCGTGCTCAATAGTTCGGCGATCGCGTGGCCGGCCAGCTCGCCGGCCGGGAAGCCGAGGTAGCGGTCGCAAGCCGGATTGCTGTACTGGATACGGCCGCTGGCCTCGACGATCATCAGGCCCTCGTCCATGCTGTCGACCACCATGCGCAGGCGCTCGGCCTGCTCCTGCTGCGACTCGCGCGTGTTACGCATCTGCAGTTGGGCGCGCACGCGGGCGCACACCTCGGCCATGCGCAGCGGCTTGCTGATGTAGTCGGAGGCGCCGGTGTCGAAACCGGCCACGATGTCGTCGGTCTCGGTGCGCGCGCTCATGAAAATTACGGGGATGCGCTGGGTCGCGCTCTGCGCCTTGAGCTGGCGGCAAGTCTCGAGGCCGTCCATGCCGGGCATGACCACGTCCATCAGGATCAGGTCGGGGCGCACGCGGGCCGCGATTTCCAGCGCGCGCCGGCCCGAGGTGGCGATAAATGTTTGATAACCTTGCTGAACCATCATCTTGCGCAGCATGCCGAGGTTGGCCGGCGCATCGTCGACGATCAGGATCGCCGCATCGCGCTGCGGCGCAAAAATCGGGGTCTGGGGGAGGGACATGCTCTGCCTTGGCGCCACTTCGTGGAATGATGAGCGTTCAAAATCATACCGCCTTTATCCTGCGTTTGGGCAAGAAATAACTGTGCGCTGTAATTGTTGTTTCGTTGCAACCTTTTAAGCAGGAAATTCTGTCGTCGGCAAGCGGGCGCGCGGCCCGCCTGCCGGTGGTCGCCGCGACCTACAACTGGGCGGCGATCAGTTTGCCCAGGATGGCGATGCCTTCGCGGATGCGCTCCGGCGGCACCGTCACGAAGGACAGGCGCAAGGTGTTGGTTTCCGGCTCGTTGGCGTAGAACGGCGCGCCCGGCACGAAGGCCACCTTGGCGGCGATCGACTGGTCGAGCAGCTTCATGGCGTCGATGTGCTTGGGCAGGGTCACCCAGATGAACATGCCGCCTTCGGGCCGGGTCCAGCTCACGCCGGCCGGGAACTGCTCGGCCATCGCGTCGAGCATGGCCTGGCACTGCTTGGCGTACAGCGTGCGGATGCTCGGGATGTGGCGCTCGAGGAAGCCGTCCTTGATCACATGATGGACCACCATCTGGGTCAGTTGCGCGGTATGCAGGTCGGCCGCCTGCTTGGCCAGCTCGAGGCGGCGCACCAGCGGCAGCGGGGCCACCACGTAGCCGAGACGGATGCCGGGGGTCAGCACCTTCGAGAACGAGCCCATGTAGATCACGCCGTCCGGATTCATGGCCAGCATCTTCGGCAGCGGCTCGCCCTTGTAGCTGAGCGCGCCGTACGGATCGTCTTCGATCAGCGGCAGGCCGAGGCGGGCGCAGGTTTCGACCAGCTCGCGCCGGCGTTCGATCGACAGGGTGCGGCCGGTCGGGTTCTGGAAGTTCGGCAGCGCATACAGCATGCGCGCGCCTTCGGCCACGGCCGCGATCGAGGACGGCACCAGGCCATGCTCGTCGGTGGCGACCGACTTGAATTCGGGACGGTAGACCGAGAACGCCTGCAGTGCGCCCAGGTAGCTCGGGGTTTCGACCAGCACGCGGCTGCCTTCGTCGATCAGCACCTTGCCCAGCAGGTCGAGCGCCTGCTGCGAGCCGGAGGTCATCAGCACCTGTTCCGGCACGATCGTCGCGCCGTCGGTGGACAGGGAATTGGCGATCCATTCGCGCAGCGGCGGGTAGCCGTCGGTCGGGCCGTACTGGAGGGCGACCTTGCCGTTCGCGCTCAATACCTGGTCGAAGGCTACCTTCATTTCGGCGACCGGGAAGGTCAGCGGCGAAGGCAGGCCGCCGGCGAACGAGATGATCTCGGGACGCTGGGTGACCTTCAGGATTTCACGGATGAACGAGCTCTGCATCTCCGCGGCGCGCTCGGAAAAGCGCCACTGGATGGGGTTTGGATTTTCAATTTTCATGCTGGTCTCACTGGCTGGTTTGGGCGCACGCTGGATAAGCGCGTTTTGAATGAGCGGCCTTGGGTAAAGGCCGCCTGTGGCGCTGCTGCTGCAAGCTTACTGCGAAGTTCAGGCGACTTCTACAATCATTTCGATCTCGACGCAGGCGCCGCGCGGCACCTGCGCCACGCCGAAGGCCGAGCGCGCGTGCTTGCCGGCATCGCCGAACACTTCGCCCAGCAGCTCCGAGCAGCCGTTGGTGACCAGGTGCTGGTCGGTGTAGTCGGGCGTCGAATTCACCAGGCTCATCACCTTGACGATGCGCTTCACCTTGCCCAGGTCGCCGCCGCAGGCTTGCTGCAAGGTGCCCATCAGGTCGATCGCGATGGCGCGCGCGGCCTGCTGGCCCTGTTCGGTGGTCTTGTTCTTGCCGAGCTGGCCGACGTTCGGGCTGCCGTCCGGGTTCTTCGCGATATGGCCGGAGATGAACACCAGATTGCCGGTTTGTACGTACATGACATAGGCGGCGACCGGCGCGGCAGGCGACGCGAGCGTGATGTCGAGTTCTTTGAGTTTTGCGTAGACAGACATGAGGTTCTCACAATTTCAGTGGCGGAAGCCGATATTGTACGTCGCGCATCGGCCTGACGCCGAATCCGCATCTCGCGTCCCGCGGCCACCAGCACGATCACGGCCAGCGCGCACAGGACGTTGGACAATTCCAGCGGCTCGCGGAGCCGCGTGGGCACGAAGGGCCGTACCCACCCTACATGGCAATGGGTAGGGTGGGTACGGCTTGCCGTGCCCACGCGGCCTACGTGCCTTGCAGGATATGACGGAACAACTCGGCGTCGACGTTGCCGCCGCTGAGCGGCAGGCCGAGCTTGCGGCCCTTGATCAGCGCGCTGTCCCGGGCCTGCATCGCGGCCGCGAGCGCCGCCGCGCCCGCGCCCTCGGCCAGGTTGTGGGTGCTGCGGTAGTACAGGCGCATGGCGGACGCCACCTCGTCGTCGTTCACCGCCATCACCTGGTCGGCGAACTCCAGCACCGCCGCCAGCGAGTCCGGATCCGGCACGCGGCAGGCCAGGCCGTCGGCGAGCACGGTGGTCACCGGCGCTTCGATGCTGCGCCTGGCCTCGAACGACAGCTGGTAAGCCGGCGCATGGCGCGACACCACGCCGACGATGCGCGTCTTCAGGCCCAGCGCATGGCGCGCGGCGATCGCGCCGCAGATGCCCGAGCCCTGGCCGATCGGCGCCAGCACCAGGTCCAGGTCCGGCTGCGCGCGAAACAGCTCCAGCCAATAGCTCGCCACGCCGGCCACCAGGTCATGGTGGAAGGAGGGCACCATATGCAGGCCGTCGCGCTGCGCCAGCATGTTGGCGTGCTCGCGGCTCTCCTGGAAATCGGCGCCGTGTTCGATGATCTCGGCGCCGAATGCACGGGTGGCCGCGTTCTTCTCGCTGCTGTTGCCGCGCGGGACCACGATGGTCGCGTGCAGCCCATGGCGGCGCGCCGCGTGCGCCACCGACTGGCCGTGATTGCCGCGCGTGGCCGCGATCACGCCGCGCACCTCGGGCAGGCGGCGCACCAGCGCCTCCATGTACACCAGCCCGCCGCGCACCTTGAAGGCGCCGGCCGGCGTGTGGTTTTCGTGCTTGACCCAGGCCTCGGCGCCCAGCGCCTGGTTCAGCAGCGGCCAGGAGTACTCTCGCTTGCCGAACTCGACGCCGTAGACGGTGGCCGCGGCGGCGTCGAGTTCGGCAAGCGAGGGCAGGTACATGGCGGTTTTCCTGTGCTGGAAATGGCGGATCGTTAAGTGTATGCTAGACGAGAAACCCAGTACAGTACCAATACACTCACCCACATAATTCCACATACTGTGACGGTAAAATGGCCAATACACGCGCCGCGCCCTTCGCGACCCTGCTGTCGCGCGAATCGGGGGAATCGCTGATCGACCAGATCGTCCGCTCGGTCAGCCTGCGGATCGACGACAAGCTGCTGCGCAGCGGCGCGCGCCTGCCCTCGATCCGCCAGTTCGCCGCGACCCATGGCGTGTCCTGCTTCACGGTGGTGGCCAGTTTCGACAAGCTGGTGGCGCGCGGCTACCTCGAATCGCGGCGCGGCGCCGGCTTCTTCGTGCGCGAGCGCTCGCCGCTGAACGCCGGCGAACGCTCGGCCGCCGCGCCCGCCGCGGCCGATCCCGACGCGCCGCTCACCGCGCGCCCGCTGGACGTGGTGTGGCTGATCCGCAATATGTTCCGCCAGACGCCGATGCTGCGCGCGCCGGGGTCCGGCGTGCTGCCGGCCGAATGGCTGGACGGCGCGGCGATCGGCAACGCGCTGCGCGCCGTCAGCCGCCAGCACGGCAGCCTGCTCAGCTACGGCCTGCCGCAGGGCTTCCTGCCGCTGCGCCAGCAATTGCAGCTCAAGCTGGCCGAGCTCGAGATCGAAGCGGCGCCCGAGCAGATCGTCACCACCGTCGGCGTGACCCAGGCGCTGGACCTGGTGGCGCGCGAATTCACGCAGCCGGGCGACACCATCTTCGTCGACGACCCGGCCTGGTTCCTGATGTTCGGCTCCTTCGCCGCGCTGGGCGCGCGCGTGGTCGGCATCCCGCGCCTGGCCGACGGCCCCGACATCGCCCAACTGGCACAGTTGGCGGCGCTGCACAAG
>Ga0193702_1000311_pt1 | contig 18971 bp, 7 predicted proteins | sample U3a1metaG_FD_143060 | JGI IMG/M metagenome (GOLD analysis project Ga0193702, IMG submission 143060) | Soil microbial communities from a riparian zone of the East river system, Colorado, United States - U3a1 | ecosystem: Environmental > Terrestrial > Soil > Riparian zone | place: USA: East River... | reverse complement strand
CCCCATTGGATAAGTAAAAGACACTATTGTTGAATCCTTGCCGGCAGCAACCGTTTTATGCAAAGTTGGTAAATTCACATCCCCCTTGTTTCCCTGCACACTGAATGCCAGCTTCAGCAAACCTGCATTATCATTAAGGCTATTGATCTTTACTTTTACTACAACCTGTTTCTTGTCCACATCCGGAAACAATTGAACGGATGATAGGTAAACAGCAGGTTTGGCGAAGAGAGCCATCTCCCCAATTATACCATTCCAATTGGTTTGCGTATTATCACTTACGCTGTGGGCGTCTGCTCCGGGATCAATGTCTTTGATCCGGTTATCTATCCTTATGGTAATTGTGTGTGTTCCGGGCTTAAGAAGGTTATCCAGCTGATAGATATGAGGTGCTCCCAATGCATTTTGCATCCCGGCTTCCTTACCATCAATCCACAAAGTTGTCTCCCAGTGGCATCTTTCCAAAAATAGTTCTATATGCTGCCCCAGCCATTCCCGGGGAATAACAACTTCTTTTTGGTACCAGGCTGCACCCACATAATGTTTTACAGGCTGCAGCCAGAATGAAACTTTAATATTACCGGGTTGCCGGTATTTGGCGTAGCTTGAATCTTTGTACCATTGCGCGTTCCATACTCCTCCTGTCCAGGGCGTATGCAGGGTTATATCATTTCCCTTTCCATTGGTGGTCATCGAGCCAGGCAAATGGATGGTTTCGGGTAATTTATTGTTAAACCATTTATCTTTCACCCCGGTGTCAAGCGAATCAATGGCAAACGCCCACTTTCCTGAAAGATCGATTCTTTTAGTTTGAACAGTCTGCCCTTTGCCGGCTATGCTGAAGCAAGTGAGTAAACCCGAAAGGATAAAATAAAAGATCTTCTGCATGGTGAACAGCCGGAATTAAGGTGAAATAATTGGTTAACCAAATTTGATAATTACCAACCTATTAAAAAATGAAGATTTCACCTGAATTAATGGACTATTTTACTGAATCCCGTTCATTTTTTTAAGCTGATCATAATATGCTTTCATTGTATACCATGACTTCTTCTTTTCACCCTGGTCTGATAATAAACCCTTACGGTTCCATCCTTTCTGGTAAGTGGATTGCATCCTCACCGGCGACCTGAAATCAACCAGCACCCATGGACAAACGCCTTGTAAAAAAGGAATTTTCTTGAACATCTTTATTTGATTGTTATAGATATTCACTACATAATCTTCGCTCCAGGCGCTTGCTTTTACAGCGGTATCTATTCTATTGTTATATACGGATTCACCGCCAAATTCAGACATGATCATCGGTTTATTAAAATTCGAGACCCATTCCACTTTTTCGGGATCTTTTGGCCAATCGGTGTACCAGCCCATATATTCGTTAATGCCAATTACATCCACATATTTCATCACAGAATCTTTTAGTTCCATTTTGTAATCATGGTAGCTCACGTTATTGAAAGCTGCTGTAACTAAACGTGTGGGATCTAATAGTTTCACCTCTTTTGCTAGCGCTACCAGGGTTTTGTCTCTTTCTTTTGACGGGCCTGTTTCATTAGCTACACTCCACAAAATAACATTGCACCTGTTTTTATCGCGCTTTATAACTTCCTTTAACATCAATGCTGCTTTGCCTTTAACCGTCGAATCCGGAAAATCAATTCCCTGGTAAACCGGGATCTCTTCCCATACCATAAGCCCTTTTTCTTCCGCCTGTTTTATAGTGTACTCATTATGCGGATAATGCACAAGCCTCACAAAATTACAGCCTAGCTCTTTTGCCCAGTTTATTAAAACCTGCGCATCTGCATCTGAATATGCTCTTGCTTTTCGCTGCGGGATCTCTTCATGAATGTTAACCCCTCTCAAAAAAACAGGTTTCCCATTCAGTAATATTTGTGTGCCATCCACTTTAATTGTACGAAAACCTATCCTGTCGCTGATACTATCATTTTCAACACTAAGCCTTGTATTGTAAAGTTTTGGTTGTCCCGGCGTCCATAGCTGGATCTTCTTTTTTAGGCTGATAGCTGCAAATCCTTTATTATCAGTAACTATTTTTTCGCTGATCTTTAATTCAGGAATATTGATAGAAATTTTCTGCCCGGACAGCTCACTGTTCAATTTAGCATAACCGGTAATGTGGCTCTTATCATCCGGGTCAAGCTGAATTTTGTAGTCTTCAATAAATACTTTTTTGGTTTTTATCAAATGAACATCCCTCGTAATTCCTCCATAATTAAACCAGTCAAAACCAAAACCGGGGATGCCGTTTTTAACCCGGCTGTTATTTACCCTTACAATAAGCGCATTGCCGCTCTCTTTAACCAGGTCGGTTATTTCAAATTGAAAAGTAGTAAACCCACCTTCATGCCTGCCTAATTTTTTCCCGTTGAAATATACATCAGCAATGTAATTTACAGCTCCAAAGTGAATAAAAAGGCGTTCATTCTTGTTAGGGGCATAATTAAAGGTCTTTTTATACCATACCGAGCTTTCATAATAAGTTAATTCAGGCAGTTGTGAGTTATAATCTCCCGGCACGTTCAATGTATTTTCTTTAATAAATGAATATTCTACAAAATCATTTTTGCCGGTCGGCGTGGCATCTTTATAAACAGCCCGCCAGCCGATGCCTGCGTCAAGCGGATCAATTATGGTTTCCCATTTGCCGTTTAACAATTCACTGTTTCGTCCATAAACATTGATCATGCTGGTCTGCGCGTAACCAAATTGAAACAGGATACTTAAGAAGAGAAAGCCGAATAGTTTTTTTGATCTCATAACCAGGTTTTAAAATACTTTCAATTAAAACTTATTATCAGCAAGCCACTTTTCAATAAGCTGCGGATACACCGAAGTACCGCCTGTTTTATTCCTCATCCCATAACCATGGCCACCCTTTGGATAAAGGTGCATCTCCGCCGGAACTTTCGCTTTTTTTAGCGCTTGATAATAATACAAGGCATTTTCAACATTGATAAGGTCGTCTTCTGTTTGCATAATGAATGCCGGCGGCGTTTTTTCAGTCACCACTATTTCCGGTGCAAGTTTCCCCGCTTCTTTTTCATCAATTAAATAAGCCGGATAAACCAGTATGGTAAAGTCGGGGCGGCAGCTTATTTTATCTGCAGCGTCAACCTGCTGATAAGTTCTTTTATCGTAAGTATTGCTGACCAATGCCGAAAGATGCCCTCCAGCCGAAAAGCCCATAATACCAATATGATCAGGCTTTATACCCCATTTGGCTGCATTAAACCTTACTAAACCTAATGCCCTTTGTGCGTCCTGTAATGGGGCTTCATACCTCAGCTTGCCGGGCAGTGCAGGCACCCTGTACTTTAATAATATTGCGGTAACCCCAATTGAATTAAACCAGGTACACAACTCGGTTCCTTCTAAATCTAAAGCAAGGATTCCGTATCCCCCACCCGGGCAAACTATAACGGCTGTGCCATTTGCATTTTTTGGTGTAAAAACCTTAATTGTAGGGTTTGTAATATCAGCCAGGCGGATCACACTTTTCCCTTCCACTAAGTCTTCCCCGGGCTTACTTATGTCATGTTCAATTAATTTATGGCCATTGGCGGTATCTATAAGCCTGCTTTTCGGCCACAGATTTATTTCGCCAGGGACTTGCGCTTTCGCTGTTATACTTATAATAGATGCAACAATCATTATAAACTTTTTCATATTGTTAGGTTGGGAGATGGCAGCAGCAAGATACGAGAAGCAAATTAAAAGCGTAAGGGTACAAAGAGATTTTCTTTGTACCCTTACGCTTATTTACTAATAACCCCGTTACTTTATATTGATAATGTAACTAAATTTTTGCGATTCAGAAAAAGGTGTGCATGACGCTAAAGGCGTTGGCCCACATGAATTTGATCCCACACCCAGCGTGCGTGCATCAACACATAAAACTGTGGCATTGCTTTTTGGCAGATCAATCCGGTATTCTACATTTTCCATTTCTTCGTCGCTGTATGGCAATGCCGATACCTGTAGAAGCGCTGTATCTTTTTTCACAGTTAATGATGATCCCGAATTTGCACTTACCCGGGCCCAGCGCACATCCTCATGGTTACCAGCTTCCATAGGCTTTTCATAAGGTGTTAACTGCTGCGCAACTGTACTTTGGTACTGTCCAACATCAAAACCCAGCTTACGGTCTGAATAATTTTCCATTGGCCCCCGGCCAAAGTAATTAAACTGATCATAGTCTTTGTTCAGCATAAACCGTACACCTACCCTTGCAAGCGGAATAGTTGCGTTACTAAAGGAGACATCGTTACTAACTTTTATCGTTCCGTCTCCGGCAACTTCATAGTCTACTTTATGGGTGACTACAAAACCGTTTCTGCCTTTACCTTCCAGTTCAGCACGGATATCAACATTGTTATCGTCTTTTTGCTTAAAAGAAGCTTTGGTTACAGACCATGTTAATTTTTTAAGTCCATATTTTTCCCATGATTCATTTGCCCACATATCGTCATTACGGTGAGGCGCACGCCACAGATGCAACATAGGGCCGCCATGGCCGGTAAGCATATTAGTGTTATGGCTTTTTATTTCAGTGAATGTTCCTTTTGTTTTACTGAAAACCAGGCTAAAATCTTTCCCGGCTACATAAATATTATTATCGTCATTTGATGCTTTTACGGGTGCGCTAACATTTTTGGAGCTTTCTGCTGCAACTGTACCAACCACAGGTAAAGCAAGCTGCTGCGAAGCAATTTCGTACCCACTTTTTGCCCATAGTTCATCTTTTGTTGTTGCGAACGAAACTCTTAAAAAGTATTCGGCACCCGGCTTTGGCGTAAACTGATAAGGTATTTTAACATCTTCCGATTGACCCGGGGTAATGTGCCCGACAGACAAAGTTCCTTTACTTATTTCCAAACCATTTTCAGTTAAGCTCCAGCTTGCCGCAAAACCATCCAGGCTGATAAACTGGTAACGGTTATGAATTTTCACGGTTCCTTTTGCCAGGTCAACCGGTGTAATGCTGATCCATTGGTAAGCATGCTTTAATTCAGGGAAGTGCGGCTTAAGTGAACGATCTGAAAAAACCACCCCTTTATGGATAAAGTAATGATCGTTTGGTGTTTCACCAAACCCGCCGCCAAATGCAATAATAGGGTGTTTAGGGTCGAATTTATTATAGATTCCCTGATCCTGCCACTCCCAGATACAACCGCCTAATAAATTAGGATATTTATCGAACAGGTCGTTATAATCGGCAACGCTTCCCATCGAATTAAACATGGCGTGGGCATATTCGCAGAGATAAAATGGCTTGGTCAGCTTATCATCAGTGGCATATTTTTCAACCTGACCCAGCGATGTATACATTTCGCTATCCATATCAGCAGGGTTTTGATCACCTATGCCAAAGCCCTGGTAGTGTGTTGGGCGTCCCGGATCAATCCCTTTAATAATATTTAGTGCCGCCCTAAAATTTGAACCACCACTGCCGCATTCATTTCCTAACGACCAGATAATTACCGAAGGATGATTTTTAAAATTCTCAACGTTCGCCACATTACGGTCAATAATAGCAGCTTTTATGCGTGGGTCCTCATTAAACTCATCCCATGCACCATGGCATTCAAGATTTGCCTCTGCAACCAGGTAGATCCCATATTCATCACACAGCTCATACCATCTCGGGTCGTCAGAGTAGTGACAAGTCCTAACATGGTTACAGTTAGCCTGTTTTATCAGGATGATATCCTTTATCATCTGCGCTTCGGTAATGGCGTGGCCAACATCCGGCCAGTTTTCATGCCGGTTTACACCTTTAAGCTTCACGGGCACACCATTAACCAGGAATAGGCGCCCTTTTATTTCAATTTTGCGGAATCCAGTACGTGTTGAAACGGTTTCAATGGTTTGGTCTTTATCTTTTATGGAGATAACAGTAGTGTAAAGGGCTGGTATTTCTGCCGTCCATTTGCGTGGATGCGTTACGGGGATCTGAACCGTTAAAGCCACCTCGGCTCCCGGCTTTAATGCAGGGATTTCAACTGAACCTTTTGCGTTATCAACCAGTTTGCCGCCGTCATAAAGATCAACAGTTAAGCGGCGTGGTTTAGTAGCTACTTTGCCGAAATTCTTCACTTTGCCTACAACCTCAAGCGTAGCGTTGTTAAACGTGCCATCAAAATTGGTTTTTACAAAGAAGTCGCGGATGTGTTGTTGCGGCGAGCTCCACAGCATAACATTCCTAAAAATGCCGCTCAAACGCCACATATCCTGGTCTTCCAGGTAGGTGCCGGTTGTAAAACGGTAAACTTCAACAGCAATAACATTGTTTCCCGGTTTTACAAAGCTGGTTATATCAAAATCAGCAGCATTACGGCTGTTAACGCTGTAACCAACTTTTTTACCGTTAACCCACAGAAAAAAGCCGGCATCTACACCGTCAAAAGTCACAAAAATGCGACGGCTGTTCCAGTTTGCAGGTACTTCAAAATTACGCCTGTAGCTGCCTACAGGGTTTCTCTCCTTATAAGCAGTAAAGCTTACAGGTGGCGTTGTCATTACATGCGGAAAATCCTTTTGAAAAATATAGTTGTAATTGCTATAATATGGCGTACCATAACCCTCAATCTGCCAATTGGAAGGCACTTTTATGGTTGCCCATTTATCAACGTTGTAAGTGGTTTTGTAAAAGTCTACGGGGCGTTGCTGCGGCCATCCAACCCAGTTAAATTTCCAGAGCCCGTTAAGTGTCTTGGCGTAGGTTGATGCATGGCGGTTTGCTTTTAGCGCTTCATTTAAGTTAGCATAAGGCATTAAGGTTGCATGTGCAGGCTGCTTATTTATGCCGATGCATTCCGGATCCTCAATTTCTTTTGGGATAAATGCCGTATCATTTTTTGTCAGCCAGCTTGCAGATCGCATTTGGGCATTACTTACACCATAGCCAAAAGCGCAAATTAAGATCAGTATTATTTTTGCAATTTGTTTTTTAAGCATTACTTTGATTATTGTTATTTTAGATTAGATAGTTTCACTGAAATTTCACAGGTTACTTTTCACTGGCAAAAAAGAGCATAAAGAACCCAAATCAACATTACCCATTTGAGTATTTATACCGGGATTCCGGATTATCAGCTTTATTATTTCCCTGTTTGGCTTATAGTTATTATTGCTTCTTTGGTGCACTTACTTTGTTAACAACCCAGTTCCCTACTTTTGTTCCTTGTAAAAGGCCATTATCAATGGCATCCATAAAGTGAATACCACCCCAAAACCTGGAAATAGCAGCTTCCTTTGCTGCCTCGTTAAACGATTTAAAATGTCTTGGTTTCAGCCCAAAACTTTTCTCAACGTCGTCTGTGTATTGAAAGTTATCGCCCAGGTAATGGGTAAGTATTACTGCTGAGGCTGCTGAAACTACCGAATGGCCGCTAATATATTCAGGGAATGGCGGTGTTTGTAATAACGGTTTCCAGTTAACGTCAATATACCGGCGAAGGGCAGTTTCAGGGCGGATACGGTTAGTGCGATATTTATCATCCCAACAACATATAAAACCATCCAATAACCCGATTGATAGTACTGTGTGAATCTCCATCGACTTTGAAAACCCAACTTTTGCTTGTTTACAGGCTATACCTGCAATACCCATCCAATGTGCTCCGGGCGAGATCTTTTTTAAACCAACCAGCATATGCCCGTTATCCTCTACAGCAAACGGGTTACAATCCCAAAAACCGGCTATAGTGCGTTGCTCTGGTGTTAATCCTTTTCCGCTTGCTTTATAATTCATCATCATGAATTTATAAAAAGCAGAATTTTTGTTGGTGGAAAAAGGGATCGGTGTATTTGGCAGAAACTGTGAAGCAGAATCAAGCGTTAATGGCCGAATTGTATTAAAATAAGGTTCAACCGGGGCCATATAAGCCGGCGGAGTTGCGTCCCAGGTGCTATCCTTTCCAAGGGGAGTATACCTGGTATAATTACTGATCCTGTTGTATTTGTCTTTTTTTACGTAAGCAAGTATTTGTTTACTAATAGCCTGTGCATAATGTTTTGAACTATCAATTACCTCATCTGTAAAACCTATTTTTCTGCATGAATCCAAAAGCTCCTGTTCATATTTGATCAATCTGCTCCCTGATGGTTGCAGTTTTCCTGCCGTTTCCAGCATTGCAATCAAAGCGCTGAGCTCATAAGAATACCCTTTGGCAAATCCCGGTTTCTTTACAGCCGGATATTCATTTAAAACACCATGCATGCTCTTAACGCTTTTATCGTTCTCTGCCACTACTTCATAACCTGCCAAACAAGTGTATGAAAAAAACCGCGCAGCCAACGGTGGGTTGGTTACATCATGAATCATAACAGCCGTCATCTTATCAATCACTTTTGTAATGTCGGCAGTTGTTAATGCCGGCTGTGTTTGTTTTTTGCAGCTGTTGTACAAAATGGCAGCTGCAAACAGGGTGCTTATTAAAAAAGCCTTTCTTTTCATCTAATTAATTTCCTTTGTAGGCCTTTACTCCCAATTGATTGATCCCGAATAACAGCGTATGGTTTACTTCAACCACACTTCGTACATCTCCCCATAATTTAAAACCCGATTGAGTCTGCGGGATATACTGAAAATGACCTTTGCCATCTCCCTTTAATAAAATACCGTAATTGGCATCATACTTTCCAAGGCGAAGCCTGGCCCGGTTGATATTACCGCATAAAAGCAGGTCCTGGTTCCCGTCGTGATCGTAATCCAAAGCCGTTATTGTGTATACAGGCGAAAACTGCACCTGTAATGGTAAGGCAGATGCATGTAACTTACCTTTGGCATCGCTTAAAAAACAGGTTGTAGCCAGGTTATTGGCTGCTAAATGTCCTGCATCCTTTAGCTCTAAAGTGGTAAATATGTCGGTAAGTGAAGCATCAGCATAACTCTTATAATCAGGGAAACGTGATCTCATCATGCTGATCTGCTCCAGTAGCTCATCCCGCGAAACATAGGGATAGCTTTTGTGCTGGATATAAAAACACAGGATAGGATCAACTGCCCCATTATCATCAAAATCCTTATAATACATCTCAGCAGGCTCTTCAACACTGGCTTTGCACTGGGTATTCAACCCCTGGTTTCCAACCATCAGATCAGGGTGCCCGTCATGGTTAAAATCATCCACAAAAATCTTATTCCACCAGCCACTATTGGGTTCGTCAAAATAGTTTTGGGTATTATTTATAAGTTTACCATCAATATTAATCAATACGGTTACCGGCATCCATTCACCTACCAAAACCAAGTCAGGCTTTTTGTCTCCGTTCATGTCCACCCATGCGGCATCAGTAACCATACCTATATGTTGTAACTGGGGATTATATTTTACCGTTGCATCTGTAAAGTGCCCTTTGCCATCGTTAATTAAAATATAGCTTGCAGGCGTTTCAGGGTATCTGCCGGGGATTACTCTTCCGCCTATAAACAAATCAGGATGTCCGTCAGCATTAATATCGGCAACCCTTACACAGCTTTTACTGCTCAGCATAGCCGGCAGCGCTCCTTTTGATTTTGTAAAATTACCCTTACCGTCATTTATATAAAGCCGGTCCTGTAACAATGGATCATTGGGCAGATAATTATCATACCCGCCTGCGCATACGTACAGATCAGGTTTCCCATCGCCATTAGCGTCAAAAAATACAGCATCAGCGTCGCTGCTTTTTTTATCGGCCTCAAAAGCCGGTTCTAATTTTGCTGTGAATGACCCGCCTGATTGCTGAATGTATAGTACACCGGGTTTTCCGCTACCTCCGCCTACATAAACATCCTCAAGTCCATCGCCATTTACATCCCCCTTCGTGATACATGGGCCGCCAAACGATAACGGGTTCACCATAAGCGGCTGCCTCTTGAAATCGTTAAGGCTATTTTTCTCCTGCTTGTTTGCAATGGGCGAATTAACTTCTGTAAAAACAGGTTTTATAACTTGTGGGATTTGAATACTGTTATCCGCATCCTTTTCGTTGAGGGTTAGTTGCTGATCGGCTTTAACATTCTTCAAAAGCTGTGCTTTCCCCTGCTGCCATACGATGCGTAAAGAGTCCACCTGTTTATCTTTCCCCAAACCAAAATGCAATATTGGCGATACACTTGATTGAAAGCCGCGGCTAGGCATTTGCTCAAGGTATTGTTTTTTATTTTTTATATAGATAGTAACCTTTGCCCCTATTCCCTGGGTATTCTTTCCCCCGCCTTCGAGTTTAAGCTGCAGGTAATGGTTACCTGATTGTTTGTCAGATTCATTTTGATAGATAAAAGCAGCCTGGTTAATGTTGTTAACAACCAGGTCAAGATCACCATCGTTATCCAGGTCGGCATAGGCTGCACCATTGCTGTTGGATGATTGCGAAATACCCCATGGCGCACTGGTATTGGTAAAGGTTAAATCGCCATTATTTTTAAAAAAATAGCTTTTTACCTGCGATGAAGGTATTTGTTGTACCAGGTTAAATATATCCTTCCGCATCAACCTTCTGTCCTTCAAAAAGTCGCCCATATATTTTAAAAAATCCATGTTTGTAAAATCACGGGTAAAGCCGTTGGTTACAAAAAGATCTTTCCAGCCATCGTTATCATAATCGGCTAATAAAGGAGCCCAGCTCCAGTCGGTATTTGAGATTCCCGAAAGCTGCCCAATCTCGCTGAAAGTTCCATTCCCATTATTTATCTGCAGCATATTGCGCATATACTGGTAATAGAAACCTGTTTTTAAGGTCAGGTTAAATTTTTCATAGTTATCCGGCGCAAACAATAATTTTTGCCTGCGGTTATCTTCCGGAAGCATATCAAGTGTAAAAATATCGGGTAACCCATCGTTGTTGATATCGGAAATATTATTCCCCATTGAAAATTCTGAAGTATGTCCCAATGAAGTCTGCAGTTTATTGGTAAAGGTACCATCCCCGTTGTTGATGTATAAAAAATCGGGGATAGTATAGTCATTGGAAATGTAAATATCAGGCCAGCCATCACCATTAATATCGGCTATAGCCGCTCCAAGCCCATAGGTAAGGTCTGAACTGCTTATTCCAGCCTGTTCGGTTACATTTTTAAAAACGCCGTTATCATTTCTGTATAATTTAACCCCGCTGAAGGAGCTTGATTTTTTTAAAATCGCTATGGTGTTTACCTCGTCTAAAACAGGTAATTGAGTAGGGCTGTGGTTTAATAAAAACATATCCAGGTCGCCATCCCTGTCATAATCAAAAAAAACCGCCTGGGTACTGTATCCCTGGTCGGCTAATCCATATTTCTGCGCTTCCTCTGTAAAATGAGGGATTCCGTCTTTATCATTTCCCTGGTTAATAAACAATTGATTTTCGCGCTTTTCAGGCCCAACGTTTCCTGAATAACAAACATAAAGATCCAGTTTGCCATCGCCGTTTATATCAACCATTGTTACCCCTGTTTTCCATGGGCCGGGCCGGCCGGCTACGTCAGCGATAGCTGTTATATCCGTAAACTGCATATGCCCCTTATTAAGGTACATTTTATTATCGGTCATATTGCCGGTAAAATACAGATCCTGCAAGCCATCCCCGTTCAAATCACCTACAGCTACTCCCCCGCCATTATAAAAGTATTCATACATCAGCACATTGGTATTCAAACCCTCACTTAAGGTATTACTAAAATCAACGTGGGTTTGTTCGGGTGTTAACAGGGTAAATAAGGGGGTGGCATTACCGCCGTCAGCGTCTTTGTTTTCAGCTTTGTGGCTGCAACCCATTAATGTTATGATACCGGCAGAAAGTAACTGAAAAAATATTCTATTGTAAATATTCACCAAATTTTGAGCTTAAATAACAGGTTAAAAATTAAAGAATGCCGGTATTTTACAACCGGCATTCTTCACAATAAAGATATAGAATTTAATCTCTTAATTAATAACCAGGGTTCTGGACTAACTTACTATTTTTATTTATCTCATCCCTGGCAATTGGCGGGAAGTAAACTTTGTCGTTCCATGAACGGTTTTCAACTCCTGGGTCAAGTTCCTGAACAGTGTAGGTATAATTGTAGTTATCGGTATTATACCTGTAGGTACTTACTGTTTTGCCGGCCTTTAACGTACCCGTAATCTTCATAATTCTCACTTTATTTCCAAGCGTTTGCGGCGCAATCATCCAGCGGCGGGTGTCGTAAAACCGTTGTTCTTCAAACAACAATTCCAAATTACGTTCGTTCCGGTAACGTTGTACTAAAGCATCGCCGGCATCGGTAATGGCAGGCATCCCCGAACGGAAGCGGATTTTGTTGAGCCAGGTCCTGGCTTCGCCTTCCTGACCTAAGGCCAGGCATGTTTCTACATAATTAAACACAACCTCGGTGTACCTTAGCATAGGCGATGGCACTAATGAAGGCATGTTCTGATCTACAATAGCCGGGTTAGGATCCATAAACTTCCTGATAGCATAACCGGTACGGGTCCCGTTCCAGTTTTCCAGCGGCCCGTTTCTGGTGTCCAAACCAAAATAAGGCGTCGGGCTGCCCGCGCTACCTATTTGATAGGTGCCAAACTGGATCTCGCCGTAAGGGTCAATACCGGCCCCATCAGTTGTGCGCGGTTTCCAGGGGGCGCCGTCATACAGAATAGAAGCATAAAAGCGTGGGTCCCTGTTTTTATAAGGAGCGGCGGCTTCAGCAGGGTTACTCCAGTCGAATTTAGCTGCTTTCCCAGTACCATCCAATGTTTCGTAGTCATCCACCAAATCCTGGGTTGGTTCGCTCGATGTCCAGCTGTGGTACCCGTTAGTACCATTGTTGCGCGAATAATACTGAGCATCATCGTATCTGTCGGCATTCAAATAGTGGCTGAATATAGATTCGGCTTCGCCGCCATTTCTTGATAAATAGGTGTTTTGATAGTTTGTAAATCCATCTGCGGCAGATACAGGAGCTGATAAAGTAAGCTTATAACCATAGTTGCTTAAGGCTAATGCTGCTTTTGCAGCATCCTGCGCCTTTTGCCAGCGGGCGGTGCGGTCACCATCTACATAACCCAACAACTCCGGATGAGCAAATTGAGATATAAGACTTGATTTACCCTTTGCAGTCGGGATGTCGTGCAAATCGCTGGCGGCATATACCAACACCCGGGCCTTCAGGGCCAAACAGGCATCACTTGTAGCACGTCCTTGTGCTAATGATTTACCTTGCAGCAGCGTGCTGGCTTTGTCAAGGTCGGCTATTATAAAATCAACACAATCTGAGTAACTGCTTCTTGCAATCGTAAAATCAGGCGAGTTGAGCGTATATGACGATTTTACAAGCGGAACGCCACCGTAATAGCGCAACAGGTTATTGTAAAAGTACGCACGCATAAACAAGGCTTCGCCTGTTAGCCTGTCGGCCAACGTTTTATCAATCGGGCTCTTAGCCAATTGCTCTAAAGCAATATTAGCCGACCGTATCCGGGCGTACACCGAATTCCACTCGTACGACCCATAAATATCGCCAGTAGTAGACGGGGTTATATTCCCCTCCATTATTGGCTGTTTTCCAAAATTATAAAGCGCATTATCTGTTCGGACATCCTGATTTTCCTGGGCCATCACGCCGGAAGCTAAGCCGTTGTACAACTCGGTTACATAACTCTCAGAAAGATTAGGATCTGCCCAGGTAAGTGCTGCCGACGGCTGGTTTAATGGTGTTGTATTCAGAAAATCCTTCTTACAGGAAGTAAGCAGCGCTCCCGATACAATCGTTACTATTGAGATATTTCTTATAAATGTTTTCATATCGTTCAAATTAAAATTTTACACTTGCGCCCAAATTGATTATTCTTTGTTGCGGATAGTAGTGCCCGTCTGAACTGGTTGATTCCGGATCATAAATATGCTGCTTTGCAATCGTTGCAAGATTAAGCCCGTTCGCATAGATCCTGAAATTACTCATACCAATTTTTTTGCCAATTGTAGATGGCAAGGTGTATCCGATTTCAACGTTTTTAAGCCTTAAATAATTCATATTTAACAACCAATAAGTGTTTGCATTGACCCACTTTGTACCATCCCAGTATCCTCCGGAAAAATACTGGTTATTTCTATCAACTGTGCGGGGGTACACTGTGCTTGGGTTATCAACAGTCCAGCGATGGTCATAACTGTACTGCGTGAAGTTTCCTATTGTTCCCGACTCGGTTTGAAAGACAAGTTCCGCACCGGTAGCACCCTGGAGTAAAACCGATAAATCAAAGTTTTTATATTGTACGCTAAAATTCAAACCACCCTGGAAAGTAGGTATGGTACTTTTATCGCTCCTAACCTGGTCATCGCCAGTAATTTTACCATCACCGTTTACGTCTTTATACATCATGTCGCCCGGGCGAAGTACACTGGCGCCAACGCCGCTGTAGTCAATTTTGTTGGCATCAATTTGTGCCTGGGTAGCAAATATGCCTGTGTAAATGTAATAAAGCTGGCTTCCGATAGGATGGCCGGTAGACAGTTGCCATGCCGGCGCGCCAGGCGCTTCATCCCATTTATCAATCCTGTTCTTGGAGTATCCGCCATTAGCGCCAATGCTATAGCGTACCTGCCCAACACTGTTATGGTAGGTAAATGAAAACTCCCATCCTTTATTTGTGACTTTTCCGTAATTTACAGGAGGCAGTTGGTTACCTGGTATAGCAGTGGAGGGAATTGATGCCGTGGGCCGCCATAATATATTGGTACGTTTGTTTAAAAACGCTTCCAACACAAAATCTAAGTGTCCGTTCAGTGTTGTTCCTTCTAAGGCTACATCGCTATTATTGGCAACTTCCCAGGTAATGTTCGGGTTCTGCGCTACGGTTTCGCTTAATGATTGAACCGGCACGCCGCCAATTATGTACGAACCAATATTATATAAGGAAAGGTATTGATATTCGGCCGGCGTAGTGGTGCCTGGATAAACAATTTGGTCGTTACCCAGTTGCCCCCACGAACCACGCAGCTTTAAGTTTTGAATAAACGGTACGTTGGCTTTGAAGAAATTTTCTTCAGAAATTACCCATCCGGCCGAGACCCCGGGGAAGAAACCAAAACGATGCGTTTGCGGGAACATATAAGAACCATCCACACGCCATAAAAACTCAAGCAGGTATTTCTCTTTATAGTTATAATTAACCTTGCCGAAGTAATTTAAGCGGGCCCTGTCCCAGGCGCCGCCGCCATCAAGTATCCCTGCATTACCGCCTGCCGATAGTTGATCGATAGCTACCGATGGATAATATTGACGGCTTGCGTTAAAGTAACTGGCATTTGATTTCTCCTTGGTTATACCTGCAAGCACTGCAATGTTGTGGCTGCCAAAACTATGGGTATAGCTGGCTATACCTTCCAGCATACTGCTTTGCTCATCATCAGAGCCCTGGCCAAGCTTTGCCTGAGCCGGGCCGCGGGCTACTTTGGTAAGCAAGGGGGTTTTACCATCGGCCTGGTAAGTTATATTGTCCCAGCTGTACACATACCATGGCTTTTGCCAACCTTTTGTTTGCTGCATATACTTATTCACAGACGCATTTCCGGTAAATTTCAATCCTTCTATACCCGGCACAGTGATCTCAATTTTTCCAAGAGATTGAAGATAGTAGCGTGTGTCTTTATTGTACCCGGTTTGATCAGTGGTGATCAGTACCGGTTGCTGGCCGTTTTCAATATCTGGTCCTGGCAATCCATTTGGCCAAAAGGCCGGCTTGGTCGGATAACCACGCATTAGCATCCTGAAGATATCACTCGCGCCCCCACCATTAGGGAAAAAGCGATTTTCCTGGCGGCCGGTCATGCTAAACGAACTGGTTACGTATTTATTAATCCTGGCGTCAAGGTTCATGCGAATATCATATTGCTTGTAGCCGGTAGCCGAATTTTTGTAGTCGCCATCCTGGTTTTCGTAGCCAATGGAGGTTAAATATTTTACATTTTCGGTACCTCCTGATAATTGCACATTTTGACGTGACTGGGGCGACCAGGTTTTTAAAGTAGCTTTAAACCAATCAGTGTTAGGATGTCCCCATGGGTCTGATCCATCAGCAAATTTTTGAAAGTCGGAGGGCTGAAATGAAGCTGTGGAAGTAGCCCCATTATCAGGCCTGGTAAAGCTTCCCGTTGCTTTAAACGCAGCAGAAGCAGCACTCCAGTATTGTGATGGCAGGTTATATAAGTCAATTTCATTATTCAAAGTAGCATACTCAGTTGCGTTAGCCATTTTGGGTAGTAGCGTAGGTTGAGCCCATCCGTGGTTATAAGTATAAGAAATCTCAGGCTTACCTAATTTACCGCGCTTTGTGGTAATCAGGATAACACCGTTAGCTGCCCTGGCGCCGTAAATAGCTGCCGATGCATCTTTCAAAATGGAAATACTTTCAACATCGGCGGGGTTTACACGGTCAATAGAGTTCTGACCGGCGGGCGACGGAACCCCATCAATTACAACCAGTGGGTCGTTATTGCCCAAAGTATTGGTACCACGGATCCGGATGGTTGAACCATCATAACCTGGTTCGCCGCCTGGGTTAGTGGCCACAACACCAGCCATACGCCCCGCTATTGAATTAGAAAGGTTAGTTGCCGGCGACTTTATCAGGTCAGTACCCTTAACCGCCACTACAGCCCCTGTAACGGTTGCTTTCTTTTGTATGCCGTAGCCTACAACTACAACCTCACCAAGGTTTTTTGATGATGACTGTAACTTTATGGTTATAGATGCTTTTCCATCTACCGCAACTTCTGTTGTTTCATAGCCTATATATGATACTACCAGGGTTGAATTATCAGGTATAGATGAAAGTGTAAAGTCTCCATTCGTATCAGTTACGGTACCAATACTTGAACCCTTAACCTTTATTGATACCCCGATCAAAGTTTCGCCGGTTACCTTGTCAATTACCTTTCCTTTTACGGTTATTGGAGCGGCTTCTCTTTTATTAAAACCAGGCGTGTTTTCCCCGGCCGTTATTAAATTATTATTACTGCTATTTTCCGCGCTTGCGAAACTAGTGAGTAATAAAAACATTAAGATATTACCCATCATTATCTTTGAGATTTTTGATAACGAGAGTACTTTTTTAAGTAAATTATGTTGCATAGTTGATTTTATTAGATAACAGACAAAAAATTAGGTTCTAATTCGCGACAATTATTTGATTTAATTGCGCACAATCACTTATTCATGGCTACGGGCAGCGGTTTTTTCTCATACTTTTTCTTTTTAGGTTAGCAGTAAATTGGTTAATTATCGGTTATATGTGTTATTAATTGGCAGTTACGGATTTATAACCGTACGATTTACATTTATAAACGCATCGACTAACATTCTAACCACACCGTTAATTGCTAACGGGTGTTCTGTTACTTATAATTAATTAATGTAAATAGTACAGGTATTATTGGTGATGCTAATCTGCTTATAATAGCTTATTTAAAAGGGGGGTAAAATCGTAATTATTGGGGGGGTATTTCATAATAAAAGCAACTTTTGCGGCTTTTTGAATAAAATAAACAACAAAAATTATTTTTAGCGTTTGGTTTTTGTAACAAGATGTTTACTTACCTGGGTAAATTGCTCCTTGTATTTTTTTATATATTCCGAGGGGTTTATGCCAAACAACTTACTGAATTGCTCCCTGAAATATTTGGCGTTATTAATACCCACTTTATAGGAGGCCTCGGCCACTGTACAATCTGTATTTAACATAATTTCAGCAGCCTTACGAAGCCTTATGTATCTTATAAACTCGTTTGCAGAGCCCCCGGAAATGGCTTTGATCTTTTTATAAAGATTTGAATGGCTCATCCCTATTTCGTCAGACAGATTTTTAATGCTAAACTGCTCGTCCTCCAAATGGCTTTCAACAATTGCAATACACTTTTCCAAAAACTCCTTGTACTCTCCCGAAATCTTCAGGTTATTGGATTTTAGGGTTATCGCATTATAAAAATACTTATGCAGGTTTTCATGGCTTTTTATTAACCCGTTAACCCTGGCTATAAGCACCTCTTTTTCAAAGGGTTTTGTTATGTAATCGTCGGCTCCGCATTCTAATCCTTTCAATTTAATTTCGGGCAGGGTGTTGGCTGTTAATAAAATGAATGGTATGTGATTTAGTGCTGCATCCTCCTTTACACGGCTACACAGGTCAATACCGCTTAAGCCATTCATCATCACATCGCTAATAACTAAATTGGGGGCAAGCTTACAAATCATATCGTAACCATCATTTGCGTTATCAGCTTCAAAAACTTCATATTCATCTTTGAATATTTGCGATATGTATTGCCTTACCTGGTAGTTATCTTCAATTACGAGCAATACCTTTTTTGAGCTGATTAAGGCATTGTACGCATCAGCAGGTATTTGATTTAAGCTTCCTGTTTCTATTGCCATCCCTCCATCATCTATAAGCTCATCTAAAAAAACCGACGCTTCTGCTGTATCTTCAAAAATTAAGTTGTTGCCCCAATGCTTTTTACCTTTTAACAGGGTAACACTAAAAGTACTCCCCTTGCCTTCCTGGCTTTCGTAACCTATACTACCACTATGGCTATCAATAAAGGTTTTAACCAAGTAAAGGCCAATCCCAAATCCCCCGCCCTGCGACTGGGTTATATTTTGGACCTGGAAAAACCTATCAAAAAGCTTTTCACCTATTTCTTTGCTTATGCCATGGCCTGAATCTTCAATTTTAATAGTAACACTATCTGCATCTGCACTAATGTGGCAGCTCACATTGCCATTATCCGGCGTAAATTTTAAAGCATTCGAGATCAGGTTAAAAAACACGATCTCCATTTTTTCCCGATCAGCATATACTTCTATCACCTCGCTATCGCTATCAAAATAAAAGCTGATATTCTTAACTTTAGCCTTATAATTGAAGTACAAAAACACATCCTTGCACAAGTCAACAATATTAAGCTTCACTATCTTTAATTTATCTTCACCGCTGTCG
>Ga0193702_1000310_pt1 | contig 18972 bp, 22 predicted proteins | sample U3a1metaG_FD_143060 | JGI IMG/M metagenome (GOLD analysis project Ga0193702, IMG submission 143060) | Soil microbial communities from a riparian zone of the East river system, Colorado, United States - U3a1 | ecosystem: Environmental > Terrestrial > Soil > Riparian zone | place: USA: East River... | reverse complement strand
GGTTGTGCATGGTAGCTGATCAAAGCTTTACCATCTGTTACCTTCATTATAGCATTCCCCATAGCCCGCCAAATGGCAAGATCGTTCTCGCCCCGCGGGTTGCGGTCCCCTCCCAATATCCAAATTACATTTGTTTTGTTCTTATACCGGTTAGCCAGCCACCCGCCGTACACAGCGGCATTTTCAGCATTAAATATTTCAGGACCGGTACCCCAGGTGCTTTTGTTAATTTTATCAGCCCAGGTCGGCAAAATGGCAATGTTAATGTGATATTCGGCAGCTTTATCAATAATATAATCTACCTGTTCAAAATATTTTTCGTTGGGTTTTGCGGGGTCATCATCAATCAATGGCTTTTCGCCATAAGCGTTAGGGGTATGCAAGCCATCCATCTCAGCAAGTATAACCGCCTGTATCACCGTAAAACCCTGTTCGCTGCGGGTTTTCAAATACAGATCGGCCTCCTCACGGTTAAGCCGGTGAAAAAGCTCCCATGCGGTATCGCCAAGCCAAAAAAACGGCTTACCATCCTTGAGTATAAAATGCCGGTTAGCGCTTACGCTAAACTGAGCGTTCGTAGTCAGCGCTTTAATTAACAATAACAGCAGGAGAATATATTTTCGCATAAATTTCCATTCAAATTGTATTGACTATTTAGCAGATCTATCCAGGTTAAAATAAGCTGTTAATATTATATCATTCGGATATTTTTAAATCATCCGCATCATCCAGCATAAAACAATGATCGTGACGAGTCATACCAATTTTGGGGTAATAGTTTACCGCAGCCGGAGCAGACAGCAAGATCAGTTTAGCTTGTGGGGAATGTAGTTTTGTTTCTTTTATCAGGCGGGTACCTATCCCCTGCTTTTGCAGGCTTTCATCAACCGCCAGGTCTGATAAATAAGTACAGTAAATAAAATCTGTTAATGACCTTGCTACCCCAACCAGTTTGCCGTCTTTTCGGGCTGTTACTATCAAATTTGCATTCTGGCACATACTGCTGATCCGCTCAGCGTCATCAACGGGCCTTCGCTCTGCCAGGGTGCTGCGTTTTAAAACATCAATAAACTCATCAGGGTGTAAGGTTAACTCCCTTGCGTATACTATTTCAGTATGTGTCATAGTTCTTTGGTTGTATATATGGCAAGTTATAAGGCTATAAGCAATTTAGCAACATGTTTTTGTTATTTATCCAGGCAAACTCCGATGTGTTTCAGCTTTTTATCGTTTTACACTGGTAACATAATCCATTGCCTGCTTAAATGTAGCAACCCATATTTCATCCCTGTGCTTATCAAGATAATTTAAAAGCTCGCGATGTGCCTTTGCTGACGTGGTTAAATAATCACCTCCTACTCCGTGAAACATAAATACGCCCATGCCGCCATCTTTTTGCACCTTTTTCACAAAGTTAATCAAATCGTCTCCCGTGATTTTACCAACAACGGCCCATGATGGAACCCACAAGGGATCAAGCTTGCTATAATCGCTTATAACCGCATTTTGATCGCCGCCCATGCGGGCATATTTTACTATGCCCGATTTTCGTAAAGAATCAATGTAGTTTATGCCACCAACTTTTGATTCTGTACAGGGATAGGCGTAGGTATGCATTTTTTCGTTATCAATTGCATGTAAAAAATTGTTCATCATACCTACTTCGCGCAATATGGTGTACACCGTATAATTTGCTGAATTATTTGCCGGGTTACCTTTACCATCGGTTATTAAACAAGGGTGATAAAGGGTGTGGTTAGCCAGTTCATTTCCGTGTTTAAAAGCATTACGCCACCCGGGCAAAGTTTGGTCTGTGACATTCCCGGTTAGAAAAAAAGTACCATTTAAATGGGTGGAATCCAGTTGCGGAATAGCAATGTTTAACTGTGACATTAAGGCATCATCATAAGTAAGCACTATTATAACTTTTTTACGACCTGCTGCGGGGGGATTTTGCTGGGCATAAACACTAAAATTTACAAGGAAGAGAAGCAGAATAAGTTTTTTCATGGTATGACTTTGAACTTAATGATTAAGGAAACCAATTTACAGGTTTATTAATGCTTTTTATAATACGTAATTTGATGCATCGAATGCCATTGCATATTCACTTAGGTTTCATAACATCCTCATTTTTAATGCACTGATAAATTAATATTAATATTACTTTTGTTTGTTAACATAATGATAACATTGATACAACATTAATATAACTTACTTTTGCGGCAATCCAAAACTTCCATGAAAACAGAAAGCACAAAATCAACAGCTAAGCAAGCACAAGTAACCGCTAAGAAAAATATCCAAACCAGTTTAATCGCCGAATTAAAAGCATTTGCCGTAAAGCTGGGGCACACCTCCAAAAAGATCGAAAAGGAGATTGAAAAAAGCGCAAAAAATCTTGCAAAAAAATTAGCTAAACCAGCCAAAGCTGAGAAAGCGGCAACAGCTAAACCTGCTGAGAAAAAAGCTGCACCTGTTGCTAAAGCGCCGAAACCTGTTGTAGCAGAAAAGAAAGCCCCTGCAGTTGAAACCGCACCAAAGCCGGTAAAAAAAGCAGTCGCTGAAAAAAGCGCCCCTGCAAAAAAGACTGTTAAATAATATTGATAGATCAGATCTACGGAGTTTATAAAACTTCGTAGATTTTTCGAAGCCTTCAGGTAGTTCTCAAATACCTGAATATCAGCACAGCGCTGCAAATCAGGCCACCTGCCGATATAAGCGCGCTTATTCCAATTGCATGTACAATTGCAATAACGCCACCATTAGCCATAGTACCAAATATGGCCACACCTATTGCCCCTGCTGCCTGCCTTGTTGTATTTAATACGGCTGATGCAGTACCGGAGCGTGTTTTTGCAACGTTGGCTAATATACTGGTGGTCATTGGCGGCACGGCAAGCCCCATCCCCATCGGGATTATGATAAACGGAATAAATAACTGCCAGTAAGGCGTGTCTGCCTTTGCTATTAATAAGGCAAGAAACCCTGTTATTCCGATAGACAGGCCCATTAAAATCGGAATCCGGGTTCCATACCTGGCCATTAGTTTACTGCTGATAAGATTTGAAATAATAAACCCTGTTGTTAAAGGTAAAAAAGCCATCCCCGCAGCCAGCGCGGTGTAATGTAATACATCCTGCATGTATAGGCTCAAAACAAATACGGTTCCGTAGTAAGATCCGTTGAGCACAATTCCAAGCCAAATCAAAACATTAAAATTAGCTGAGCTGAACAAATCCAGCGGCAGGATCGGTGCTGTGGCCCTCCTTTCTATCCAAAGAAAAACAACCAGCATTACTGCGCTAAATATAAGTCCGCCATATATAAATGGATTATTAAAGCCCAAATGGTGCCATTCAATAATAGCAGCAATAAGTGCGGTAAGCGTAATCATCCAGGTAAGCTGCCCGGGAATATCAAACCCCTTATTGGGGTGGCGCTGGCTCTCTCTCAGTTTAAAGCTCAGTAAAATTCCGGCAAGACAAAATGGAATGTTAACAAAAAATATCGTCCGCCAGTTGCTGATATGGATCAAAAGACCACCTAGTATGGGCCCTGCGGCAATAGATACCCCGCCCGCAGCCGTCCACAAAGCAACCGCCCGCCCGCGTTTAACATTATCATGTGCAAAGTTTTGGTTTAAGATAGATAGGGAGCTTGGAATCATAATTGCCGCTCCAACTCCCTGCAATACCCGGAAACTGATCAGACTGACGGCGTTCCATGACAAGCCACAGCCTGTTGAAGCAATCCCAAATACGACCAACCCTATTGTAAAAAGCCGTTTAGAACCCAACAGATCACCCATACCACCGGCACTTAACATTAAAACAGCAAAAGCAATGGTATAAGCATCAACAATCCATTGCAACTCGCTTACATCTGCAGAAAACGACTTTGAGATTTGTGGCAGGGCAATATTTACAATTGATACATCAAGCTGCGATACCACGAAAGCGAGGCTGGTTGTGCCCACAACAAAAGCAAAGGATAGCGTGTTTTTGGCAACAGCACTTTTAACGGGCTTTTCCATGCCGGCAAAAATATCACTAATTGCACAGGGCTGCAATGATATTCAGGCTGAGTTTATGGTTGAAATGTAAGAATTATCTCGCAATAACGTTACCGTAAGTGGTTTTATAATCACGGCTTCATAAGCAGGACGTTTTTAAAAGCAACATGAAATTATGTATATTTGTTTATATGGTACGGACAATCATTACACCCGAAGACACACATATTCAATTAGATATACCTAAGGAATATGTAGGTAAGGAAATTGAAGTTACATTTTTAGCATTAGATGAGTTAATCAACGATAATAATCCCGGTAAATTAACTATGGCAGATTTTTGGGAAGTAATTTCAGATGATACTGCGAATACTCTGCATAAAAATGTAGAACAAAGCCGTAACGAATGGGAACGCAATATTTAATTGATTCTAATATCATTATTGATTTCTTTAATGGCAAATTACCTTTCCCGGGACGTCAATTATTATCACGGGTAGAGCTGGTTATTTCAGTCATTACTTATATTGAATTATTTTCAAGCAATAATATAGCTATAGAAGAATATCAGCAATTAAAACGGTTTGCTGATATGACTACTGTTCATCCTGTTAATTTATCAATTGCGGCAGAAACCATTACAATAAGAAAAAAATATAAAATCAAACCCCCCGACGCTGTTATAGCAGCTACTGCTATTGTTCATAATTTCACGTTAATTACAAGGAATGTTTCAGATTTCAAATTGATTGATAATCTGAAATCTATCAACCCCTATGAGGTATAGGGGTATTACTATTCAACACCAATCTAAAAAACATCCAACAACTTGATTGATATAAAGCAGTGCGATATAAACCACACTGATGTGCTGCATGATATTGCAATACAAACCTATAAGCAAACGTATACTTATTTATGGGCCGATGATGGCGCAGCGTATCTGAATAGATTTTATAAAAGAGATGATCTTGAAAAAGACTTAATTACACCCGGCGTTATTTACTTTTTAGTTTATGCCGATGATAAAGTTGCGGGGTATTTTAAAGTAAAGCAAAATGCATTGCTGCCCTACTCAAAACAACAATGCTTCGAAATAGAAAAGTTATATCTGCTTCAGCAATTTACAAACAAAGGGATAGGTAAAGCAATTATGAACTTTATACGTGAACTTGCCAAAAAGCAAAAACGCCCTGTACTTTGGCTAAAGGTTATGGAAAACAGCCCGGCAAAACCATTTTATGAAACATTCGGCTTTAAACAAACTGATAGAGCCTATTTAGATTATCCCTTTATGATTGATGAATACCGATGGATCCTCACCATGGTTGCTGAGAACTAGTGTTAAGTCAACAGTCTTAAGTCGCAAGTCTTAAGTCAAATTTTGTCTTTTTCTAACTTAGAACTCAAGACTTTCGACTCAAGACTATGCGTCAATTTATGGTTGACATGACACCAGGTTATAATTTAAACTACCCTTCCCGGCAATATGCTTATGCTTTTATTTGCCAGCTCATCATTTATTATTACCTGGCATGATAGTTTTACTACGCGGCCAGTATCTTTTGTCAGGCGGGGGTTTGAAAGTCTTACGTTTTGGGTTAAAACGTGGCTAGCGTTTGGGGAGATAGTTACCATGCAGGTGGCGCATCTCCCCATACCAGTGCATTGTCCAAAATCATCACGTTTTAAATAATCTTTTATAAGCATCCTTAAATCTGGATATTCCCGGGGGTAGGTTTTAACTCTTATTTCGTCATCACCCTGAACTAAAATAAAATCTATAAAGTTTTTAATTCCCTTCATTTAGGTAGCGTTTGTAAAAAGTGCTGCAAAACAATGGCATGATTATACCGTTCGTCTTTAGCAGCATATAGTAAAGTTATAGTTTTGTGATTTTGAATTGAGGCGAGCAGGCTTTTTAATGCCGGGTTATTTGTTAGCTCGGTAAAGTATTCGTGTTGAAACTGCTGCCATTTTTGCGGATCGTGGTTAAACCACTTTCTCAATGTAACGGATGGGGCGATATCTTTCATCCATTCATCTATCATGGCTCCCTCCTTTGTCAGTCCTCTAGGCCATAAACGGTCAATCAGTACCCTGTACCCGTCGGTTTCCGCCGCGGGTTCATATATTCGTTTTATAGGTACATTATGCATAGTTAGGTAGCAACCATGCAAAGTTAATCATATTAAATGCGTTCCGGTAGGTTCAATTTGCAGGTTTCTTTCTTTTTAGTAACAATTTCATGCGCCTTCTTTTTAAGGAAATTTGTGTACGGGCGCCTTCATTCTCCGCTAACTGGTTATTATAACCGGATATGATATTTCGATATGACAATACTCCAATTACCTGATGATCATCTGCGTTAACTACGGGCAGCACATCGCCGTTTTGTTTAGCCATTAATTCAACTGCGATTCGTAAACTATCATTACTATGCACCAGTAAATAATCTGGTTGTATAATTTTCCTGAGTATTACATAGGCAGGTTCCAGGTAAAGGTCTGTCAGTTTCACGGTTCCGGCATACTTCAAATTATCATCAACGGTTATTAAATAACTATCTCTGATGTTTTTTGAAGAAAGGAATTCAATTGCTTCCCCAACCGTATTGCTTGTTTTTAAAATCGCACCTTCTTCATTGATTACTTCTGAAACCTTTGTTCTTTGCAAAACATCTGGTTCGTATGAGTCCGGCGTAACTACTCCACGCCTGGCAATCTTCTCGGTCATAATAGTATTTTCCATCAGGAAGAAAGAAACAATATAGGCAGCTGTACATGCGCCAAGCAACGGCAATAAAGCGTGCGATTGCATGGTTGCTTCCAAAGCAAAGGTGATGCTGGTTAAGTAAGCTCTTGATGCCCCGGCAAACATGGCCGACATGCCAATCAATGCAGCCATCGGTATAGTTATACCCAATCCTGGAAACCAGCTGATTAACAGGGAGCCAATAATTGCGCCCGCCGCGCCGCCCATCGTTAATAATGGCGCCAGCGTACCACCTGATGTTCCACTGCCTAAAGCAATGGCCCATGAAAGGAATTTTAAAAACACCAAACTGCACAGCAAAGTCATTGGCCAGCTGCCTGAAAGAATTCCCGTAATATTATCATACCCCACCCCTAAAGTATGTGGTGCAAAATATCCTATCACTCCTACTGCCAGGCCACCTAAAGCCGGGTACCACATCCAATGAATGGGGATTTTTTCAAAATAATCCTCTATCAGATATACTATTTTAGTTATTCCTATTGATAAAAAGCCAATTAGCACGCCGATAAAACTGTAAACCGCCAAAGCCATATTTGATGGTGTTACCAGGTCGGGCATTTCAAACACGGGCCCGCTTCCAAATAATAAATGATGACCTGCCGCTCCCGTTATACAGGCAAGTGCCACCGGAAGGATAGCCCTCGGCGAAAATTCGAACAACAATAACTCAATAGCCAAAAATACAGCGGCTATAGGTGTTCCAAAAATAGCCGACATGCCTGCTGTTGCTCCCGCTGCCAAAATAACCTTGCGTTCGTTAGCGCTGATCTTAAATAACTGTCCTAAAGTTGAGCCTAAAGCACCACCGGTTGCGATTATGGGGCCTTCAGCACCAAAAGGGCCGCCGGTTCCGATTGCTATAGCTGACGATATTGGTTTAAGGAAAGTTATGGAGGGCTTTATCCGGCTCTCGTTCACCAGGATCTGTTCCATTGCTTCAGGGATCCCATGACCACGAATAGCTTTTGAACCATAAAGCGCCATAAACCCTACTATAACACCGCCAATAGCAGGAATAAATATTACCCAAACACCTAAATGGTTACTTGCCGGGCTATTAAAGCCAAGGTCCATTTTGCCATAAAAAGCTACATTGGTAACAAAGTTGATAAGTGTAACCAAAAATTTAGCAATAAGGCTGATAGCAATTGCTACGGTAACCGACATAAGACAGATGCGGATCAAACGGCCCTTTAACAGTAGCGCCTTTTTTGAACCTCCTTCCCTGGTTTCCATTTTGCTTAATAAAGGAGAAATTGGGATGCCGCCGTCGTATTCTTTCCGTGTCATTTTATATATAAAAATTACCTGTTTAATAATTTTGCAAAGGTAATGTTTATTCAATATCGAAAGAAAGAAATTTTACTTTTTATATTGCATAAACAACATAAAATATCATCTTATATAAATTTATTCAATAATTTAATTGCATATACAATACAATTAATTTTCATAATCTGCATTAATCAATGTAAAGTATTGCTTCTTATAGCTATTATTGCATAACAATAATTGAATGAAAGACCCGAAACATGAATGCGATCTAAAAAGCTGCTTTTTATGCACATCATGCATCCCCGACTGGCTGCCTGCTATTGCCGCGCATAAAAAGAACATAGTTCTTAAAAGAGGACAGGAGATTTTTAAGGAAGGTGATACCGTTGAAGGGCTCTTTTTTGTTTACTCAGGTAAAGTTAAAGTACATAAGCGTTGGGATGATGATAAAGAACTGATCCTGCGATTTGCAAAAGGCGGGGATATTTTGGGCCACTTAGGGCTTGGTGATGATCCGCTTTATCCGATTTCGGCAACCGCGGTTGAAAACACTATTGTATGCTATGTTCAGATGGCTTTTTTTGAATCCACACTAAATGTAAACCCTCAATTCGCAGTTAAGCTAATGAAACTTTTTGCTAATGCCCTGCAGGAATCTGAAAAGCGGATGCGTAACCTGGCCCATATGCCGGTAAAAGAACGCATTGCCCAGGCGCTTTTATCACTCAAAAATCAATTCGGGCTTAATACAGGTGGCTATATAGATATTGAACTACCCAAACAGGACATTGCTTCATATGCCGGTGTTGCCTATGAAACCTTTTTTAAAGTAACCCAGGAATTTTTGCAGGGCGGCTTAATTGAGGTAAATGGAAAAAGTTTTAGATTGGTTAATGAGGATGGGTTGACGGAAATAGTAGAAGGAAAAAGGGAATCGTCATAAAGACGCGATGCTTCGCGTCTCCAACTGTACAGAGCGAATAGAAAAGGCGATTGCAAACATTTTCGGCTACCTAAACGCGGGAGACGCGAAGCATCACGTCTCTACCAGATTTACAAATCAATTTCTTTCCCCTGAACCGGAAATATCAAATTAAACCCCAATTTATTTTCAATTTTTAATTGCGCTTTAAGCTTATCGATGTTTACTTGCGGTGGTTTTACGTGTGTTATCACCAAATTAAACCCTTTAAGTGCATCTTTGCCTGTTAAAGCGGCAAGATCATCCATCTCTTTCATTAGCCAGTTTGGCGTTAAATGGCCGAAAAGCGTTTTATCCGGTTGCTCATTGGGAAATGAGGTTTCAATCATAATTCCTTTCAGCTTCTTACTTTTTATCAACGGAGCAACTGCTTCCCACAAAGCATGAAGGTTATGGCTTTTTTCTATCTCATCCGGGCCAACATCACCCAAATACAAAATATAGGCATCCTTGCTATTTACTAAAAATGCAGTGCTTTGCAGGTTTGAATGGCTGAGCGGGAAAGCGCTCACATTCATTTCAGTATTTTTAATAGCCAGGCTGCTATCGGGCGTTAATATCTGGTAGTGGTATTTTTTTAACAACGGAGCTTCTCCCTCGTCAGTAAAATTGGCCCAGCTTTCCCAGGTAAAATAGTGGGTTTTAATTGTCTCCAAGCAACTGACCAGTCCATAAATAGTTTTAACCGAATCATCCGGTGAGTTAATAATAAGACCGGAAAGATGATCCAAATGGGCATGCGAAATAAAATATCCTTTAATGTATTTCTTTAAAACCTGCTCAGCAGGAATATTAAATACTTTATTATTAATGGCTTTCTCAATCCCGTAATGCAGGGTGCCGGCATCAAAGCATATATAATCATTGGTTCCGGCTACTGCAACCATATAGGCTGATAAATTACTTTCATCAATACCTCCTTTTATACCAAGCGGTACTATTTTAAAGGATTTTGTCTGCTGCGAACATCCTAAAACCGGCAACAGTGTAAAACATAAAATACAGGAATAAAGATATTTACGAAACATATTCAGTCTTATTTCTAGTAAGACTTACGAAGTTTTGAAACGGCGAAGCCCTCAACGAGGCCTTTAAAAACAAAATACGCGAGTTAAACTTCGTAAGTCTGATGTGAGTTTATTAAAACAACATGCCTAAATTATTATTATAAATCAACATATTTGCTGTAAAGATTAAGGGAAAAGTTATAAACCATTGGTAATTTTAGTAAACTAATCTCTAATCGCCAACCTCTGATCACTATAAAATCCTGATGGAGAAGAAAAAAATATTAATAACGGGCGCCAGTAAAGGGTTAGGGCTGGCAATTTCTAAAAAGCTATCAGGTCAATACACATTAATATTGCATGCATCAAAACCCGAAAGCTTTACCCATGTTGAACCGGGCAGTCATATTCTTTGTGCCGATTTTTCGGATCCTGAAGCAATAAATACCTTTTGCAAGCAGCTAAAAAAAGAACATGGTGATTTATATGGCGTAATAAACAACGCAGGCGTGACTTTTGATAAGCCGCTGAATTATCAGCCTGAAAAAGAAATTGACGCCATGCTGAATGTAAATTTAAAGGCCCCTATCCTGATCTGTAAAACAGCCATGAAAATTTTCAGTCTTACACAGGAAGGTGTTATTATAAATATCAGCTCTGTAGTTGGCGAAAGCGGCAATGCATTTCAATCAGTTTATGCCGCTACAAAAGCAGGACTAACTGCGCTATCAAGATCATTGGCGCAGGAAGCCGCAGCAACCAATACCGAACATAAAATTAGGGTGCTCAGCGTATCGCCCGGTTTTATTGAAACCGATATGACCGCAGCAATACCCGAAGCCATAAAGCAGAAATACTTCAATATGATCCCGGCTAAAAGATTTGGAAAGGTGGATGATGTAGCAGACACGATCGTGTTCCTGCTATCAGACAAGGCATCATACATTAACGGAACAAATATCCATATCAACGGCGGTTTAATATGACGGACGAAGAAAAAGCAGCTTACTTAGATACGATAATGAATGGCAACCTGGTTGGGGTTGATCCATCACAATTATTGCTGCATGGGCCCACCAAACGGCTGGTAAATACTTATCATTGGCACTCGCCTTATAAAGGAATAGTAGCCAGCTACTCACCCACTGAAAGGGATGTGGAAGATCATTTCAACGTTTTTCGCGGTGTAGATCAGATCGAAGCCTTTGCACAGGCAACTATTGTTTCGTGCGCGACTTTTTTGGAATGTCGCAAACTAAAAGGCCTCCCCGATGTATTAAGGGACAAATTTGTGCCTGCATTTATAAGCATCGGCAACGTTAGCTTCCAAAACTACCTGGAACTTGGCGATACCTTTATAAGCATTGGTAACATCACCTTTTATAAGTGGCGGCAAATGGTTTGCGACGGGCGCATTTATAAAGTGCCAAAGGGCCTGGATCTTGATGAATATTTTAGTGATTTTACAGAAGAAAGATTATTAAAGTATGATATTAGCAAAGATTTTATAAAAGTGGCCGAGTTGCATGACATTACGGGTCGCGCAATCCTTATAGAATTATTTAACAAACTAGCATAAAATGGAAAACGAAAGACAAGAAATACTTGAAGGCTTATTGGAAGTGTTAAAAACTGTACGAACGATCGATCCGGAGAGATTGGTTGGCGTAACTGAAGAAACTGACTTCCTTACAGACCTGAGCACCCCATCGACCGAACTGATAAATATTGCTGCTAAAGTTGAGCAAAAATTCGATATCGAGTTTGAAGATGAAGACATCGACCGGATGGGCTCAAAAGTAAAAGATGTTATCGATTTAATAATAATGGTAAAAGAACGCAGCAAATAAATAATTTATGATTGTAGCAGGCAGAAAAGTAGCGGTTGTTGGCATGGGCGGGGCTTTTCCAACCTGTACAGACCTGGATGATTTTGATAAAAAATTATTTGCCGGTGAAAGCCTGATCCGCAATTGGCCTAAGGCGGCGGCTTATGATAAGCAGATCCGTTCAATGGTGGCCGGTTATATTACCGAACCCGAAATGAACCTGGAAGCTATTCATCCCGTACCGGAAACTGAATATCCTGAAACTTATGTCGACCTGCTTGGCAGAATTCCGGACTTAAATCTTGCCACAGCCGATCTGGGCTGTGTGTGGGCTATGTTAGGTGCACAGGAATCCATCAAAATGGCCGGTTGGTCAAAGGCAGAAGTTGAATCAGAACAAACCGGTGTTGTAATTGCCTCCGGCGGTGGCGGCAACGTAATTTCACGCCATGCATGGCATGCATTTTATGAGCTTGGTAAAAAAACCCGGATGGCCGGCTCACATACTGTGGACCGGGCAATGTCATACAGGGAAGCCGCTAACGTATCTTGTCTTATCCGTAATAAAGGGGTTTGCGAGTCTATTATATCTGCCTGTGCTACGGGCCTGGGGAACATCGGCTATGCTTATCGCCTTATAAAATTTGGCCTGCAGGACCGTGCCATTACCGGTGGGGTTGAAGGCACAGCACTTGAAACTTTTATTGGTTTTGATGCCATGCAGGTATTAAGCAAAGGCTTCGCGCCTGAGCAAAGCTCGCGCCCTTTTGATATAAAAAGAAATGGGTTTGTTTGTTCGTTTGGCGCCGGCATTGTTGCGCTTGAAGAATATGAAATGGCAAAAGCCCGCGGTGCAAATATTCTTGGTGTTATTGATGAGTATTTCAACAACTCTGACGGTGATGGTAATATGTTCTATCCATCATACGACGGCCAAAAAAGGCTTTGGAAAGGATTGATGGCTGGCGGAAATATTAAACCGGATGTTGTTAAAGTACACGGGACAGCAACACCTGTGGGCGACATTTTGGAATTGATAAGTGTTGTTGACACACTGGGCGAAGAAGGTTATCATATTTCTGCACCCAAAGCGCAGTTTGGGCATATGCTTGGTGCGGCAGGATCGGTTGAGTTTATCGCATCGTTGCTGATGCTTAAAAATCAAAAAGTATTGCCTTGTATAAATTCGGATGAATTAAATCCTGAACTGGAAAACTTTCAAAAGAAGGATGGATGGGAGGGTTCCAACAAACCCGCTGCGGCATACCGTCACCTGATTTCGCAGGAAACCGTAGCAAAAGAAATTAACCAGATAGTTTGTTTAAATTATGGCTTTGGCGGCACAAACAGCGCCATGTCTGTTTCAAGGGATGATAAATAACAAAGATAAGGTTGCGGTAATATTTGGCGTAAGGAACGAAAGCTCCATTGCTTATGATATTGCTGTAAAGCTCCATCAATCGGGCTGTAAGGTTGCGTTAAGTTACGTTGCAGATACTAAAAAAGAGGTTTTATACCTGATGGAGCAAAACGGCATGGATCCCAAACTATCGGCCGAAGTTGATGTAAGGATTGAGGAAGAGATCAGCGCATTTATGCGCATGGTTTATGACATAGCCGGGCCAATAGATTATGTTTTGCACGGCGTGGCATTTGGTACGCAATCGGTGATGTGTTACAGTATCCCAGGCAGCAATGAACCGCCCCCTTCCTATATCGATATCCCTTTTGACGATCTGATGGATACTTTCAATATCAGCGCTTACTCATTGCTGCGGGTTTGCCGGGTTGCGCAGCCGTTGCTGGCAAAAAATGCATCTGTTTTGACGTTAACCTATAATGCATCGCAAAGGGTTTTCCCGGGTTATGCGGGGATGGCAATTTGCAAGGCAGCTTTAGAGAATATAATGCTCTACCTCGCCAGCCATTTTAGAGGCACAGGTGTAAGAGTAAACGCAATATCCGCAGGATTGGTTATGACAACCTCCTCCGGTGGCATTTTTGGCGTACGCAAGCTGCGCAAAATGGGCAAATTTACGGCCCCGCTTGGCAATATTGATTCGGGGGACGTAGGTGACGCCGCGCTTTATTATTTCTCTGATCTTTCTAAAAGAGTAACAGGTAATATTCATTTTGTTGACGGCGGTTTTAATATTATGGGACTTGGAGTGGATGGAGAAGGAAATTAAAAAGACACTGGACGAAATAACCCCCGCTCAAAAATTTTCAGCAGGCAATGATATTGTGTTTATTCCGGATTTTGAGAAATCATTCACTGAATCATTCAAAAACAAAGTTTATACTGCAAATGAGATAGCGTATTGCGATCAGTTTGAAAATCCTTTGCTGCGTTATGCCTCAACATGGGCCGCAAAAGAAGCAGTTTATAAAGCGGTAAAGCAAATTGATCCTTCGGCTTTGGGCCCTAAAAAGATTGAGATCCTACGCGATAAACCTGTAGGCCGGCCCACCGTTATAATTCACCGCGATTCTGCTAAATTTGATGTTGCACTTTCTATCTCACACGATGGCGATTATGCCTGGGCAATTGCCTTTATTGAAAACCTGTAATCCCAAATGACAGACCATTATTTTGAGAACTACTTAGCCAGCCTGCACTACTATAAATTTGGTAGCGGCAAGCAAATTATGCTAAGCTTTCACGGTTATGGCATGCACGGCAAGCAGTTTAAATTACTTGAATCTGCCCTGGGCGATAAATATACTTTTATTGGCTTCGACCTGTTTTTTCATAAAGAAACAAAGCTAAAAGATCAAAGTCTGCCTATTGTTAAAGAAGGGATCTCCAAAAAACAATTTGCAGATTTTATTCTTGATTTTTGCAGGCATGAAAGCATTGAACGCTTTTCTGTTATCGGTTACTCCATGGGTACGCATTATGCAACCGTTGTTGTGGAAGAGCTTGCGAATATGATTGATGAATGTATTATTGCTGCCCCCTCCTCATTAAACCCCGGTAAGCTGATCCCTTTCTTCAGCAAAAACAAAACCGGGAATAAGATCCTCGAGAAACTAGTGCTTAATGAAACCACCTTAATAAGAATGCTCAAATTATTTAAGCGGTTAAGGCTAATTGATGCCGAGGCTTATAAAATTTTATATGGTGAAATTGGCACCGCCGAGCTACGGTTTAATTTTTATGCCTGCTTTACCTATCTGCGCTTTTTTGAAACAAATGAGGCCCGGCTGCTGAAAGCCTTAAATGAGCAAAACATAAAAAGCATCTTTATATTTGGCAAACGCGATAAAGCTTTCCCCCCCGGAATTGGAAAAGAATTTATTGCCAAAGTAAACAATGCCCATATAATTGTATTAAATGAAGGCCACGAAATGATAAAAAGAGATTTTGTAGCCCGGTTAAGCGATCTGTTATTATGATAATTAAGGCCAAGCCACTTCCTTTTTTCCTGATCAAATGGGGCTCATTATTCCTGATGTGGTTTTTCAGGCGGCGTTTTAATAAAATGATCATCAATCCTGTTCAAATTAAACCCAACCACTCCTACATACTTATGTGTAATCATTTTGGGTTCCTCGATGGCTTTTTTGCCTATTACCTCACCTTTAAAATGATTGACAAGCAGCAAAAGCTAAAAGGTTTATACACCATGTCGGTAAAAAAACAGATGGAGAAAAACTGGTGGTTAAAATACTGCGGCTCATTTTCTGTAGAACCGGGAAGATGGTCGATAAAAGAAAGTCTTGAATATGCAGCTGAACTGATGAATACGCCCGGCAATATCCTGCTTTTTTTCCCGCAGGCCGAACTGGAGTCGCAGCATATCAGGCATATTGATTTTAAAGAAGGCATTAACGAAATCGTTAACAGGATTAAAGGAGATTGCCAGCTGATCTGGAGCAGTAACCTGCTTGAATACTTCGAAAGCACTAAACCATCAACCTATTTCAATGTCCTGGATTGCGGCAACAACCGCAACTTCAATTTTGACGCACTAAAGCAAAATGTAAATGTGCATCACCTGCAAAGCATGAAAAAACTGGTTCGGTTTACTGAGGAACCCGGAAACTTAATGTGAGTTCGACATAAGCAAAAATTCATTCCCATCTCAAACCTTTCCTAACCGTGCACAGCCGTAGCTTTAGATGAAGCGAAGCGCAATTTCTCGTATTCACACCGGCAAAGCGTTCCATTTTCACACGCGGAACACCCGGAACGCCATGAAACACGCTGACTATCAGACTATTAGTCTTTTATTAAAGACCACAAAATCATAAATAAGTGATAATCATAGTGTTCCACCATCCTTTATGTCAAAAACTCAGTTTCTTACTGCCCAATCCTTTTCAAACCGGCTTTTGCATCATTATCAATATCGGTTTGATAATCATGGCTTTTCATATCTATCGCCTGGTTATAATAAACCGCGGCCTTTTTATATTCCTTAATTTCTTCATAGATATTCCCTATCATGAGCGCGGAATTTGCAGCAAAATAATAGCTGGTCTCTTTCCCTAAGGCAATGGCTTTCTGGTAGTTTAAAACCGCCTCGTAGTTTTTATTTATCTTATCGTCAATTCGTCCCAACCGGTAATAATATTCAATTTTGTCCCTGGCCAGGGTTAAGCTGTTCACATTTTTATTTGAAAGCTGCGCCATGGCTTTACTGTAATAGCCGCCATCAAAATAAAAACGGGCTTTCAGCACATCCATATCCGGTCTTGATTCGTTCGCTTCACGTAAAGCAATTTTATCCTTGCCGTCAAGCAAATAGCCCCTGCTCCTTACCAGTTTTAAATAGTCCACATATTTTTCCGAATCGTTTTGCAGCAGGTAATGGTAAGCCAGCTTTAAATAAGCATCTTTAATATAGCTTGTGCCTTTGTATTCATTAACATAACGGGTTAAAAATACGGGGGCATCACTATCCATTCTGTTAAGCTTGGCATTGCCCAGCATATAATCCACAGCAGGGATATTTATGTATTGGTTTGATTTTGGGGCGGCTTCTAAAAACTTTATCGTTTCATCGTTATGCGCAGTTTTTGAGGATACATAACCTTGTAAATAAACCTTAAGCATACTGTCGTTATCCATTCCGGCAAGATAACCCATCAGCTTATTGTAGTTATTTTTACTGTGCAGCACATTAATATCAGTTACACATAAAAACCAGATGATTTCATCATCATAAAAGCTATAGCTTGATTTTGGCAATTGTGCTTTTAAATCTTCCAGTTGTTTTATTCCAACCTGCACGTTGCCCTTCATCCCCAAAATACCTGTGATCCATTTAAAGCTGGCGGGTATTGAGCCAAAAATTATATTCACAAGGGCCAGGCTTTTTTGATTGGGCAAAAAATCGGGGTACTTGTTGTTATTGTCCTTCAACAGGCTGCTTGCACTTTTTGCATCAGATCCTGACGACATGAAATCGCCAAATTTGGCCTTTAAAAACGACCACTGCAAATAGATCTCGGCTTGTGAAAACCGGTAATAGGGTGAGTTCTTATCATTCCCCTCCAGTATCGAAATCCTTTTCGCCTTGTTTTCTTTCAATCTTGTATAGTCATTCTTATTTTCAGAAGCCAGCAGGCTGAAATAATCTATGTAATTTTCCAGCAGCACTATTATCCCGTTTTGAGGGTTGGTTTGTTTTTCTTTTTGGATGAGTTGCCTTGCTTCATTCATTTTAAGGCTTAAAATGGCTTTGTAAGCATCAATACAGGTGGCGTCGTAAACAAAGTTGGCTTTTGCCGTTAAACCGGAGAGCGAAAGAAACAGGAAAACAAACAGGTATTTTTTGATCATTGAGGGCAAAGATATTGAAAACATTTATCAGGCAGCTAAAGCCATTATAAACGATAATTGGATCAACATGTTTTGAAATAATATAAATAGGAACATTTTAATGCATTGCACAACTATAACCTAAACATGCAAGCGAACGTATAAAAAGATTAATTATTTTTAAGTACATTTAGTTGCCCCATTTTTATAAATTTTACTTAATGCAATAATGATTTAAGTACAAATTGAACTATTAAGCTTTAATGTAAGACGTTTCAAAAAACAAATTATAAACTACTGATAATCAGTTTTATTTATAAAGTAGAAATATTGCTATTGATTTTATTCAAAACAATTTAGCTTAGGGCACCCTAACCAAAGCACATAAAGAAGAGATGAACAATTTGCTGATCCATAACCTGTTTGAGCTTCAAAAAAACAACACGCCCGATGCTATGGCTGTTATTTTTGGCAATCAAAGTTTAACATACAGTCAACTAGGCCAAAAAGCCGATAACCTGGCTGCCGCTATCCTGGCAAGTTCACCGGCTTCATTAAATGCAGGGGTAAGCACCCATCGCACAATTGAAACCATAATTAGTGTTTTAGCAATATTAAAATCAGGAAAAGCCTATTTACCGCTCGACCCTGATTATCCGCAGGACCGCCTGCAGCAAATAGTAAGCGATTCAGGCATTGATCTGTGTTTAACCACATCGGCACAAAAACATTTGTTCCAGCCTTTAGGCATCAATGTACTAGTATCCGATAAAGATTACGAGGTAAGCAGCAAAATTATCCCCGAAAGCAAATCAGCTTGCTATGTGTTATATACTTCAGGCTCTACAGGCACTCCAAAGGGTGTTTCTATGGGGCATGCAGCTTTGGCAAATTTGCTCTCGTGGCAACAAAAAAATTCCATCTCAACCACCGGAGTTAATACTTTACAGTTTGCTCCTTTAAGTTTTGATGTGTCCTTCCAGGAGATCTTTGCCACATTAACAACCGGGGGTACTTTGGTTTTGGTTGATGATGATCTGCGGGTCGACCCTTATCGCCTGCTGCGTTATATTGAACAGCATTCCGTTAACCGCATCTTTTTGCCATTTGTAGTACTTCAATATCTGACAGAAGCCGCCGATGCGGAAAAATATTTCCCGGCTTGTTTGAAAGAAGTGATGACGGCTGGCGAGCAATTGAAGATCACCCCGCAGATTGTCCGCTTCTTTTCGGCGCTGCCTGGCTGTGTTTTGTATAACCAATACGGCCCAACAGAAACACACGTGGTAACCCAGTTAAAGCTGGATGGCGACGCT
>Ga0193702_1000309_pt1 | contig 19013 bp, 13 predicted proteins | sample U3a1metaG_FD_143060 | JGI IMG/M metagenome (GOLD analysis project Ga0193702, IMG submission 143060) | Soil microbial communities from a riparian zone of the East river system, Colorado, United States - U3a1 | ecosystem: Environmental > Terrestrial > Soil > Riparian zone | place: USA: East River... | reverse complement strand
TGTCTCTCGGAGAGGACCCTGCGGTGGATGAAGCTTTACGCAGGTAATTTCCAGTAGCAAGGTTGCTTGGAAAGGTCCTTGCATCACAGAAATATAAATATTAATTAGCCTTTCGGATTCCGAAAGGCTTTTTTATTTTTACCGCTTACCAATTAAAAATACTATGCTATCCCGGAGAAATTTTATCAAAATTAATGGTGTAACTACAGCAGGCATCGGCCTTGGGCTTAGGCCCGACTGGTTTGCAACAGCAGCCTTTGAAAGCAAACGCCCCAAACTAAGCGAACGTAAGTTCACCAGCAAGGCAGTTGAGGCTACTATAAAAAATGTTAAGGCTGCTATTAAGGATCCGGAACTGGCGTGGCTGTTTGAAAATTGTTATCCCAATACTTTAGATACTACCGTAAATTATTCTGAAAAGAATGGCCGCCCCGATACTTTTGTGATCACTGGTGATATAAACGCCATGTGGATGCGCGATTCATCGGCACAGGTTTGGCCATATTTGCCGCTCATAAAGAATGATCCCGAGTTGAAAAATTTGATCAAAGGCGTGTTAAACCGCCAGGCAAGCTATATTTTGATTGATCCTTATGCCAACGCCTTTAATGAAGGCCCAACCGGCAGCGAGTGGGATAGCGACCGTACCGATATGAAACCCGAGCTGCATGAGCGCAAATGGGAAATAGATTCCCTTTGTTACCCTGTACGACTTGCTTTTAATTATTGGAAGATCACAGGTGATGGCAGCTTTTTTGATGATACCTGGCAAAAGGCAGGTAAAACAATTGTAGCCACTTTTAAGGAGCAGCAACGCAAAACCGGTAAAGGCCCTTATCATTTCCAAAGAAAAACGGAAGTATCAACTGACACCGCCCCGCTAAGCGGCTATGGCAATCCTGTAAAACCTGTTGGTTTGATCTGTTCTATCTTCCGCCCGAGTGATGATGCCACCATTTACCCTTTCCTGGTGCCATCCAACTACTTTGCCGTGGTAAGCTTATACCAAATGGCTGAGATGTACCAGAAGATCGGAAATGATTCGGCAATGGCAAACGAATGTAAGGCTTTAGCCGCTGAAGTTGCGCATGCCCTCCAGAAATATGCCACAGCGCAACACCCGGTATATGGTAAAGTATTGGCTTATGAGGTTGATGGTTACGGCAATCAGCTGTTTATGGATGATAGCAACGTGCCAAGCTTGCTCGCGCTGCCATACCTGAATGCACTATCAGAACATGATCCGCTTTATCAGAATACCCGCAGGATGGTTTTGAGTACAGCCAATCCTTACTTTTTTAAAGGAAAGACAGCCGAAGGGATTGGCGGCCCGCATGTTGGCTTAAATTATATCTGGCCAATGAGCATTATTATGCGCGCACTTACCTCAACTGATAAGGCTGAGATTGCAAAATGCATAAAATGGCTTAAAAGTACCCATGCAGGCACGGGTTTTATGCACGAATCATTTAATAAGGACAACGCCGCTGATTTTACCCGCAAATGGTTCGCCTGGGCAAATACTTTGTTTGGCGAATTAATAATTAAAGTGCATAAATATTATCCTGATATTTTGTAAATAGGCTTCACTAAAAAGTTAGTTGTAATATTTGAGAGCTGGGAAATTGAAATATTGAACAGGAATTTGATTAAATGTTTCTTAGTTTTCAATAATTGTGAACTTTACATTAAAATACTGTAAAATTGGGTGCTTGTATAATATATATATGATGCTTATTAAATAAGTTAATTATAGTATTTTATATTTTATAAATAAGCTTTTAGAGTCCAAAATGTTGAAAAAAACCACTTTAAAGGCAATATTTTTCTTTCTTAAAAGTTTTTAATTAAGAAAAAACATTTTAGATTAGCTTCATAAAACAATAAACCTCAATATTTAACAAAAGGAGTAACTGAAATGAAAAAATTTACTGAAGTAAAGGAGCTAGTGGCATCTTTGGAAGCAGATGCTGACAAATTTTACAACAAGGGCAACAGCGCAGCTGGTACCCGTGTAAGAAAAGGTATGCAAGACCTCAAAAATTTAGCACAGGCAATTCGCCTTGAAGTGCAAGAGGCAAAAAATCAAGCCTAAGTAAAAGAAAAATATTCTTTACTTTATTAAAAAAAAACCGCTCCGACACATTCGGAACGGTTTTTTTGTTTAATAGCCCTTGTTATTGTTGATGACAAGGTGATGGAATATTCGCTATCCTGTTATTTTCTTTGTTTCTGCTACAATTTTTTCTGCTGTGCTGCTGTTAACCTGTACAAGGGGCAGGCGCACGGTATCGCCGCAGATGCCCAGATGTTTAAGTGCAGTTTTCACACCTGCCGGGCTGCCTTCAACAAACATTAAGCGGGTAAAATCAATTAATTGCGAGTGCGCCTTTTGCGCCGATTTAAAATCGCCTGCAAGGCAGGTCCTGATCATGTCAGACATTTGCCTTGGTAATGCATTGCCAACCACGGATATTACACCTACACCGCCTAATGCTATCATTGGTAAACTAATAGGGTCATCGCCCGAAATCAGCAGAAAGCCTTCTGGCTTATCGCGCGCTATCTGGTTAAGCTGGTCAAAATTGCCTGATGCTTCTTTAATGCCTATGATGTTTTTAAAGTCATTGGCCAGTCTTATGGTTGTTTCAGCGCTGATATTGCTGCCGGTACGGCTGGGTACGTTATATAATATAATAGGCAATTTCGAAACTTCGGCAATTGCTTTATAATGCTGATAGATCCCTTCCTGGGTTGGTTTATTATAATGAGGGCTTGCCGATAATATAGCATCATAGCCTGATATATCAAAACCTTTTATTTGCTCAACAACTTCGTTTGTATTGTTACCGCCAATACCTGCAACCAGGTTAATACGGCCATTAACAGCCTTTGAAGTAAATTCCCAAACCTTCTTTCGCTCGTCACTGCTCAGGGTGGCGCTTTCACCGGTTGTGCCCAATGAAGCGATGTATTCCAACCCTCCGTCAATTAAATAGTTGATGAGCTTTCCTAGAGCATCATAATCAACCTGTCCGTCTGCCTGAAAAGGAGTAACGATTGCAACTCCGGTTCCGTGAAATTTATTCATATTATTTATTAAAGGGTGCTAAGATAATAAATGTTAATAGTTGATGGTTCATGGTTCACGGTTTTTTTACAGACGGGGGATGTAAAGTGAGACCTGTTTTGTTGAACTGTTAAACTAATAACAAGAGATAACCCGCTATTGATCCACCCAGTACAATAAAGGCGCTGTTGATTTTTCTGAATTTTAAAAGAATAAAAATAGCCGCAACAGCGATAAGTATTGTCCTCCAGTTAGTAATACTATCTTTTCCTAATTGATAACAAATTAACAGGATCAATGCAATTGATGCCACATTTACTGCACTTAAGAATGCGGCAAATATTTTGGATCCTCTCATTTTACGAACCAAAGGGTTTAGCAAAGCCACAAATACAAATGACGGAAGAAAGACCCCGATAGTAGACATAATGGCCCCGTTAACGCCGTTAACCTGGAAACCAATAAAAGTAACCGATGAGAAGACCGGTCCGGGAGTAAACTGGCCAACTGCTATAGCATCAATTAGTTGCCGGCGGGTTATAATACCATTTGCAACCAGCTCAGAATCAAGAAAGGCAAACAGCACATATCCACTTCCATAAAGTATGGCGCCAATTTTTAAAAATGATAAGAATAAGCCGATATTGCTATTGCTGAAAAAACCGGAATTGCCGGTTATGAAAAACGGTAAAAAAATAACAGATGTATTTGCCCGCCTTAGCCTTATGGCCTCCAGTCCCATTGCAACAAACCCGGCTCCGAATAATACCAGGATCTCGGAATAACCCAGCCAGCTTAGCCACAAAGCCACAATTCCAATAATGCCCAGCTCAATAGTTTGTAGTGATTTTTTTGCCAGCGGGTATATTGCAGCTAATATTACCGCTATAATTGCTGGCTTAATGCCATAAATAAAAGGCCGGATTTGCGGGAGTTGCCCATAGATTTTATACAGCCATGCTAAAGTGCCGGTTATTAATACTGCAGGCATAATAAAACACAGCCCGGCAATTATAAGGCCTTTCCATCCCCCGCGTTCGTGGCCTATGTGAATAGCCATCTCGGTGCTGTTTGGGCCCGGTATAAGGTTAGTGGCGCCAATCAGGTCGAGGAAATGTTGTTCTGTTATCCAGCTCTTTTTAACAACAACCTCTTGGTGCATCATAGCGATATGTGCGGCCGGCCCTCCGAAAGCGGTGGTGCCCAATTTTAGAAACAGCAACGCAATTTCCCTAAGCCGTGTTTCTTTCATACCGCCAAATATCGAATGTTAAGGTTTAGTTATCGTTAAATGACATCATATTTTAGATGTTTTCCGGCTATGAACTATGAACCATCAACCATCAACTATGAACCAATCAAAAGCCCACCCCAATCCTGATAGCTGAATTTGTATTACTGCCGCTGTTAAATGATTTACCATACATAAGCCTGAAGCCAAGATATTGTACACCAACACCTGACTCTGTATAGTTTTTCAGGTTAGGGGTCGACAGGTAGTTGATATCCACAATCTCCTGCAATTTCAGCTTCCTGATCAACGGGATTTTGTTGAGGAAAAAGCCCGAGAAATTTTGCTCTAAATGTCCTTCAATATATTTGGTATAGGTGCTATAGGTATAATAGTTTAACAACAAAAAGTGATTAATGCCGGTACCCGTAACCAGGATCTGGTTGCCTGCAAATTGTTTAAAATCAGGATAGAAAAGGCTTTTGTTATTCAAAAACTTACCTGCTCCAATAAAAAAGGAGGTTTGACCAAATACACCCGCATTAATGTTTGATTTGGAAATATCGGCAGCCAGCAAATCATAATCGACATCTGATCCTAATGCATCTTTTATTCCCTTTGTATAGGTTAAGCCGATTGTTGGGTATTTTGACGCAAGATATCTTCGCCCGGTAGGGTAGGTCTCATACTTGTCGCTAAAATCATAAGTGGTACGCAGCGTAACTTTTAATGATTGGTTATCCTCAAAAAGCGGGGTTTCTAAAGCCGGGAAATAAGGATTATTTGAAGTGTACTCCCTGTTTCCAGGGTTAAAAAAGCTATAGTTTGATGTATTTGAAAGCGATTTCCTGTCGGCCCATTCAACGTAGCCGCTGGCCATCCATCCGCCGGTGATCCTTTTGCTTGCAGATACTGACAGGTATTGTTTTTGATAAAGCTTTTCATAGTTCTGCCGCTCAAATAAACTATAAACGGAATTAACTAACGGCGAAACAGGTGCATAGTTATTAAGGTCGACTATATCAGAGCCTGCACTAAAGCCCAGGTTGTACGAACCTGCAGGTACACCGGCATAAACACTGCCGGTTAATTTATGATTGGAAAAGCCATATCCCGCTTTTGCGCCAACAGCCAGGTATTTGTTGGTAGTACTGTCAATCTGTTTGCTGAATGAGGCCCCATAGTTGATATTAAAGCCCTGTACGGTATTAAACCTGATGGATGGTAAGATGGCATCAAGGTTATAATATTCGTGGTCGTAGCGGTTAACGTGACGGTAATTTTGATAAGTGAGATTAAGCAGGCTGAATTTATTATTTACCTTATCGAGTGAGTCGAGATACTGTTTTGATTCGCGTTTTCTGGCCAGTACCGCCTTTTTTGTATAATCAGTCTTTTCTTCTTCAGTTAAGGGCACCGGCCGCTCGTTTTCCCAATAGGCCGAATCTTTTTTGTTGCTCTCTTTTGTAACCCTCATTACCTCTTTAAATTCTTTTTTATCAAACTTTGGGCTCAGGTCATAGTCTTTGTAAACCGAAATAAAATACCCGCCAATCTTAAAGCTCAACAAGCCGCCAGTAAACTCAAACTTAACAGACGAGGGCATCCATGCCTGCTGGTTAACCGGGAAAAACTGCTCGCTAACCTTCAGGGTATCAACAAAGTTTATATTCTGTTTTTTGGTGATGAAGAAGTCCAGCCCATAAATACGCCAGCTATCCTCCAAAATATAGATATACCCCTGGAAACAGGCATCATACCCGCGCTTAGGGATAACCTTTATCTTATCAACCGTTTCGCCATTTTCAGTTGTAAAGCCAATGTATTTGTAGTTGTAATAAAACATAGCATTATCAGCAATGGGCGATACCAGCGGGCGCAGGCTCAAACCACCCCAGTTTTGAATGTTCTCGTAAAAATTAACCTGGATATCTGATGCCCTGTTGTAGCTAAAAGCCTGGTTGCTGCCCGATACTTTTGACGAGATCAGCTCCTCATGCACTTTATCAGGTTTCATGAAGCTATATTTTGATTCGGACTCTGAGAGATAAACAATCCCCCTGCGGTTGGAATCGAGGCCCATTTCGCGGGTAGCTTTCTGCACATCAAATCCAAGAAATCTTTTAGGGGCCGCCAATAATTTTTGCAAGCCTTTTATATAAACCTCACAGGTATAAGCATCAACCTCGTTAAGGTGGGCTTTTCGTTTCTTGATAGCCTTACGGATTATGGCATAAGCCGGGTCTTCGCCGCCTGCTTTAACAACCACATCGCTTAACTGGTAAGTTTCAGTTTGCAAAACAACATTTACTGCCTGGTTTTTATTCAGCTCGATCCTCCTGCTTTGCTGCTGATAGCCAACCGCTTTATATTGTACATCATAAGTGCCTGGTTTTAACTGCAGGCTGTATTCACCTTCGCTGTTTGCCGATGTGCCTTTGGTGGTGCTTTTTATGTAGATGCTTGCAAACGGAACAACTTTGTTATGCTCGTCAGTGATCTTTCCGCTGATATTTACTGCTTGCGAAAATGCACTGAAACTAATGATAATAAACAGGGTGAAAGGTATAGTGAATCTCATTCAGGTAGTTTTATGCTAAGGTCAAGTAAATTTATTTAACCCAAATAAGCGTTTTTGTTAATTATTGTTAAAGACAATTTGATGAGAAAAAGCTACAGGTGTTACACTTACCCGCATAAAAAATAAGTGATAATTAACCAGATAACGGCTAAAGCAGGATTGAAAAATGAGAATGGGATAATGTTAAGCGTGTGTAAAAGGTTTGTAAAAATAAAAGCCTCCTCACACTCGCTGCTTGGAGGCTTTAACCTAAACCTTATCACAATAGGCAGGCAGGAAGCCCGCCATATGAAGCCGCTAATATAGAGTTTTATATAATACGAGTGAAATTTTTAGCGTGAATTTGACACAATACCGAACTTAAATAACCACGTAGGTCAAAACACTAACTGAAAGTTAAATTAACCTGGAAGTGTTTTATTCTTAACCTATCATTTCAAGTAACTCAGCATCGCTTATAATAGGAATATTGAGCTTTTGGGCCTTCTCTAATTTAGCTGGCCCCATATTATCACCGGCCACCAGGTAGTTCAATTTGGCCGAAATGCTGCTTACTATTTTACCGCCATTCTGCTCAATCAGATCTTTCAACTCATCCCTTGAGAATTTTTCAAATACACCTGATATGATAAAACTTTGGCCGCTAAGTTTTTCGCTGGCCAGATTTACTTCTTTTTCTACGATTACAAACTGCAGGCCGTAATCTTTAAGCTTTTGGATCTCGTCTTTATGCCGCTGATCATTAAAATATTCAATAATGCTTAATGCAATGCGTTCGCCAATTTCTTCGGCGGTTATCAGTTCATCAAAAGTGGCGGCCATAAGGTTGTCGATGTTTTTGAAATGCACTGCAAGTTTCCTTGCCACAGTTTCGCCAACATACCTTATCCCGAGGCCAAACAGCACTTTTTCAAAAGGCATCTCTTTTGATTTTTCAATACCTTCCAGCATGTTATTGATGGATTTTTCGCCAAAGCGCCCCATCTTTTTTAACGCTTCGCTATGTGCGTTAAGTCCGTAAATATCACTTATATGACTTATGAATTTATTTTGATAAAGCGTTTCAATGGTTTCATCGCCCAGCCCGTCAATATTCATTGCTTTGCGGCTTATAAAGTGCTGCATTTTGCCAACTATCTGCGGATGGCAGCCTTCATCATTGGGGCAATAGGATGCTGCTTCGCCTTCCTTGCGGATTAGTAAGGTGCCGCATTCAGGGCAATGGGTAATATATTTTATTGCAGGAGCAGCAGGATCACGTTTATCAAGATTTACACTAATGATCTTTGGGATGATCTCGCCGCCTTTTTCTACAAATACCCAATCATGCTCATGCAGCATCAGGCGTTTTTCAATTTCATCGGCATTGTGCAGCGTTGCCCGTTTAACGGTAGTTCCGGCAAGCAACACCGGCTTTAAATTGGCAACGGGGGTGACAGCGCCGGTACGCCCAACCTGGTAGCTAACACTTAACAACTCGGTTTGTACTTGTTCGGCTTTAAATTTATAGGCAATAGCCCACCGTGGCGATTTTGCAGTAAACCCAAGTTCCTGCTGCTGGGCATAACTGTTTACTTTTATTACTATGCCATCAATATCATAGCTTAAATCAAAGCGTTTTTTGTCCCAGTAGTTGATAAAGCTAAAAACATCATCAATGCTATTACACAGTTTGCTATGCTCGTTGGTATGAAAGCCCCAGCTTTTTACCGCCTGCAAACTTTCCCAATGGGTTCTGAATAACAACTTTTCGGTATAAAGGAAATATAGAAAGCAATCCAACGGGCGGCGTGCTACTTCGGCTGAGTCCTGCATTTTTATGGTTCCTGATGCAAAATTACGAGGGTTAGCATACGTCATCTCGCCATTTTCCAGGCGTTCATTATTCAACCGTTCAAATGCTTTCAGGTGCATAAACACCTCGCCGCGGATCTCAAACTGATCGGGATAGCCTCCGCCTTTTAGCCGTTTAGGGATGGTATTAATGGTGCGCACATTTGTAGTGACATCATCGCCCTGGATGCCATCGCCACGGGTAACAGCACGTACAAGAACACCATTTTCGTAAGTAAGGCTCATGGATAAACCATCGAACTTTAATTCGCATACATACTCAAAGTTATCACCGATGGCTTTACGGACGCGCTGGTCAAAATCAAGCAATTCCTGCTCATTATAGGTGTTGCCTAAGGAGAGCATTGGCCAGCGGTGCCTCACAGTTTCAAACTCTTTCGTAATATCCCCGCCAACCTTTTGCGTAGGCGAGTCAGGGTCTGCAAATTCAGGGAACTGCTTTTCAAGTGCACTCAGTTCTTCCAGTTTTTTATCGAAATCAAAATCGGCAATGGTAGACATTGCCAGCACATAATAGTTGTAATTGTGCTGTTTTAATTCAGATGAAAGAGATTCAATTCGGTTTTTTGCTTCTGCCGGTGACATATAAGCGAAGATAAGTTTTAATTTGAAAATTTGAAGATGGGATGATTTGAAAATTTGATGATTTGTTGATCTGAAGATAGAACAACTGAATTTTTAATGTCTTTTAAACCCTCACGGGTCTGCGTCGTCATAATGAAAAAACAAAACATTTTTTACTATGAAAAAGTACGGAAAAATATTAATGCTGGCATCAGCTATATCATTGTTTGCAGCGGCAAGCAGTAATGCACAAGTTATTGTAAGGGCTCGTTTGGGTCGCCCGGCAACTGCTGTTGTGGTTCGTCCTGTACGGCCTACACCGCGTCATGTTTGGGTTTCTGAAGAATGGGCTCCATCCGGCGGTACCTACGTGTATCACCAGGGTTACTGGGCCGAGCCGCCACGTCCGCGCGCCATTTGGGTTGCAGGTCACTGGAGACACCGTCACCATGGTTACGTTTGGGTTGGCGGCTTTTGGAGATAAGTCCCAACCCCTAACGGGTGAGAAAAAGATAGCCTGAACCCCTAAAGCTCAGGCTATCTTTGGGTTATAACTACGTTGGTAATTTCTACTTCTTATTTCCTGATTCTTATTTCTGTTTTATTACTTACCAGTTGTATTCACATCCGTATTAAACGTCATCGGTATCGTCATCCCGCCCGGAACCTGTGGATTATCAAGGATCTGCATTTCGCCCATCATTGCCTGTTTTAATTTTACTTCACTGATCCAGCCGGTAGCCTTGTCAACTCTTATGTCGGATATTAATGAGCCATTAAGGTTATATTTTACGGGTAAACCGTTTATATGGGCGGGTTCGGTATTTTTATCGGATACGATGGTGCCTTCACCATGAATAAGATAGTTGCCTTCAATTATATCAGCCAATTGATAAGTGATGGAAACTGCCGCTTTTGCGGGGCTTTCGAGTTGTGTCTTAACGGCCCATTTATCTTCTTTGGAAACCGGGGTGTCCGGAAAAATGGCAGTCCCCACTTCTATGCTCCCTTTAAAAGCATTCGGACCAAATGATTGCATAAACTGTGCTTTAACCTGTTCTTTTCTGGCACTGTCAATCTGCGGAAAACTTTTCATTGCCTCCAATACTATTTTATCAATGTTTTGAACCGATTTTATTTTACCAGTTTTTGTCATTTCCAGGTTAAATGGCTTGTTCATCATAGCACCGATAATTGAAGAAGGCACATCCTGTGGATCGTTCTTTTTCGAATCCAGGTCCAGCGTATTGCCGCCAATGTCCATTTTCATACTGAGTGATTGATAACTTACCTCCATATTGTATACCGTGTCGGCTATGTCGGTCACTTTAAATGCCATCCTGAAATTAAACGCAAGGTTAACCGTATTTTGCTGGCCGCTCATTGTCTGCACAATTGTGGAGGTTGCATTGGTAGTAAGAAAATAGGTATTGCCTTTTGCAAGATTTAGCGATGGTTTAAATTTTTGCGCATTGCAATAATTTGCAGCAATAAAAAAAAGCAGCGTATATAAAAAATGTTTCATCATGGTGGTTTGATTGCCGCTAATATAATAAAGAATAGGCTGCTCAGATAAAGCGATGTAGATAAACTGGTTTGGGAGGGGGCGGAGCAGGGGTAAAATAAGAATAGCCAGGCTCTCAACCCCGGCTACTCTCAGATTAGCATTATCATTAAATTTTCACTCCCTTGTTTATACGGGGTGCCGTATATCAAGGTTTCAAAAAAAATAAAAAAAAACTCCTGTAAATTTTACAGGAGTTTATATTGCGGCATTTTGCCACTACTTATAAAATATATTACCTTAATACAAGGTTTTATTTTTGATCATGTTGATGCTTGTCCTTATTATAAAAAACACCGGAACTGCTTGGATGGCGATACCGATAATTGCGAGAGTGCTCATGATAATGCTAATTTGAGAGTGAACGGAAAATGTATAATAATTTACACTTAATTATAAACAAAAATCATACCCGTACGCTTAAAAGTGCCTCCCTGTAACTGGTTGGAATATTTGATTTTTTTTAAGAAAACATGAAGTGGGAATATTGGGAATTGCGTGGAAAATATTACCCAGTTTGGGGAAATTAATCTACTTCAAGAATAAAATAAAATCGTGCCGTTTATTTGGTTGTTAACATATGTGAGTAAATATCAACCTCTTGCACCTTTCGGACTGCAATATAGTTTAAATTAATTATTTATTAAAAATTAAATATCAAATTCAATTTTTAATTGTCGCGATATTGCATTTTCTTTATTGCAAAAGCTGTACCACTGCACTTAATAGTTTTCAGCCAGTAGTTTGCAATTGACATAATTCAATTGCAAACTACTGGCTGTTAGTTACTAAGTTATTTTCCGCTAATATTGCCGGCAACAGGCCCTTTGGCTAACATTGATTCCTTAATATATTTTACCGGGGCGCTGCCATAGCTTAAAAACTTTTCATTAAACTCTTTTAACTTATACTTATCGCCCAGTTTCTTTTTATAGGCTTCGCGCAGATCGGTTATTTCTTTATAGCCTGTAAAATAACTATCAAGCTGTACGCTGCTTACGCTCACGCGTTTCCATTTTCCTTCGGCTTCAGCCATTTGCTGAAAAGCTTCGCGCGTAAGTAGTTTTAAAGCGTCCTGCTTTGTCATGGTTTGGGAGTGCACCCCATAATCTAAAATGGTGTTACATACCGAACGCAGGTGCCATTTATACCACATTAGCCTCATCTCAGGCTCATCGCCACCAAAACCGTTATCCAGCATCATTTCTTCGCTATAAACGGCCCAGCCCTCCGTCATAGCCCCATTGGCGAATATAGACTTGATAAGGCTTGGAGATTTATTGGAGTAAACCAACTGTACATAGTGCCCTGGTATGGCTTCGTGGATGCAGAGGATCTGTAAAGCATAATTATTATACTCACGCAAATAGCTTTCGGCTTTATCAGCAGGCCAGTTAGCCAGGCTACCGACATTAAAATAGGAATTACCATCTTTATCGTAGGGGCCGGGCGAGCTCATTGAAGCGCCTGCAACGCCCGCCATATAGCCTGGTTCTTTACGTACCACCAATGGTTTTGAGGGATCAAGCGTAACCAGGTCTTTTGATTTTACAAAAGCGGTAAGCTTAGGGATCTGTTTTTCAATTGCCGACTGGAATTCTCCCTGGTCAGCATGTTTTGAGGATAGCGTATCTATGAGTTGTGCAATCAGCTCCAGTGAATCGGTTGGCATTGCTTTAGTGCCAAAATATTTTGGCCACAGCTTTTTGCTGATCTTCGCCATTTCGCGGTGGAGGTATTTTTTGCGTTCAACCGCGGCGTTGAAGATCTGTTGCGCAGTAGATTCCGACTGGATCTCATACTTAAATTTAGCTTCGTACAGATCTTTCCCCAGTCTGAAGCTGCGTGGCTTGTCGTTCTTTAACGCTTTTAACCAGGCTGCATGAGCTTTGATCGCATCGGCAGAGATGCGGGCTCGATCGAGCATTAGCTTTTGTTCGGCCTGGGGGATGTTGGTTTTTTTTAATGAATCGGCAAAATCCTTTTCAAATATGCCAACCCCGCCCAGGTGCTGATCGGCAGCCAGGCTGGTAAGCTCGGCAACAGGGTTCTTCAGATCCTTTTGTACCGCTTTATAATAAAGTGGAATGTTGGCCATTTTTTGATAAAAGCTGCGCAGGCGTTTGCTAAGCGGCGCGTAATGCTCATTAAGTATATAGGCAAACGTGCTGATAACATTAGCTTGTGAAGGATCCCATTGGTATGCTTTTAACTGCTGCAGGTTCCATTCTATCTCCTCCATCTGGTTTTGCATGATGTGATAATCTATCCGGTTGGCATCTGATAGGGTATTAACTTCAAACCTGCTTAACGAATCGATCTGGACCTTGGCATAGGTGATCATTTTGTCCCTGCTTTTATCATCAGGTATCAGCAGTAAGCTGTCATATTTATGGTAGCCTACAGATGTTGCCCAATCGGGGTTTAGTTTCCATAAACCTTCTAAAAAAGAATTTTCATAAACGGCAAATGCAGCATCGTCCTTGCCTTGCAGGGAGCTTATAGATGAGGAGTCTTTTTTACACCCGATAAGAACCGAGTAAATAAGACAAGCCATAAATAGTAGTTTTTTTATCACCGGGGTATCTGTTTATAGTTTGATGGATAAACTTAAAACTTTTAGCCGGAATAAATAAAAAGAATATGCAGAAGTATATATAAGTTTTACAAATGACGATGCGCTGAACATTAAGATTAATCTTTCTCAACCAATTTTAGCAATATTTGTTGCATCATAAATTTAGCATTATGGATAATCAGCATAAAACATTAGTTGGCGAATTAACAAAACTACTGCTTGGCGGCAGTGCACACGTATCATTTCAGGATGCTATAAAAGGAATAAACCCCAAACTGCGCGGTGTAAAGCCCGATAATATGCCTTACAGCATTTGGCAGCTTGTTGAACATATCCGGATTGCACAATGGGACATGCTGCAGTTTAGCAAGGACGCCGATCATAAATCGCCAAAATGGCCGGATGACTACTGGCCAACAGAAAGTGAACCCGCAGATGATGATGCCTGGAAAGGATCATTAGAACAAATAGACAGCGATCTTGATGAATTTATTGAATTGTTGGAACATAGTGATATTTACCAGCCACTTGAACACGGTGATGGACAATCCATCTTACGCGAAGCCCTGCAACTGGCAGATCATAATGCATACCACATAGGTGAGATCGTAGCTATAAGAAGAGTGCTGGGCGATTGGAAATAGCCAGGTCCAGTCCTCTTCAAAGGGACACGGTTCTTATACCTATCTCACCTTATTTATAAACTCGACAAGTGCGGGGATAAGCTCTGGTTTAAGGGGAAGCTCGGGCTTGCTGTAAGTAGCAAGGTTTTGCTCTTCATCTGCCGGGGCCTCCTTTAAAATATGGTTCATGTTTTTTATTTCGAGAAGGATGGCATCTGATTTGGCTTTTTTAAACTTTTGGCCGCTCTCGGTAGCAACAATCTTGTCTGTAGTGCCCTGGATTATTAACACAGGTACTTTTATTCTTTTTATCCCCTTTAAAGGCTCATACCTGCATAACGACATTATGAAATTCTGTATGCTCGGGCGGGCAATATAATATAAAGCCGGGTCAATGTTCGGCGTTGTCTTACCCTTTTTCAGGCTATCCATAAACGCTTTAAATTCATCTTGTTGAAACAACGGCTTTGATTTGAATTGGTCTGTAAGTATTTTATCGGCCTTTTCTGCATTCCATTCGGCGCTTATAAAGCCTTTAACAGGCGAATCATTTACGGCTAATGCGGCAACTAATGCGCCTTCTCCGTGCCCAAAGAATACGATCTTTGAAAACCTGGGGTCATCATTTAACATATTGGCAAGGCCCATGGCATCATCGCTATAATCTTCAACGCGCAACTCCGACTCCTTGCCTTTGGTCATACTTTCACCAACCAGGCGCTTGTCATAGCGTACAGAAGCAATGCCATTTTTACCAAGGTCATTAGCCAATAATTTATAAGTGTTTGCTGATAAACCTGTTTTTACATTATTACCGTCCCTGTCTGTAGGCCCTGAATCAGCTATAATTAAAACAACCGGAATTTTCCCTGATGGGTTTTTAGGAATAACCAGTGAGCCCGATACGGTACCGGTTAATGTTTTTAATAAGATAGGTGTTTCATCCAGTGATGGATCAAGTGTTACACCCGGTGCGGCTTTATCTTCAGTGTATGGGCTTAGCAGGAGGCCGGTTAATTTATTTTGAGCATTGAGTGCCACGTTTAATAAAAAAGTACTGTTTTGAAAGGTGGCCTTGTATACTGCAAGCGATTGGGTGATTTTTACAAAATCTGTTTTTAATAGGTCGCCGTATTGTGATTTTAACTGAATAGTTGTCGGTTTAAAATTGTCAATAGGCAGGGCCGTTTTCATTTCGGGGCTAAACATATTGTAAATACTATCCGGCTTGCCCTGGTTATAGAATTGTTTAAACTTAGCAATGGCAGCAGTATAGTTGGCAGGTTCAGCCTGTGCAATGGCTTTTCCGGTCAAAAGGAGCGTTATGGCAAAAAAAATAATTTTTTTCATTTCAAAATATGGTCAGAAAGGGGGATTTGCAATCCCGAAATTAGTAAAAATCAGGCAGGTTTTGCTAATTTCCATCAAATTACAAAGTAAGGTTAGTTATAAGGTTTTGCAGGTTGCTTTAAAAAACGGGAGAATCATTATCAAACAATTAAACAAAACCTTTTCATCTAATTCGTATTTGTATCAATATGGAGTTGAGTACGCAGGTTGCCTGGTTGTTTTTATTGGCTATCCCAATAGCCTGTATAGCATGGACAGTAACCCACGAAGAAGTTTTCAGGGAGCCACGGGAGTATTGCGCAAACCGCTGTCGCAAAGGTAAGACTATTGCCGAGCGTAAGTTTTTTTACCTTTTTACCTGCGAGTATTGTTTTAGCCACTATGTAACGGTAATAATGCTTTTTATAACCAACTATAAATTACTAATTAACGATTGGCGCGGCTATCTTATATCGGGTTTTGCCTTAGTATTTATAGCAAATGTGTATATGAGCCTTTTTGCCCTTGTTCGCATCGATCTTAAAAAAGTACGTTTGGAGGCTGAGAACGAAGAGCAAAAGAATGATTAATGCAGGAAGCTTAGCCGGGCCAACCTGTCTTCATAAAAAAAGGGACACTTTTCAGTATCCCTTTTCTAATTATGCTTTTTTATCAACCTTAATAACATGTGTTATTATCGCCTTTAGCGGTTGTTCTTTTTGAAGGCGCTGGCCATTATTCAGGTGTGGTGCAATTACCAGTGATACAATAGACATCAATTTGATCAAAATGTTCATTGACGGACCTGAGGTATCTTTAAACGGATCGCCTACGGTATCGCCTGTTACAGATGCCTTATGTGGTTCTGATTTTTTGTAATGCATTTCGCCATTAATCATGCAACCTTTTTCGAATGATTTTTTGGCATTATCCCATGCACCGCCTGCGTTACTCTGGAAAATTCCCATCAGCACGCCTGATACGGTAACACCTGCCAATAATCCGCCCAAAACCTCAGGGCCGAATGCAAAACCAATAATTATCGGAGTGATCAAAGCGATAAGGCCCGGTGCAACCATCTCGCGGATAGACGCTTTGGTTGAGATAGCCACACATTTTTCGTACTCAGGTTTTGCCTTGTACTCCATGATGCCCGGGATCTCGCGGAACTGACGTCTTACTTCCTCAACCATCGCCATTGCTGCGCGGCCTACCGCCGAGATACATAATGCCGAGAAGATGAAAGGGATCATCCCACCCACAAATAAACCGGCTAAAACGTCGGCCTTATAAATATCAATATGCTCAATACCTGCAACGCCCACAAAGGCTGCAAATAAAGCCAGTGAGGTTAATGCTGCTGATGCGATTGCAAACCCTTTACCTGTTGCTGCTGTAGTGTTACCTACGGCATCAAGGTTATCTGTACGATGACGTACTTCTTCGGGTAAGCGGCTCATTTCGGCAATACCGCCTGCGTTATCGGCAATAGGGCCGAAGGCATCAATAGCCAGCTGCATAGCTGTTGTTGCCATCATACCTGCTGCGGCAATAGCTACACCATATAAGCCTGCAAAATGGTATGACCCATAAATTCCCGATGCTAAAACTAAAATAGGTAATACGGTTGACTCCATACCAACAGCCAAACCGCCAATAATATTGGTTGCATGCCCTGTTGACGACTGGCGGATAATGCTCAATACCGGGCGTTTACCCATTGCTGTATAATACTCGGTAATTATCGACATTAAAGTACCTACTACAAGGCCAACAACTATCGACATAAAGACACCGTTTTTTGTAAACACCAATGCTCCTGCTTTTATGCCTCCGGCTGCATCCTCATCACGTACCATGTGAAAGGCATCATTTGGCAACATCCATTGCACTACAAAATAAGTTGCAATAGCAGTTAATACTATTGACATCCAGTTACCCAGGTTTAGCGCCTTTTGTACACTGTCAGTTTCATTCTTTATTTTAACAAAGGCAGCGCCTACAATTGAGAATATTAAACCCAAACCGGCAATTACCATTGGCAACAATATTGGGGCAATGCCTCCAAAAGCATCATGCGATACAATTTCACGGCCCAGTACCATTGTGGCAAGCATGGTTGCAACGTATGATCCGAATAAATCCGCGCCCATACCGGCAACGTCACCCACGTTATCACCTACGTTATCGGCAATAGTTGCAGGGTTGCGCACGTCATCCTCAGGAATGCCTGCTTCAACTTTACCTACAAGGTCGGCTCCCACATCGGCAGCTTTGGTATAGATGCCGCCGCCTACACGTGCAAATAATGCGATAGACTCAGCACCTAATGAAAATCCGGCTAAAACGTCAAGCGCTTTTGCCATAGCTTCACCGTTAACACTGCTACCGGTTACATGCACTACATAATATTGATAAAATACGATGAATAAAGATCCTAAACCAATAATTGCGAGTCCGGCAACGCCTAAACCCATTACAGTACCGCCTGTAAATGATACTTTTAAGGCTTTGGCAAGGCTGCTACGTGCAGCTTGTGTAGTACGCACGTTTGCTTTGGTGGCAATGCGCATCCCTAAAAAGCCTGCAAATGCAGAAAGAAATGCACCACATACAAATGATATGGCAATAACCGGGCTTGACGTTACAACCGTTGTGCCCGACCATGCCAGTAATAAACCTGCCACTACCACAAAGTAGCTTAGCACTTTCCATTCTGCACGTAAAAAGGCCATTGCGCCATCGGCAATGTAACCTGCTAAGGTTACCATGTCGCCATCACCGGCGTCTTGTTTGGTAACCCATGCGGCCTTAATTGCCATTGCGATAATCCCAACGAGGCCTAAGACAGGAATTAAATAAATTAAGTAATTGTTTAATAGATCCATATTTAAATTTTGTTATGAGAATTCTGGTTTTATAATATAGGGTGCAAATATAATTGGTTGCGCAAAATAGCAAATTAATTTCTTTACAATAGCGTGAGAATTATAAAGTTTTTTGAATAGTTTAGAACTTTAAACTAAAACTATTGATGACGACAAAATCAACACAACCAAAATTAAAGCATGAATTGGGTTTGCTGGATGGCACAATGCTGGTGGCAGGCTCAATGATAGGTTCAGGGATCTTTATAGTAAGCGCTGATATTACCCGTAACGTGGGCTCAGCAGGCTGGCTTATAGCTGTTTGGCTGATAACCGGGTTTATGACGCTTACCGCTGCTGTAAGCTACGGCGAATTAAGCGCCATGTTCCCAAAAGCAGGCGGGCAATATGTTTATTTGAAGGAATCATATAATAAACTGATCGCCTTTTTATACGGCTGGAGCTTTTTTGCAGTGATCCAAACCGGAACCATTGCTGCGGTGGGTGTTGCGTTTTCAAAATTTACGGCTTATATAATACCTGCCGTAAGCGAGGATAATATATTATTCAGCACGATGATAGGCAGCTGGCATTTTACAATCAGCGCAGCACAATGTGTTTCAATAGTAGTTATTGTTTTGCTTACCTACGTTAATACCAAAGGCGTACAAAGCGGCAAGATAATTCAAAACATATTTACCATTACCAAACTGTTGAGTTTATTTGGGCTGATTGGATTTGGTTTCCTGGCC
>Ga0193702_1000308_pt1 | contig 19087 bp, 16 predicted proteins | sample U3a1metaG_FD_143060 | JGI IMG/M metagenome (GOLD analysis project Ga0193702, IMG submission 143060) | Soil microbial communities from a riparian zone of the East river system, Colorado, United States - U3a1 | ecosystem: Environmental > Terrestrial > Soil > Riparian zone | place: USA: East River... | reverse complement strand
TTATTCATTACATGCCTGGCCGCACCGCCATTTTGGGTAAATACCGAAGCCGCGTTACCGTAAGGATTGTCGTTCTCAATAGCCAATGCTTCCTCTAAAGTGTTGGTACGCATTATGCTGATAACCGGGCCAAATATCTCCTCGCGCGCCACATCCATGTCGGGTGTAACATAGTCAATCACTGTCGGACCAACATAAAAGCCGTTCTCTTTACCTTTGATGACGGTATTTCTGCCATCCACCAAAATCTTCGCGCCCTGCGCTTCGGCACTGGTAATGTAGCGTTCAATATTTTCTTTAGATTCTTTGGTGATCACCGCGCCCAGGTTATCGCCCGCGACTATCTTTTTAGCTTCCGATACGATCTGGTCAACAATATGGTTCACCTGCCCAACGGCCACCATTGCCGAGGCCGCCATACAACGCTGTCCGCCGCAGCCACTCATGGAGGCTACAATATTTTGCGCAGTCATGCCCGGTATCGCATCCGGCAATACCAGCAGGTGGTTTTTAGCACCGCCCAAAGCCACACAACGTTTATAATTATAAGTAGCCCTGCGGTAAACCAGCTTAGCCACTTTGGTAGAGCCGACAAATGATACCGCTTCAATTTCTGGATGGTCGCATATCGCTTCCACAATTTTGCTGTCGCCATGCACCACGTTCAACACGCCATCCGGCAATCCGGATTGCTTCAACAACTCCGCTAACTTGCCAATACTCAGCGGCACTTTTTCAGACGGCTTCATGATCATGCAATTACCTAAAGCGATGGCATTAGGAATGGTCCAATTCGGCACCATGCTGGGGAAGTTGAACGGCACTATGGATGCTACCACGCCCAGCGCTACATATTCGGTACGGCACTCAATACCCTTGCTCACTTCCAGTAACTCGCCGGTAACCAGTTGCGGTAACGAGCAGGCAAATTCGGTAAGCTCAATTACCTTTTCAACTTCGGCAACGGCTTCGCTGTAGGTTTTGCCGTTTTCCTCAACTATCAGTTTAGCCAGTTCGTCAATGTTTTGGTGCAGCAGGGTTTTGTATTTAAAAAACACCTGCACCCTTTCCTTTATCGGCGTAGCCGCCCATCCTTTAAAAGCTTTCTTTGCCGCGTTAACCGCATTATTTAATTCGGCTTCGCCGGATAAGGGGACAGTTGACAACAAACTACCGTCAACCGGCGATACCACATCAATAGCATCAGCAGTGGCGGCATTAACAAATTGTCCGTTTATATAATTTTGAACCGGGTTGTATTTCATAGTGGGTTTATATTGATAAATTCCAATGTCATTTCTATCCGCCAAGGGGCGGTTCGAAATGACATTGGAAGTATTTTTCAATATAGGGGCAATAAATAAATAATGCAAGTTTTTATTTATTGGGACAAACAAAACAACAGGGTACCAATCCATTATTTAACATAAGCCACACACAGGAAACAGCCGCAAAGCAAATGACCCATAGGGTCTACCCCTTTGTAGCCAAAATATTAAAAAATAGGTCATGCCACGTCAGTGGCTACCCTTCGCGAATTTGGGTAGCCACTGACGTGGCAATATCAAGGCTATGGCAATTTATTCTACAAAGGGGTAGACCCTACGGGTCAATTTATAATTTCTATTTTCAATATAAGGTTAATAAATAATGTAAGTTTTTATAGAAATCGTATTTTTGCTTATATGCCAACGCTTTTTGAAATAAACGGGTACCGGTTTTTCTTTTACAGTAACGAAAATAATGAACCTGTACATATCCATGTAAGCAAAGGCGGTGCAGAAGCTAAGTATTGGCTTATACCAGATTTGGATGAGGTGTATGCTTATGGTTTTAAAGCCAAAGAGCGGAAAGAAATAAAGATATTAGTTAAAGAAAATGCAGACAAGATCATTGAAAAGTGGAATGAGTTCTTCAAGTAAAAATATAAAGGATGAAAAGGTAGTGAACAAAAGGTCGTCAGACCCTTTTGACAGGCTGATCTTTGAAAAAGGATTGCGAATTAAACAATTGATGCCTGATAAAAGCCTGAATACCATGCTTATTCTTTTAAATAATGGACATGCGTTAAAAGTGCCTATTAATCATTTCAGCAAATTAAAAGCTGCAAGCCAGGCCGATTTGGATAAATGGTCATTATCAGGAAACGGCATTGGCATACGGTGGGATGCTATTGATGAGGATCTATCTTTAAAAGGTTTGATCAAAGAATCTGCATTAACATCAATCTTACATCGTTTAGAGGATACGAAAGATTTGCAGGAGTTGTCGGTGTTGTAATATTGCTTTCCTCTCATGAAGATTATATTGATAATTTTCACAATGTGACAAATAATAAATAGATTAGAGAACCGAAAACCACAAATTATGAATTGTCACAATTTTATTTTAATTGCGATTATGCTTTTAGCAGGTCTTTTTGGCGGAGCAGTTAATTATTTTCTTATTCACCAAATAGATGATAAGTTTAGTAAATCCTATTTAATATTTAAATCATTATTTTTAGGAGTTGCAGCAGCAATACTTGTTCCGTTATTCCTCAATACAATTGGAAGTAATATCTTAAGTTTCAAACAAGGTGAACCTTACCCAGATTAATTACTTTATTTTTGCTGGTTTTTGTTTAATTGCGGCTATTTTATCCAAAAGGTTTATTGAGGATTTATATTCAAGAGTCATTAAAGCAGAACAAGTAGCTAAAGAAGCTAAAACTGAAGCTAAAGAGGCTAAACAAGCTACTCAAGAATTAGAAGATTCAAAGCAAGAAATAGATGATTCGGAAACCTTTTTGGATAATAATAGTACGAAGTCACTTTCTAAAAGCGTAAAAAACAATGCGACTAAAATAATAGATTCGATTCAAAAATCAAATTTTACCTATAGAACTGTGAATGGAATATCAAAAGATAGCAAATTGAGCCCTTCAGAAGTTATTGAAACTTTGGATGAGCTTGAGAATGAAAAGATTGTACGAAGTAGACTTAATAGAAAAGGAAATAAAGTTTATAAAGTAATTCTTTAAATTAATTTATTAATCAACTTTTATAGACTCCCCCCTAACTCACCCTCTTCCCTTTCAACAACAAATCCACCGCCTCTTTAAACGATCCCGCGCGGATAACCTCGCCGCCGTTTACGAAGAAGATAACATCGGCATTCTCTATTGTATTTAAGCGATGGGCGATGATAATGCGCGTAGTGGTTTTGGGCAGTTTGTTTAGGATGTTTTCTAATAGCTGCTCGGTCACGGTATCAATATTGGCGGTGGCTTCGTCAAGTATCAGCACTTCCGGATCGCGCAATACGGCGCGCATAAAGGCTATCAGCTGCTTTTGGCCCAGGCTGATGCTGTCGCCGCTTGAGGTCAATGCCGTTTCCAGCCCGTTCTCAAAAATAGCCATCAGGCTTTCCAGGTTGGCATCATGTATTACCTGCTCTAATTGCTCATTGCTGTAGTCTTTATAATGCTCGTTTCCATAAAGAATGTTCTCTTTCACCGTCCCCGTAAATAAAAATGGCTCCTGCAAAATAAAGCCTATCTTTTGGCTGCGTTCTTCGGGAGGATAACTGCGGATGTCCCTGCCATCCAAAAATACGGTACCCGTGGTCGGGTCATATAAACGGGCTATTAACGATGCCGTGGTGGTTTTACCCCCACCTGTCGGACCAACAAAAGCATAAGTTTTGCCCCGCTCTAACTGCAGGCTCACGTTATGCAATATCTCCGGACTATTTTGGTATTTAAAGTGTACATTCTTAAACTCTATTAAAGCAGTTGAGGTTTCAGTTGCAGGATCATCAATAGTCACCAAATCGGTATCCATTGATAAGATAACCGCTATCCTGTCCCATGCCGCCATTGCCGTTTGGAAACTCGCCCATAGCGCTGCCAATTGCCTTAACGGGTTATAAAAGTTAACCGCGTAAGCCAAATAGCTCACCAATAAACCAATGGTAAATTGGTGGATGCTGATCAAATATATGCCATACATCAGCACGGTTAGCTGTGCTAAACTGGAGAACAAGCTATAAATAGGCAGGAAGATGTTATTAGCCAAACCGGCCGTAACAGCCGTTGTATAATTCTTTTTATTGGCCTCGCCAAAACGCTTGCGGAAATAATCGCGGCGGTCAAACGCTACTATCACTTTAAAGTTGCCCAGGCTTTCCTGTATCTCGGCGCTCATACCGCCCGTGCTGGCCAGGTTTATAGCGTTCTTTTTCTTTACCCACGGCGATACGATCTGCGTAAATATCAATATCAGCAAACCCGGTACCAATGTCGCCGCGCCCAACATAGGGTTTATCACTAACAAAAATATACCTGCGCCCACCATTATGGCTATGCTGCTTACAAACTGCATCAGCGATTGCGAGAAAAAAGTATTCAGCTTATCGGTATCGTTATTAACGCGCGATATCAGGTCGCCGGCCTTGTTCTCATTAAAAAAGGCTACCGGCAATATTTGCAGCTTATTAAATATGGCGTTGCGCAGCGTAAACAACAGCCGTTGCCCAACCCCGCCCATCATCTTTGTTTGAAAATACTGGGTAAAAAAAGCCACCGAGTACATTGACAGCAATATCCCGCCAAATAACAGCACGCCGCTATATTGTTTATGCACCACGTAGGTATCAATGGTATGCCCAATCAAATACGGCCCAAGCAAATTGAGCGATGAATTAAGCAATATGGCGCCCAATGCAATAAACAGGTTCTTCCGTTCATGCGCTATCAATTGCAACAAGCTTTTCAACGCGGCAAGGGTCGACTTTTTCTGTTCCTGTTCGGCCAGCTTGTTAAGATTGTAATTCATAGTTGCTGGTGCTTTGTTGTGAATTGAACAGTTGGATATATTCGGGGCTGGTGCGCATTAATTCGTCATGTTTGCCTGCGGCGATAATTTCGCCCTGCATTAACAAGATGATCTGGTCGTAATGTTCCACCGCCGCTATTTTTTGGGTGACAGATAATAAGGTCAAACCCGGATAATTTTGCTGTATATTTTGCAATATCTTCTTTTCGGTTTGGTTATCCACCCGCGCGGTGAAATCGTCAAGCAGTAATACTTTTGGGTTGATAGCCAATGCCCGCGCCAGCATGATCCGCTGTTTTTGTCCGCCTGATAAACTTGAACCACGTTCAGAAACAATGGTGCTTAACCCATCCGGCAGGCCGGCAATAAATTCCTTTAACTCTGCCGTATCAATAGCCTTTTGCAGGGATTCATCCGTAACCGTATCGCTGAACGCGATATTCTCGCGGATGCTCATATTAAAAATAATACTATCCTGGAAAACAAACCCAACCTGCGTGTGGAACGACTCGCTGTTATATTCGTCTATCCCATGCCCGTCAAACGTCACCGTTCCCGAATTTGGTTTTATCAGACCCGTCATCAAGTACGTTAACTGCGTTTTCCCCGCAGCTGTCGGGCCAATAACCGCAATCTTCGAGCCTGCCTTTAGGGTAAATGATATATCCCTTAAAACCGGTATCTGCCCGTACAGCACATTTACATCCTTTAGTTCAACTTCGCCTATTAACTTATCGGTTATAGTTCCCTGCCCGGGCAGTTCAGGGCTGTCAATAATAGCGCTGATGCGTTCGTAGGACGCAGTAGCCTGGGCTATTACATTGCTCATAAAACCAATAATGAGTATCGGGAATATCAGCATCGCCAAATAACTGTTAAACGCCGCGAAATCACCCAAACTCATGGTACCGTTAATTACAAAATGCCCGCCCAGCGCCAAAATATTTAGCGCAGCCATATTGGCCGTAAAAGTGATAACCGGGATAAGCCCCGCGAACAGCCGCAAAATAGACAGCCCAAAATCGCGCGCTTTGGTATTGGCAGCCAAAAACTTATCATATTCGGGTTGCTGCGAGTTGATAACCCGTATCAGCGCCGCGCCTAAAATGCTTTCGTTAATAACCTTGTTCAGCCAATCTATCACCGCGCGGCTTTGGATGAACAGCGCCCGCACCTTTTTAAGCACCATAAAAAACGTAATGCCGATGATGGGGATAATCGCCATTACGCATAAAGCCAGTTTCCAGTTAATGGTGATGAGCAATATGCTGGCGCCGATGATGATAAACAGCGAGGAAACAATAGATACAATAGCCTGCGAAATGAACATCTTTATCGAATCCACATCGGCCGTTAAATTGGTAAGCAGTTTTGCCGGACTCACCTTTTCGATAAAGGCATAGCTTTGCTGCGATATTTTGTCGGCTAACCGGGTACGCAGATCCCGCGCTACCCGCTCTGAAGCATAGGTTTGGATAATACTTTGCAGGTAGGTGAAAATAAATATGGCCCCAACCGCAATAGAAAATTTAATAATGATAGGCTTAAACGCGAAATGATGCGCCGTAAACGCATCAATACTGCTGGATATAATTTTAGGCAGCAGCAGGTTGATGCCGTTGCCAAATAAAGTAAAAACCAGCAGCATCACTATTAAACCCTTATAAGGTACTAGCAGGTGAATGATGCCTGGCTTCTTTGGTGCTTTTTCTGTTTTATCCATTGTGCTGTTTAAAATCGCGTTGTTTACTCACCCCGACTACGCTACGCTGGTCGACCCTCTCTCCCGCAAGCGGCAAAGAGGGTTGGAAATTTTTTAATTCCCTCTTTCCGCCGCAGGCGAAGAGAGGGTGGTCGAGCGCAGCTACGACCGGGTGAGTAATCGCCGCCATTAATGATGAAGACGATTAACCCCTAAAAATATTTCCTAAAAAGTGAATTTGAACAAAAATAAAAAAATGAACGGGAGGGTAGTCATTTTTACTTTAAAATCGATAATAATTCTATTAAATTACTACTTGAGAAACTCTATTACTTTTTGCATGTTCAACTTTATCAATAAATTCAAGTAATAACTCTTTATTCATATTTGATGTTTCAAATGCAATCTTAGCCCCTCCATCCGATGCTATCGCACAAATATGTTTCCTCGTAGCAAAATAAAAAACGATAAAAATAAAACCAATTACAATAGGAAAACCTATATATCCTTTATCAATTGATTGATTTCCAACAATAAATGCAATAAATCCCATTAAACCTGCTAAAACAAGCAAAATTGGATAACTTTTATACACTGCTTGTACAGAACTGATTTTTTCCAACATAATAGATGTTGTATTATGTTGTCCCCAGCCATAGCTATTAGTTGAACGAATACGATGTGTGGTTAAGATAACTATATTTCCATCTGTTGATGTTAATATTTCTTCATTGTTAAAAAGTTTCATATTGCTAAGGTTGGTTCGTTAAATATATAATTACCTGATTATAAAAACAATATAAATCAATAATTATATTTGACAAACCTTTATGCCCCCTACAAATTCCCCCGCAAATCCTGCTCCCTCTCAATCGCCTCAAACAATGCCTTAAAATTTCCGGCTCCAAATGATTTGGCACCTTTGCGCTGTATGATCTCGAAGAACAACGTCGGCCTGTCCTCAACCGGTTTAGAAAATATTTGCAGCAGGTAACCTTCATCATCACGATCAACCAATATGCCCAATTTTTCCAGCGGACCAAGATCCTCATCAATTTGGCCCACCCGGGCGGTTAACTCTTTGTAGTAAGAGGTCGGCACGGTTAAAAACTCCACGCCACGGCTTTGCAGGTCGGTAACGGTTTTTACAATATCGTGCGTGGCCAATGCCATGTGCTGCACACCCTCGCCCTCGTAAAATTCCAAATATTCTTCAATCTGCGATTTCTTCTTGCCCTCGGCAGGCTCATTTATCGGGAACTTTACATAGCCATTGCCATTGCTCATCACTTTGCTCATCAGGGCAGAATATTCGGTAGATATCATCTTATCGTCAAACGTCAGGATGTTACGGAAACCCATAACGTCCTCATAAAAATTCACCCAATCGTTCATTTTATGCCAGCCCACATTACCAACGCAATGGTCAACATACAGTAAGCCGGTATCGGTTGGGTTATAATGCGTTTCCAGCTTTTTATATCCCGGCAAAAACAGCCCTTTATAGTTTTTACGTTCCACAAACAGGTGTACCGTTTCGCCATACAGCTTAATTCCGCTGGTACGCACCTCGCCATCTTCGTCGGTTAAAGTTGCAGGCTGCTGGTATGGCACCGCTCCGCGGGATGTAGTTTGCTCGAAAGCGTCATAAGCATCATCAACCCAAAGCGCTAAGATCTTAACCCCATCGCCATGCTTTTTAATATGTTCGGAGATTGGATGATCAGAGTGCAGCGGCGTTGTTAATACCAGCCTTATCTTCCCCTGCTGCAAAACGTACGATGCCCTGTCGCGCACCCCTGTCTCCGGCCCGGCATACGCCAGGTCCTGGAAACCAAAAGCGGTTTTATAATAATGTGCCGCCTGCTTGGCATTGCCTACATAAAATTCAACATAATCTGTACCGTTAAGCGGTAAAAAATCAGTGGTTTTATTGGGAGTGTTTATTGTTTGTGTTTCCATTTTGGTTGTAGTTGTTGTAGAAGTTGTAAGGGTTGTAGTAGTTGTAAATGTTGTAGTGGTTGGTTCGAGTTTAATTTAATTAACCTTTTAACTCTTACAACATTTACAACCTCTACAACCTTTAATAACTTACGATACCCAGCTCTTATAATAATTCGGATCCTCTATCTCCACCGCATATTCCGTCAGCATTAGCGGGCGGAACGGGTCTATCATCACCGCCAGTTCATCTGTTGATTCTTTGCCGATGGATTTCTCTACCGACCCCGGCGCGGGCCCATGCGGTATGCCACCCGGATGCAGGGTAATTTGCCCCTTAACCACGCTCTTGCGGCTCATAAAATCACCGTCTACATAATACAGCACTTCGTCACTATCCACGTTGCTGTGGTTGTATGGGGCGGGTATGGACAGCGGGTGATAATCAAACTTGCGCGGCACAAACGAGCAGATCACAAAATTATGCCCCTCAAACGTTTGGTGTACCGGCGGCGGCTGATGTAACCGCCCGGTTATCGGTTCAAAATCATGTATGGAAAATGCCCACGGGTAATGAAACCCATCCCAACCTACAAAATCAAAAGGATGTGTGCCGTATGTGTACGGGTATATCAACCCCTGCTTTTTGATCAGTATTTTAAAATCGCCTTTTTCGTCGTGTGTTTCCAAATTCTCCGGCTGGCGGAGATCCCGCTCGCAATAAGGCGAATGTTCCATCAACTGCCCATAACTATTCAAATACCGCTTTGGTGGGCGAATAGGGCTAAAGCTCTCCACAATAAACAGCCGGTTAGCTTCGGTATCAAATTCCATCTGGTAAATGGTGCCCCTTGGGATCACCAAATAATCACCATATCCAAATTTGATGTTGCCGAAACCCGTTTTTAACGTACCTGTGCCTTCATGAATAAACACCACTTCATCCGCCTGGCTATTTTTGTAAAAATAGTCGGTCATTGATTTGCGCGGGGCAGCTAACGAGATATGCAGGTCGCTGTTCACCAACACCGGCTTGCGGCTTTGCAGGTAATCATCATCGGGTTTAATATTAAACCCGATGAGGCTGGTATGTTTCAAATGCTTTTCGCGCGCTATTTTAGGTTCTACCGAATACGGCTCGCCCAACTCCTTTACCAGCGTTGGCGGGTAAGCATGATAAACCAACGAGTATAAGCTGGAAAAACCCTCGGTAGAGACCAGTTCTTCAGCATATAGTGTACCATCTGGCTTCCTGAACTGGGTATGCCGTTTATGAGGTATTTTCCCTAAGGTATGATAGCTTGGCATAATTTATAATTGGTTATTTATCAAATCGTTTACTATTATTTCTTCATAATGCGCCCCGGCCAGCAGGTTAAGCCACGCCTCGTCCAAATTACCATTGCGCAGCATGGTTTTTGAGCGTTGGTGAATATAGTTCAGCCTGCTATCCGGAAATGGGCGTAAATAATTCATTTGTTCCGGGATAGCAGGGGTATTTTCAAGATAACCCTCAACCGCATCCATGCCGGGCATTTCGGTCACATTGGCCAATTGCGCCAGGTCGTTCCCGGTTAAAACGGTGGAGTTTTTTATATAGGCAGGTAACCGGTCGATCCCCATGCCCCGGTGCATCAAGGGTTTGGGTACTTTAAATATATTTTCGGCACCTGTGCGTGCGTATAGGTCGCCGCCCATGCGGGCCACCAGGTTAAGTTTTTCCTGCATTATCTTGCCGTTATCGTCAAAAATTGACTCGTCTATGTGTAAACAAATAACTTCTGCTACTACCAGGTTACCGGCGCCCGGCCCATTACCTAACGCAATAATATCCCTTATAATACATTCCATTTGCACCAGCGACTCGGCCACTCTTGGTGGTTTAACATACGCGGACGGCAACTGCATAAACCCGGCTTTTTCAAACTCATTAACCCCCTTAGGATATTCGGTGCTTGCCAATGATGTTTGCTGCACCATATCGTAATTCACCATCTGGATAACACATTCTGGTACTTCCTGCAGGTTTTGCAGGGTATCTTTAGTGGTGTTGTCCCTTACCCGCCTCGATGGCGAAAAAACACATACCGGCGGATTAACGCTGAACAAGTTAAAAAAGCTAAACGGGCTTAAATTTACATTCCCGGCTTTATCAATAGTCGAAACCAAAGCTATAGGGCGCGGCGCGACAACATGGTTGAGATAATTTTGTATCTCCAGCACAGAAAGGTCGCTTGTTTTAAAGGTTTTCATCGCCATTAGCTTTATTTCTTCAGATCAAGTATAGACCAGCCCGTATCGTCCGCCACAATTGTATTTTCTAATAATCCCAATCCGGTTATTTCCATCTCCACTTTATCGCCGTTTTGCAGCCATTGGGGCTGATAATCCGGGTCATTTAACAATCCTGTACCATTCAATTCTAAAAAGCAACCCGTACCAACCGTACCCGAACCGATCACATCCCCCGGAAAAACATCACATCCGTAGGATGCGCGTTCAATAATTTCAGCAAACGTCCAGTCCATATCGGCCATATTGCCTTTGGATACTTCAATTCCATTCACCCGGCATATCATCTCTAAATTATAGGCATTGCCTGTATGCCCGGGTTTACAGGCAACTTTATAAGGAGCTAACTCATCAGGCGTAACCAGCCACGGACCAATTACGGTTGCAAAGTCCTTGCCTTTGGCGGGGCCGAGGTTGAGCAGCATTTCTTCCATTTGCAGGGTACGCGCGCTCATATCGTTCATGATCATATAACCGGCTATATAACTATCCGCATCTACAGCTTTAATATTTCTTCCCTTTTTGTTGAGTACGATAGCTGCTTCCAGTTCAAAATCAAGCCTTTTAAAATGGTCGGGCATACAGTATATCTCGCCCGGCCCGTAAATGGCATTATGGTTGGTAAAATAAAATATGGGGTACTGGTCAAACTCCGGTATCATGGGCACGCCCCTGTTTTTGCGGGCAGATGCCACATGCTGCCTGAAGGCATACCCATCCCGGCAGGATGTTGGGTGCGGTACCGGCGCCAATAAGCTATAGTTATTTTCTGTAAGCGCGTTTATTTGATGGTTTTTTAACTTCTTTTCTACTGCCCTTGCCCGTTTCATAGCGTCATCGCCGCCTTGTAAAAAGGCGTTCATATTACCGGGTATCATCGGGTCGCAGTTATGCAGGTCGTAAACTTGTTTGTTTGCAACAATTCCCAGGCATTCCTGGTTGCCGGTTCTATAAGTAACTAACTTCATTGGTGTTGCTCGTTTAAATCTTCTACCGGGTTTTTAATTAAATAGAGGCCATCGTTTATCAGTTTTTCCAGTTCCGGCTCACTATCCGCACGTGTTTCTAAAAACGCCTGTGCTTCTGCGGCTATCGCCGGCATTATTTCTTCCTGGTCTAAAATTTCCAGTATCTCTAAGGCACAAAGCCAGTCATCTTTATAGTTTTCCTGCAATTGGTGCCAAACATCCGCCAAAACTTTATAACCGCCTTTATTTTGGCGGCAATCCCTCACTTGTTGATACCCGTTATGCAGTAAAATTGTTTTATCATCATAATGAGGATGATAGGTATTTGTTTTAGGCTGATACCCGATAACCTCAAAGGTTTCCTTATCGGCCGCGCCGCAAAAAACCGATGTTATTTTTTCGCCAACCGCCATATCATAAACGCCCCATTCGGGTTGGAACACTACCTGCCCGTTATCGTCCGTTACCGTGCAGTTTTTAAAGGTGATAAGGAGTATCTTATTTTCATGAGATAAAATACTATCAACCGTTCCAACTACCTCATAACCACTTGCAAAATGCAATGTTGCCTTTTGGCCAATAATGATCCCCGCCTTTTTCAATTCATCCGCAGAAAAATCCTCCAAAGGTTCAGTATATCCCTTTAACTTACCAACCGGCGAGCTAAACCCATTCTTATGATAATCCTTCCCATGCCCGTTTAATTGCTTATTGTTGAACGATAAGGCAGACGGGCCGGTGGTTTTTATAAATACAGGATTGCCTTCCCCATCTTTCTTAAAATCAGTTATAATGCCTGCAACCTGCAAACCCGAACTGTAAACTATGGTACAGGTATTCTTGCTCTCCATTCCCTTTTGCAAGCCATAAGCGCCGCCTCTGCGAAAAGCCATGGTATCAGCAAACTCTTCCAGCACATCTATCAGGTTTTGGAAGGTATCAGTTACAAATAGCTGCGGCTGCTGCTTGGTAATATCGTAGGTATAATTTACCGCGTACTTATTGTACCATAACTTTTTAACATCCGGCGACATGCACGTAGCGCTCTCACCAATGGATGACAATAAACCTGCGCCATATATCTTAGGGTTTTCCAAATTGCCTATCAACCCGTATTCCACCGTCCACCAATGCAGCCTGCTCAATAATGCCATTTCTGATGGTTGGCCCATGTTTTCCTGGCACCAGGCTACCATATCTTCGGCTTTTTTAATTTCCGCGGCATCAGCATCGGGCATTTCTTTCAGGATGGACAAAGCACGTATCGCCTCGTACAACTCGTAATCCTGCGCCGAGAACATCGCCTTGGCCCCTATCGACCCAAAATAACTTAAATACTGGTGATAATCCGGATCGGCAATAATAGGGGCATGCCCGGCCGACTCATGGATAATATCAGGCGCAGGCGTATATTCAATATGTTTTAACTGGCGGATATCCGCAGCAATAACCAGTACCCGGTAAGCCTGGTATTCCATAAACGCGGCGGGCGGTATAAACCCGTCAACCGTGACCGCGCCCCAGCCAATTTTAGCAAGAGCATCGTTCATTTCCTGTAAACGCGGTATCTTTTCTATTGTCAAACCTGCCTTTTGTAAGCCAGGGATGTAGGGATAGTAAGCCACATCTTTTAAGTAGCTATAATTTTGGCGCATCACGTAACGCCAAACCGCATGGTCAACCGGCGTATAATGCTCATAGTGCTGGTTAACCACAAATTGTTTAAGATGTTGCGGCAAAGCCGATACCTGCGGGTTATTATAGTTCTCGAAGTCAGTCATTGATTTTAATACCTTGTTAGCAAATTTAAGCTAAAAGAAGCGCATTGTCAATTTTGTTGAGAATTGAAATTTTCTAAAATTTCAAAAAATCACACGTTTCATTTTAATAATTTAAAACAATTAACAAAAATTTAGCTTGTTATTATTAAATTAATAACATCACCATGAAAACGATAAAATATTTTATTCTGCTATTAGCCATGAGCGCGAGTTTTAGCTCGTGCTTTGTAAGGATGCACGACCGCGGGCGCGGCGGTGAAGTTCATCGTGACGGCGGCCGTCATTGATTGCCAGAACCTAATACAACAAAAGAGGCGGCCCTTTAAGGCCGCCTCTTTTGTTTAACATTTAATTTCATGCTTCTACATCACCCTAACTTTCAAAAAGCTTGGATGATCTTTAGAGGTATAAACCTTTTGGGTGGCTTTTTGAAAATCACTTTCGTTTGCTTTCATAATGTCGGTAAACTTTTGCGGGTTGCGGTCTATCAGCGGGAACATACTACTTTGTATTTGCACCATTATGCGGTGGCCCTTTTTAAAGGTATGCAATACATCCTGCAACTCCCAGCTAACCGGGGTTACCTGGCCCGGCACAAACGGTTCGGGTTTATCAAAGGCATTACGGTATTTACCGCGTAAAGGCTCGCTGCGCACCATTTGCTGGTAACCGGCCATTTTTACGCCCGTGCCGGTAGCAATGGTATTTGCGGCAGTATCCGGGTAAACGTCAATAAGTTTCACAATCCAGTCGGCATCAGTGCCGGTGGTTGATACATTCAGTTTCGGCCAGATGTTCCCGGCTATAGTTACATCCTTGTCCAGCACATCGGTTTGATAGGTCAGCACGTCTTTACGTTCCGAAGCAAACCGTTGGTCGCCGTCCATATAGGTGCGTTCCATGCCCGAGGTCTTGTTCAGGTCGGCATAAAATGGTACGGGGTTGGCAGGGTCAGATACATATTCATCATACGTATCTTTACCTGCAGTTGGTGCAGTAAATGATAATTTACCGCCCGGCAACAGGTAAAGCTGGTCGTCTTTAGCGGCTGCAGGCGGCCATATTTTAAAGGTATCCCATTTATTCACGCCGGTTTGGAAAACATTTATGGGTTCAATAGCCATCGGTGTACCTTTAAGGTAATGGCTGAAGAATTTAAACTCAATATCATCGCGGTAATGCGGCCCTTGCGCACCACCGAAATAGATGTCGCCCAACCTGTCGCCCGGGCCACTTGCCCAGCCGCCATGCACCCAGGGGCCCATTACAAAATAAACCGGCGTTTTAGGGTTTTCTTTGGCTAAAGTTTTATAGGTATTAATTGCGCCGTACAAATCCTCCGCATCATACCATCCGCCAGTAACCAGCGTAGGTGTTTTTATATCATGAAGGTGGTATAAAACGTTACGGCTTTTCCACCATTCATCATAGTCCGGGTGGTTTAGCAGGTCGTTCCACCATTTAATAGAATCTTTGTAATACAGGGTGTTCGTGTTTTTCATGGTCGCCATCTTCAGGTAAAAATCATACCCGTTGGTCACACGCTCACCTCGTCCTCCGCCACCACCGCCTCTGCGGGCGCCTGTGGTAGGTTTATCGTCCTGCCTTTGGGCAAAACCGGGGTAAAAAGTAAAATTAGCTACCAAAAAAAACGCGCCGTTGTGCCAGCCGTCATCGCGCCAAAGGTCTGACATAGGTGCCTGCGGCGATGCTGCTGCCAGCGCCGGGTGGCGGCTTAATAATGCAGCCGTAGTATAAAAACCGGGATAAGAAACACCCCAAACGCCTACTTTTCCATTGTTATTAGGCACATTTTTTAACAGCCAGTCAATGGTATCGTATGTATCGGTCCCCTCGTCTACATCCTTATTTGTTTTATGTTGTTCCAGTTCGGGGGTCATTTCGCGGTACCAGCCCTCGCTCATAAAGCGCCCGCGCACATCCTGGTAAACAACAATGTAACCGTCTTTAGCATATTCAAACGAAGGCCCTATGGATGTTTTATAATCTGCGCCATAAGGGCTAACACCATAAGGTGTGCGATCCATCAGGAAAGGGAATTTTTTTGATTTGTCGTTCGGTATATAGATCTCCGTCATTAGCTTTATACCATCGCGCATGGGTATCATGGCCTCCATTTTGGTATAATTAGCTTTAATATAGGCTGTGTTTTCAGGGTTTCCACCTCCCCGCTGGGCAAAAACACCCATAGCGGCCAAAAAAAGAAGCGTAAATAAGATCAGTTTTTTCATGTCAGTTTTTAATAAGCCCTGAAATTACAGAAATTATTAAAAAATTCAACTTTTAGGTTCATTTTAGTAAAGATTTGTCCCCAATTATTAAAAAAATAAATTGCATCATAACCGAACACTACGTGTATCAAAAACAGACGATTAAACACAAATTAACTACACAAGCATTTGATTATTAATTGTTTATGACTTTGGCATTTTTTTGCGGTCATCAATGCGATAAAGGCACAGCTATGTTTAAAAGTTAAAGCCGCGCTGGCCAACCCGGTAAAAAGCTTAAAAACGGAGTAAGTGATTAGTGATTGGAGAATAGTGAAGAGCCCGCAATAAACCAATGACATAATGACTAATGACCAAATGACCAAACCATGATAAAGAACTATTTAAAGATCGCTTGGAGGAACTTGATCAAAAACAAGACCTCATCATTAATCAACATCAGCGGACTTGCCGTTGGGATGGCTGTAGCTATGCTGATAGGTATATGGATATGGGACGAGTTGTCCTTCAATAAATATCATAAAAACTACGACCGTATTGCGCAGATAATGCAAAACCAAACGGCTAATGGTTCCATAGGTACCGGTTCGGCAATGCCATACCCGGTAGGTGATGCATTGCGTAAAAACTATGGGAGCGATTTTAAATACGTGGTTATGGCCGCATGGATAAACGATCATATTTTAAGCTCGGGAGATACGAAGGTATCTTTCCCGGGTAATTTTATGAGTGATGAAGCACCTGATATGCTTACCCTGAACATGCTGCAGGGCACCAGGTCCGCTTTGAAAGACCCTTCATCTATTTTAATTTCACAACCGGTAGCAAAAGCGTTGTTTGGCAACGCCGATGCAATGGGGAAAACTATAAAGATTGATAATAAGGGCGATTTTAAAGTCGCCGGCGTTTATGAAGCCCTGCCCCATAACTCGTCTTTTTATGGTAATGGTTTTATAGCCCCATGGACGTATTTTATCAAGGCTGAAAGTTGGATAGCTAAAGTTGAAACTCTTTGGGATAATAGCAGTTTCCAGGTGTTTGTGCAATTGGCTGATAATGCAGATATGGCACGCGTGTCCGAAAAAATAAAAGGTTTAATACAAAAAAATGCCACTTCACAAATGAAGTTTAAAACTGATGTTTTTTTGCATCCAATGAGCAAATGGAACCTGTATTCTAAATTTACCAATGGAGTAATAACCGGCGGCGTTATTGAATATGTACGGCTATTGGGCATAATAGGCTTCTTTGTTTTATTGCTGGCCTGTATCAATTTTATGAATTTAAGCACCGCCCGCAGCGAAAAGCGGGCAAAAGAGGTGGGCATACGTAAAGCTGTAGGTTCGCTACGGAACCAGCTCATTGTGCAGTTTTACTGCGAATCGTTGCTTATTGCAGTATTGTCATTTGCCTGTTCATTATTATTGGCTGTGATAATGATGCCCCTATTTAATGATATAGCCGGTAAAAACTTATCTATACCATGGGGCAGCCCGCTATTTTGGTTAAGCAGTATAGGTTTTGCACTGTTCACCGGTGTAATTGCGGGCAGTTACCCGGCTTTGTACCTGTCGTCCTTCCAGCCGGTAAAAGTATTAAAGGGCACTTTTAAGGCAGGCGCTATGGCTGCTATGCCGCGCAAAGTATTGGTGGTAGCGCAGTTTACGGTATCGGTTGTTTTAATAATCGGCACTATCGTAGTTTTTAACCAGGTACAATACGCTAAAAATCGACCCGTGGGTTATAGCCGCGATGGGTTAATTAACATAGTAGAAAATACTAATGATATTCACGATCATTTATACGCTATGAGGGCAGAGTTGCAACAATCGGGCGCGGTTACAGAAATTGCAGAATCGTCAAGCCCGGCAACCGGGTTAAACAACAACCGGGGCGATGTTTCCTGGCAAGGGAAAGATCCGTCAATGCCGGCATCTATTGGCAATGTACGCGTAACTACAGAGTTTGGCAAAACCATTGGCTGGAAATTTGTCCAGGGGCGGGATTTTTCTAACCAATACCTTACCGATTCGTTAGCAGTAATATTAAATGAAACCGCTGTAAAATATATGGGCTTTAAAGATCCCATAGGGCAGGTAATAAAAGTGGGCCCTCGTGACCTTACGGTTATCGGCGTAGTAAAAGATATGGTGATGCGGTCGGCTTACGACCCTATGTACCAAACCATATTTTACATTACCAGGGATGCCTTCGGCATCTTAAATCTCAAAATAAATCCAAATATGAGCGCCCATGAGGCTATTAATAAGATAGGCGCTATCTATAAAAAATATGTTCCGTCCATTCCTTTCGCCTACAAGTTCGCTAATGAAGAATACGCCCGGAAATTTACTAACGAGGAACGCATAGGCAAGCTGGCGGGCTCGTTTGCTTTGTTGGCTATTTTCATCAGTTGTATGGGCCTGTTCGGCATGGCATCGTTCATGGCCGAGCAACGCACCAAAGAAATTGGCGTGCGTAAAGTATTAGGTGCTACCGTTTTTGGCTTATGGCAATTGATATCCAAAGATTTTGTAAAACTTACAGCCATTTCTCTATTAATAGCAATACCGCTTGCCTATTATTTTATGCACGGCTGGCTAAAAGCATTCCAATACCATACCGATCTGTCGTGGTGGATATTTGCATCAACGGCTGTCGGCACAATTTTCATAACACTGCTTACAGTAAGCTATCAAAGCGTTAAAGCGGCGCTGACAAACCCGGTAAAGAGTTTAAAAACGGAGTAGTGCTCAGGGGAAATCGTTTTTAATAACTGTAAATATTTGGAAGAAATCTTTGCCCACCAAAACCTATAAAACATAGGGCCTGTGCGATACTTTCCCCCAATTTTAGCGGAAGGAGGAGGATAGGGTAAAATTGGGCGGCTCAAAATGATTCCTTCACCAAATCTTTTTGTCGTTAGTTCAGTGAAACTCAAACTTACGAAGTTGATAAAACTTCGTAAGTTGTATACGGGTTACAACAAAAAATCATAAATTCACTTTTGATTTATTTAACTGATCTTATCATGAACAAAACCGCCCGTTTTTATGCCCTCGCCATCCTGGCCCTATTGTTAAACGCGTTGACTGTATCGGCCCAAAGCTTTAGCATGGCTGATGTTACCAACTATCCTTTTCCGAGGGATATGACCAGCGCCGCTACCGGATCAAAGATCGCTTACTCGGTTGAAGACCAGGGCAGGCGTAATATATATGTAGCCAGCGGGCCCGATTTTGCCATTCGCAAACTCACAAATTATACAAAGGATGACGGGCAGGAATTAAGCAGCATCACCATCACTAAAGATGGCAAATATGTGATTTATGTG
>Ga0193702_1000307_pt1 | contig 19101 bp, 21 predicted proteins | sample U3a1metaG_FD_143060 | JGI IMG/M metagenome (GOLD analysis project Ga0193702, IMG submission 143060) | Soil microbial communities from a riparian zone of the East river system, Colorado, United States - U3a1 | ecosystem: Environmental > Terrestrial > Soil > Riparian zone | place: USA: East River... | reverse complement strand
TAACTACCGGTCGTTTGGCGATAATAAATACAATGTTGCCGCCAAAGGAATTGCCTACTTTAAGGGGATGCAGGACGAGGGGCTTTTAACAACGGCTAAGCACTTTCCCGGCCATGGCGACACCAACACCGATTCGCACCTTGATTTGCCGCTGTTGCCCTTTACACGCCAGCGGTTAGACTCGCTGGAGGTATATCCATTCCGGGAGGCAATAAATGCCGGCATAAGCGGGGTAATGATCGCTCATATGGACATCCCGGCCCTGGATACCACAAAAAATTTGCCGTCAACCTTATCAAAGCCTATCGTAACCCGTATGTTGAAAGACTCGTTGCGGTTTAAGGGCCTGGTGGTATCAGATGCTATGGAGATGAAGGCTGTAACAAAATATTTCCCTGATGGTGAAGCAGATGTAAAAGCTTTTTTGGCAGGCAATGATATTATCGAGTTATCGGAAAACTCTGAAAGAGCCATTAAAAAGATCCGTAAGGCTATTCGCAAGAGCAAGATCTCAAAAGAAGAATTTAATGCCCGCGTAAAAAAAGTGCTTGCTGCCAAGTATTGGGCGGGTTTAAATAGTTACCGGGAAACTAACCTTGCCCATTTAACCGAGGACTTGAACAGGCCGGAAGCAAACAACCTGGTTCAGCAATTAAGTGATGCGGCGGTAACATTGGTAAAAGGCAATGCTTTGTCATTACAAATGATCCCCTTGTTAAAAACGGCTATTGTAAGTGTTGGTGTAACCAAAACAACGGTTTTTCAGCAGGAGCTGGCAAAGTGGTATACGTATAATAATTTATTTACTGTAGGCAAAAATGCATCGCCTGCTGAATTAAAGAGCCTGCTGGCAACTCTTAAGGGCTATGACCAGGTTTATATGAGCATAAATGACACCCGGTTGCGCCCGGCCAGCAAGCTGGATTATACCAGCGATGTTAAACAATTTGTAAGCGACCTTGCCGCTCATAAAAATACGGTAATAAGTGTTTTTGCAAACGCATATACCATTGCTGATTTGCCCGGCATTGAGAAATGCGGTGCGCTTATTGCCTGCTATCAAATGACTGATGCCCTGCAGCGGTCGGCGGTAAAAGTTATAACGCGCCAGTTAAACCCAACAGGCAGGCTGCCGGTAAGTATCAATAAAGATTACCTGACCGGGATGCGGGGGAGTTTGTGAGATTGATGAAGGGTTAAATTCTTATTTTATCAGTTGCTTTGCTGGAACTGGATATTATAGTCCATTAAGCGTTGCACCTATGGCGCAAAAAATGTGTTTTGTGTTTTTCTACCGACTTTTTGCTCCTATGGAGCAATTACGTGATAAATTAAATATTATTATAGCGATAATATTCCTGACCCCATCGGGGTCAAAGGTCGGTAGAAAAGAAGCCATCAGAAATGCCGTGCCATTAGGTACGGAACAATCTTGAACTTTCTGGTAAGCTTTTTAGTAGGAATATTAATGATAGCTATATTACAAATTATAAAACCAAAAGCATTATGCCTAATACTTATACACAAATACACATCCAATGCGTAGTTGCTGTAAAATTTCGTCAATCTGTTATTCAACCAATATGGAAAGAGCGGTTACAGCAATATATTACCGGAATTGTTCAAAACAATGGTCATAAAATGATTGCCATCAACAGCATGCCCGATCATCTGCATCTTTTCTTTGGATTCAGGTCTAATCAATCATTGTCTGATTTAATGAGGATCGTTAAAGGAGAATCATCCGAATGGATAAATAATGAAGGATTTAATAATTCAATATTCAGGTGGCAGGAAGGTTACGGCGCTTTCTCCTATTCGCGCTCACAAATAAAAATAGTCGCTGATTATATTGCCAATCAGGAAAAGCATCATAAGAAAAGAACTTTTTTGGAGGAGTACCAGCACTTTTTAAATCAGTTTGAAGTTGAATATGACGAACGCTATATCTTCAAGCCATTGGAATAAAACGCTTACCTTTATTATCATGAATATTGCTAAAGAGCGCAGAGCCATTGAGGCTGCATTAGATGATTACCGGGCTAAGCTGGATACCATAACTGATGAGCGTTTTACAGAAACGCCGCCGGGCGGCGGATGGTCATATGCCGAGGTGTATTCACATATCCTGAAAGCCACTTTAGGCTCGAGCATTGCTTTGGAGCGTTGTACGCATGGTAATTGTGAGCCAACAAAAAAAGGGTTAAACCTTACAGGCCGCTTTATGATGCTTGCCGGCATCTTTCCGCCGGTAAGGTTAAAAATGTCAGAGGCTTTGGCAGCAAAAATGCCGGCAGAAAAGATTAGTAAGGAAGATGCCAAAAACTTATTGATAAAATGCCGTAAACGGATTGAGGATACATCACCCCTAATAAGGGATTCATCTTCAGACTTCCGGTACAGGCATCCGCGCCTGGGGATGCTTACAGCGTGGCAGTGGTTTAAATTTATCCGCATCCATCTTTATCATCATTTAAAACAATTAAAGCGGATTGAAAAAAAAATTCAGCCAATGTGAAACCTTTTACATTTAACTTAGTCTTAACATATAAATAATCTGATTTACGGATATTTGTAAAAATTGTAGAAAATGCATTTTGAGTTAGCTTATATGGTACTGGGGAGTTTGCTATTTTTAGTAGTAGTATTCTACCTTAGTCCTTTTGAACTAAAAGTTAATGACGACGACGAAGAAGATTGATCGTTGCTTGTGTAATCCTCTTATGTTTTACCGGTATAATTTACCGGGCGGAACAGTATCCCCCCAAATTTAATGGCAAAGCGCGAAGTTGACATTGTTGTTATATCTGATGTGCATTTAGGCACCTACGGATGTCACGCTAAAGAATTGCTCAAATATTTAAAGAGCATAAAGCCCAAAATTCTTATTTTAAACGGCGATATTATTGATATATGGCAGTTTAGTAAATCGTACTGGCCCGAAACACACATGAAAGTAGTGCGCCGGATCTTAAAGTTTGTAACCGAAGGCGTACCGGTTTACTATTTAACAGGCAACCATGACGAAATGCTGCGCAAGTTTGCCGATTTTAATCTGGGCTCGTTTCAGTTGCTTAACAAAGTAGTATTAAATATTGATGGAAAAAAAGCATGGATCTTTCACGGTGATGTGTTTGACGTAACCATGCAGCACTCCAAATGGCTGGCAAAATTAGGCGCTGTAGGTTATGATACGCTGATCATTATCAATAGCCTTACCAACTGGCTGCTAACGGCTATGGGACGCCAAAAAATGAGTTTTTCGCAAAAAGTAAAAGCACGGTTTAAAGAAGCCGTAAAATTTATTAACCAGTTTGAACAAACCGCTGCCGACCTGGCAGTTGATAAAAATTACCAATATGTAATTTGCGGGCATATCCATCATGCCGAAATAAGAGAAATGGAATCTACCGAAAAAACCGGCTCTGTGCTTTATTTAAACTCGGGCGATTGGGTGGAAAGCCTTACCGCACTGGAGTATAATAACAAAGACTGGACTATATTTAAATACAAGCCCGAAGACTTCAATACCGATGCCGATGAGGATGATAAAACGGATATTGAGGACCTGGATGCCAGGCTGGATGTTAATCTCTTATTAGAACGTTTTAAGCAGGAACAGGATTAATGGTTGTAAGGTTTCAATGTTTTAAAGTTGAAATGTTAAAAAAATCACTGAAAACTTTTTAATCTTTTAAATAATTCAATGTTTAAAATCAATAATATTTGACAAGTTTGCGATAATCAAAGCAACATTTCAACTTTACAACTTTACAACCTTACAACGTTTCAACCTCGCTAAATGAAAATACTTTTCGGCATCCAGGGAACAGGTAACGGCCATATAAGCCGGGCCCGCGAAATTGTGCCGCTGTTACAGCAGTATGGTGAAGTTGATTTGCTGGTGAGCGGCACCGAAGCCGAGGTTACTTTGGCCCAGCCTCTTAAATATAAATTTCACGGTTTTAGCTTTGTTTTTGGCACCAACGGAGGTGTTGATAACTGGGCAACTTTTAAGCTGATGAATTTGCCAAGGCTTTGGCGCGATATCCGCAGCCTGCCCTTAAAACAATATGACCTTATTATAAATGATTTTGAGCCGGTAAGCGCCTGGGCATGCAGGCTGCAAAAAATACCGTCAGTATCATTAAGTCACCAATGTTCATTTGTTTCGCCAAAAACACCACGACCGGCTAAATGGAGCTATGCAGAGTGGCTGTTAAAGTATTACTCGCCCACGCGCCACCATATTGGGTTTCATTTTGAGCGTTATGATGATTTTATTCATACGCCCGTTATCCGCAGCGAGATCAGGAACATGAAAACCTCAAACCTTGGCCATTACACCGTTTACCTGCCGGCTTATGATGATAAGTTGCTTGCAAGAGAACTAAACAAAACCAACAGGCAGTGGCAGATTTTTTCAAAAAGGCAAAAAACGCACTACCGGCAAGGGAATGTTGAAATATTCCCGGTAAATAATACAGATTTTAACAACAGCCTGGCCAGTTGCGAAGGGTTATTAACCGGCGGAGGTTTTGAAGGGCCGGCAGAAGCGTTGTTTTTACAGAAAAAGGTTTTGATGATCCCCATGAAAGGCCAATATGAGCAGCAATGCAATGCCCTTGCAGCCTCAAAGCTAGGCGTACCTGTTATTAATGAAATTGACGATCAGTTTGTTTACCGCATAAACAACTGGATAAACGATGATAAAAAGGTGCTGGTAAACTTTCCCGATGAAACGGCGAAGATTGTGGATGATATGGTAAAGCGTTACGCAAAAGTGTGAGCGTTAAGCTCAAAATGACCCTGTTTACAATAAAAATCACAGCCTTAAACAGTTTCTTAGCACATTTATGCTAATTTTGCCTCCGCAAATAAAAGGCTTTAATGATCAGTTTTTTTAAAGCGCTCAATCCGCTTAATATTTTATGGCTTGCAGTAATATTGTTCGTTTCGCGGGCGGGTTATTTAATTACGGCCCCCGATAAAACAGCATTTGCTTTTGCTGAGCCGGTTGCCAGGTTAATGATAGTTCCCGGCAATTACCTTAATCCTGCTTCAACGGCTTTTAATGTTTTACTTGCGGGTATTATTGTATTTGCGCAATCCTTACTACTAAACCACCTGGTTAACCATTATAACTTACTGGGCAAGCCTACATTTTTACCGGCATTAATGTATATTACTATAACAGGTTTGTTTACACCATTTTTGGTTTTAAGCCCTCCCTTATTATGTAATTTTTTAATAATCTGGATGTTGTTCAAGCTGTTTAGCCTCTATAAAAGTAACGATGCAAAATCTGCAGCTTATGATCTTGGCATCATGGTGGCCGTCGGCTCAATTATCTATTTGCCTTTCATTTATCTTTTTTTGGTGATCTGGATAGCGCTTATCATTTTCAGGCCATTAAACTGGCGTGAGGTTATGGCCGGCATAATTGGGTATGCTACTATATTCTTTTTTTTGGCGGTGTATTATTATATGAACGACAGTTTAGCGCAATTCTACAACATCTGGCTGCCGTTGGCTACAAAGTTCCCTGATAGTATTAATATTCATTATTTAAGCTTCCTGGTGCTTGTTCCGGTTATTGTAATACTGGTGCTTTGTTTTGTTAAGCTGCAGCAAAACTTTTTTAAAAGCTACGTACAGATCCGTAAATCATTTCAGCTATTATTTATTGTTTTTTTAATTGCAGGGTTATCATTTTATGTAAAAACGCCATTTAATTTAAACCACTTTTTGTTGTGTGCGGTTCCGTGTACAGTGTTTTTTTCTTACTACTTTCTGTATGCAAAAAACAAATGGTTTTATGAATCACTGTATTTATTGCTGCTAATCAGCATCATCTATTTTCAGTTTAACAAATTTTAACTTTTATATTCGTTCAAATCACGGCTGTTATCTTAGTTTTGTATCATAATTATCATAAGTTGATGATAGCCATTTAAATATCAGATTAATGAAATTTGGAGTAGTTATATTTCCGGGGTCTAATTGTGATGAAGATATCATCTACGTATTAGAGAAAATTATGGGCCAGCAAGTGGTTCGTTTATGGCATAAAGATCATGACCTTCAGGGCGCTGAGTTTATTGTTTTGCCAGGTGGTTTTTCATTTGGCGATTACCTTCGTTCAGGCGCTATCGCCAGGTTCTCGCCTATAATGCACGAGGTTATCCAGTTTGCGGCAAAAGGCGGTTATGTATTGGGTATTTGTAATGGTTTCCAGGTTTTAACCGAAGCCGGCCTTTTACAGGGTGCCTTGTTGCATAACGAGAACCGTAAATTTATTTGCCGTAATATTTACATGAAGGCGCAAACTAATAATTCATTAATTACTGCGCAGATTGATCCGGAAAGGGCATTAAAGATCCCTGTAGCACATGGCGAGGGTAATTATTTTGCCGATGCCGATGTTTTAAAATCACTTTATGATAATGACCTGGTGTTATTTAAGTATTGCGATGAGTTTGGTATGATCACTCCGGAGGCTAACCCTAACGGTTCATTAGATAACATTGCAGGCATCACTAATATAAACCGTAATGTGTTTGGATTTATGCCGCACCCTGAACGGGCATCAGATGCTTTGGTAGCCAATGAGGATGGGCTGGCTATTTTTGAATCGATATTATCATTGGTTAAAGCTTAAGTTAGTCATCGGTCATTAATCATTGGTCATTAGTTTTTGACTTGTGACTTAAGACTCCCGGCTCAAGACTAAAAAATGGAAGCAACACTGGTTATCGATATAGGCAATACTTATACAAAAATTGCAGTTTTTAAGCAAAACCAAATGCTCCATAACGGGCAATACCAACCGGCAGATTCAACCGTAATAAATAATATTTTAGGTGATTATGCTGTTAGCAAGGCCATAATTTCATCAGTAAAAAAAGATAAAGAGGAGTGGCAAAGTGTATTGGCAAGTAAAGTTCAGCTAGTATATTTTAATACCGGGATGACAAGTGGCATAACCAACCATTATTTAACACCGCAAACCCTCGGGCTCGACAGGCTGGCAGCTGTGATTGGAGCATATTACTTATACCCGGGTAAAAGCAATATGGTGATTGATGGTGGCACCTGTATAACCTATGATTGGGTTGATGCTGCAGGAAATTATTTTGGCGGCAGTATATCGCCGGGTTTAAAAATGCGTTATAAGGCATTAAATAATTATACAGCCGGTTTGCCTTTAATAAGCGCAGATGAAAAATTTACCGGTAAAAGCGGAAATGATACAACATCAGCCATACTATCGGGTGTACAAAACGGAATAAAATATGAATTAGAAGGCTTTATTGAAAGCTATAAAAAAAGCGGGGAAGAACTAAATATTGTGCTCAGCGGTGGCGATAGTATTTTTTTTGATACCCTGCTAAAAAATAGCATCTTTGCCCGCTATATAAAAATTGAGCCTTACTTGGTTCTAAAAGGATTAAACGCAGCCATACAAACTAATAATGATTAAATATACGAAGTTTTTTATAATAATTTTACTTGCTGTTTCTGCATTCGGAGCCAGGGCACAATCAACGGCTACTACAAGTTCTCCTTACTCAAGGTATGGCTTAGGCGATATTGACCCCTCTGTATTACCCCAAACCAGGGGTATGGGCGGCATAGGTACTGCCATTAATAAGATCAACAATTTCAACACTATCAATGTGCTTAATCCGGCTTCATACGGATTTATTAATTATACCACTATTGATGTAGGTTTGTATTCAAACATAGTTAACTTAAGCCAAATAACCCCAACAGGACAAACAAGTGTAAGCAACGCTAACTTCAGGCTTAGCCACATAAATTTTGCTGTGCCTGTAAGCAGGCGGTCGGCGCTTAGTTTTGGCTTAATGCCTTACAGCGAAATGGGTTATAACTATAAGCAAACAAAATCAAGCCTGGGTTCAGGGTTGCCGGTTGATACCAATGCTGTGAATTACCTTTACAGTGGTGACGGCGGTTTGTCAAAAGCTTATTTTGGTTACGGCGTAGGTATTACCAAGCACCTTTACATTGGTGGAAACGTATCCTATATATTTGGTAATTTAATACAAAATGAGGCAACCGAAAGTCCAAACTCATATGGTTTCTTAAATTCACAAGAAGAGCACAGCAATAGCATTGGCGGTTTAAATTATGACTATGGTATTCAGTATGCATTTGATCTTAGCGATACCAAGCACCTTACGTTCGGTTATTCTGCATCAACATCAAACAGTATAAATAATACGGAATCATATATTGTAAGTCAGTATACATATGATAGCAGTGGCAATCAGAACACACCGGCCGATTCTGTAGTAAACAGGCAGAACAGTAAAACTAAAATAAAGCTGCCGCAAATCAATCACTTTGGTGTATCATACCAATATGACAACCATTACCTGGTAGGCGCTGATTTTACCATGGGTAGCTGGAGCAACTATACCGGCATAAATCAAGGTGCCGATGTTAAGTTTCAAAATAGTAAAACATTTAATATTGGAGGGCAATACACTCCAAATGGTAACGCTTTACGCAATTATTTTGCAAGGGTTGATTATCGCCTAGGGTTTATATATGATCAAACCTATCTTAATTTAAACAATACCAATATTAACAGGTATGCAGTTACCTTTGGTTTGGGTTTGCCTTTAGCGCCATCGCAAACACTTACAACATTTTATAAAGTAAACCTGTCTGCCGAGATTGGAAAGCGGGGTACTTTGGGGACAGTTGACAATCCGTTGGTTAAAGAAAACTATGTTAATATCCATTTAGGGTTTACGCTTAACGATAAGTGGTTCCAGAAATATAAGTTCCAATAAACCGTTATATTTAGATTCAGGAAATCAAGAATCAGGAGCCGGGGAAATTGGTTTTATAGGTAGAAAGAAATGAGATACATATTTTCTGACTTGGAATTAACCGGTTTGCATTTTTTTAATCCTGTATCTTGCATTCTGAACCTTGATCCTAAAAATTTATGAATCGTCAGGCAATTAAGTTGTTACGCCTATATCTGCCGGCACTGTTTGTTTGCATGCTGCTGATGAGCGCGTGTGAAAATTCATTAAATGACATTCAGAAAATAGCCTCGAAAGAAGAAGATAAACCAATATCGAGGTCAACCGGGGTGGATGTAATTTACAGCGATTCGGCAAAGGTTAAAGCGCACATGACGGCCCCTTTAATGATTGAATATGCCGATACGCCCAAGCCTTATAAAGAAATGCCGAAAGGTGTTAAGATCCTTTTTTATGATGCGGATTTAAAAGAATCGGGAAATATAGTTTCTGATTATGCCGTTCAGCGTGATAAGGAAAATATAATTGAGTTTCGCAAAAATGTAGTGGCTACCAATGCTCAGGGGCAAATCTTTAAATCGGAAGAGTTAATATACGATATGAATACAAAAAAAATGTATTCAACAAAGGCTGTTGAAATTGTATCACCTAATGGCGATGTAGTGGATGGGATAGGTTTTGACAGCAATGAAACTTTTTTTCCATGGCACATGGTACAAATGACAGGGGCGTTTCATGTTGACGAAAAAGCGGTGCAGTAGCAGAATTTCGGAGGCCGGAGTTTTAATTTCGGATTTATTTAAAAATTCAGGGATTGTGAATGAAGGGGTATTTGGGGCAAAAATTCAATGATTTTTCAATAATTAAATACACAAAAATTTGTGTTATAGAATTTTACTAAAAATTGTATCTTGCGCCCTCTTTTGAGAATATAAAGTAATTATACAGGTATATGGGTATTATGGGTTTTTTGCGGGAACGAATGGGTAAGATTCTCGCGTTTTTTATTGGATTAGCGCTGCTTGCATTTATTGTGGGTGAAGTTGTTAGATCGGGCGGGTCATTTTTTAGGGATGATCGTAACACGCTGGGCGAAGTGGGCGGCGAAAAAGTTGCTTATGATACCTATAATAAAAGGTTTGAACAAAACAGCGCTCAGTTTAAACAGCAATCAGGCCAGAATAATTTAACGCCGCAGCTAACAGCTTACGTGCAGGAAACAACCTGGACGCAAACTATCAGCCAGATGATCCTTCAAAAAGAAGTTGAAAAACTTGGCCTGGTGGTTGGTGATGATGAGGTTAACTCAATGGTTAACGGAAATAACCCTGATCCGCAGATTGTACAGGCTTTCGGTGACCCGAAAACCGGCAAAGTTGATATAAACAGGTTTAATACTTTTAAAACTAACTTACAGGCATCAAAAGCTGATGACCCTTTAAGGCAGCAATGGAAAGATTTTATTGAAAGCCTTGCGAGCAATAAGCTTAACCAAAAATATATTGCACTGGTAACCAGTGGACTGTATGTTAACTCGCTTGACGCGAAGGATGATTACCAGGCTAAAAACAAACTGGCTAATTTCAAGTATGTAACACTTGATTATGCATCAGTACCTGATAATAAGATCACTGTTGCCGATGCTGATTACCAAAGCTATTATGATGAGCATAAAGGTGAGTTTAAAACACCGCAGGAATTAAGAACTTTTGACTACGTGAGCTTTAATGCATCACCATCAAAAGCTGATTCCGCAGCCATTAAACAACTGGCTGACAAATTAGCAACGGAATTTAAAGCATCAACTAATGATTCGCTTTTTGTACAGATAAACTCTGAAACTAAGCTGCCTATTGTTTATTTACACAAAGGGCGCCTTGAGCCAAAGATTGATTCGGTAATGTTTAACTCAGCCAAAGGATTTATGTATGGTCCTTATCTTTCAGGCTCAAGCTACAAAATAGCAAAACTGGTTGACTCACGTACCGAACCGGATTCGGTAAAAGCACGTCATATACTTATTGATGATAAATCGATAGGCTTGGATAAAGCAATGGCTAAGGCCGATTCGCTTAAAAAACTGATTGAAGGCGGAAAATCTTTTGCAGACCTTGCAAACATGTTCTCAGTTGATAAAAATTCAGCAGTAAAAGGCGGCGACCTTGGAACATTTGGTCGTGGTCAAATGATCCCTGTTTTTGATGATGCGGTGTTTAGTGGTAAAAAAGGCGAGCTGAAAGTTGTGGCCTCGCAATTTGGTGTTCACCTGATTGAGATAGAAGACCAGAAAGGGTCGTCAAAAGTGGTAAAGGTTGCACTTGTTGATGTGCCTTTGAAAGCCAGCAGCGCTACACAAACAGCTATATACAGCAAAGCACAAGGCTTTTTAGGTAACATAACCAAAGAGAACTTTGACGAAGAGGCCAAAAAAGAAGGTTTGAAAACAAAAACTGCAGCTGATGTAAATGGGGTGGCAGCATCTTTCCCGGGTGTTGAAAGCGGCCGCGACATTGTTAAATGGGCGTTCGGCGCAGAAAAAGGTGATTTTTCTGATAAAGTTTACATCACCGGCGACCAATATATTGTTGCGCATTTAGTGCAAATTAAGCCTAAAGGCCAGTTGTCTCTTGATGCTGTGAAAAAACAGATAGAGCCATTGGTGAAAAATAAAGTGAAAGGTAAATTATTGACTGATAAACTGCAGTCGGCGTTAAATGGTTCATCATCTATTGACCAGGTTGCTCAAAAAGCAGGCAGTAAGGTTAATCCATTACAAAACATTGTTTTTGCAAATCCTGTAATTCCGGGTTCATCTGCTGAATATAAGGTTATAGGTACAGTTTTTGGTTCACAGCCAAATAAACTATCAAAACCTGTTGAAGGCCAGCAAGGCGTGTTTGTATTTAGTGTTGACAGCTTTATTAACCCTGCGCCGCTTACAAATGCTGTGAGAGAGAAGGAACAGCTGGGCCAGGCGTTGTTACAGCGTTCAGAACCGCAAATATTTGATGCCTTGAAAGATAAGGCGAATGTAAAAGATTACAGAGCTAAGTTTTTATAGTAACTTTTAAAGTAATTTTGTATCCGGGATGGCGTTATAGCTACTCCCGGATTTTTTGTTTTTAAAAACCATGGAAATACAAGAGAACATAATAAATAAAGTTGCACAAAGTGGCTTGGTCACTTTGGATCCGGCGGCATTTTATCCTGAAGGTGACAGGGTTGTTTATGACATAAAAGATAACCTTTTCATGGAGCTGATACTGAAGGAAAAGGATTTCAGGGAGTTTGTAAAGAACCATGATTGGGCGCAATATGAGGGTAAATACGTGGCAGTAACCTGCACTGCTGATGCCATAGTACCGGCATGGGCCTATATGCTGCTGGCTAACCGCCTGGCCCCGTATGCAAAAGAGGTTGTTTTTGGTGACGCTGAGGTGCTGGAGACCGTACTGTTTGTAAAAAGCATTGCAGGTATGGATGTAGAGCAATACCGCGACCAGCGGATAGTTATAAAGGGCTGCGGCGACACCCCTGTACCTGTTTCGGCTTATGTTGAGTTAACAAAAAAACTTACGCCGGTGGTAAAAAGCCTGATGTTTGGCGAACCCTGTTCTACTGTGCCTATTTATAAAAAAAGGGACTAGTTTTTGGTCAGAGGTTGTTATGGTAAAGTAAACTAATATTCACAAATTGACATTTCGCATTATTTAAAGTCAGAGTCTTAATTAATTTATAAATAAAACTGAAATTTTGGACTTACGACTTAAAGCTTTCTATTTGAAAGAAGCAAAAATGAAGAAATATCTTCTGACCATAATTATAGTTACCATTAGCCTTTCCAGATCATTTAGCCAGGAGATGAATTACCTTGGCGAACCTTCTTTTAAAATTGGGGAGGAGTTGAGCTATAAACTGAAATATGGCTTTTTTACGGCCGCTGAAGCGCACATAAAGGTGATGGAAAGCGATAAGAAGTTTGGGGACTCAGCTTTTCATATAGTTGCAGATGCTAAAACAGCCGGGACCTTCGATATTTTTTATAAGGTGCGGAACAGATACGAGACTTACGTTGATAAAAAAACGCTGGAGCCCTACTTTTATACTGAGAATCGCAAGGAAGCCAGTTACCGGCACTCGGACAATGTGACCTATGATCATGGTACAAATAAGATAACGGCAGATAAAGGTGTTTTCCCGATGAAGGGAAAGGTATTTGATTTTTTGTCGGCTTATTATTTTGCGCGAAGTGTGGATATTTCAAAGCTGCATATCGGCGATAAGTTCAGCCTTCAGTATTTTTTGGAGGATGGCATTCATTCAATGGAAATTACCTATGCCGGGAAGGAAAAGATGGACTGTTCTGTTGGAACTTTCAATTGCCTGAAATTTAACCCGACAATTATCCCGGGGCGTGTGTTTAGAAAAAGCAGTAAGCTATATTTGTGGATCACGGATGATAACAACAGGATCCCGGTAAAGGCTCATGTAGAGCTTGTTGTGGGGAGTATAACAATGGATTTAACCGGTGCTAAAAGTTTAAAGTACCCCTTAAATCCCCTAAAAAAATAACAATGATAGAGGTTGGCCATGTTTTAGTGCATGAAGATGTAGTAAAAGAAAATTTTGTATGCAACTTAAATAAGTGCAAAGGTGCATGCTGCCTTGAGGGCGACTCCGGCGCACCGCTTAATGCCGATGAACTGGATATACTAAAGGAGATTTACCCAAAAGTGAAACCTTTTATGAACGCCAAAGGGATTGCCACCATTGAAAAAGTTGGCACCCACGTAACAGATTTTGAAGGCGACTATACAACACCCTGTGTTGATGTGAACAAAGAGTGCGCTTACGTAATATTTGAAAACGGGATAACCAAATGTGCCATTGAAAAGGCGTACGAACACGGAGCTGTTGAATGGAAAAAACCGATCAGCTGTCACCTTTATCCAATCCGAATAACAAAATACCCTGAGTTTGACGTTTTAAATTACGACAGATGGAGCATTTGCAGCCCCGCATGCTCTTTTGGCAATGAATTGAAGGTAAGGGTTCACGAGTTTTTAAAAGCCCCGCTAATCCGCAAATATGGAGCCGACTGGTACCAGGAACTGGAAGACCAGGTGGCGGGGATGTAGATGATAGTAGGGTAAAGGAAGGAAATGTTTTATAGAATAGGCACTTGCCTGTTATCCCAAAAGAATAAGATGCTTATATATCCTTCGTGGATTTCATAGTACATGGAAGTTTGTTTTGTAATAAAAACCTGCCGAACATAGCCGTCTATCAACCGATGATAGGTATCGGGCTGTTCTGAAATAGGAAACAGTATGTTTTGAGTTTGTTTTACAAAGCTTCCGGCCTCGTTTTCAGTGCAATTGGTTTCAATAAATAAAACTATGCTATCAAATGTTTCCGTTGCTTCATCTGTCCAAAATATCTCCAAACTCATAGATATTTAGTATACTTTTTTCATTACGTATTCATGCGAAGTTAATTTGCCTTCTTCTGCTTGTTTTCTTCCACGGGCGATGCCTGTTTTTACGTGGTCAGGTAAGCCATTCCAAAAGTCTTTATCACTACTTTCAAAAATTTCTTTTATTTGAAGTAGCAATGCCTCATCATTGGTTTCAAGTAAACGCTTAGCTAATTCTATTTTCTCAGTTTGTACGTCCATATTCAAATTTACAGCAAATCTGTTAGTTTTTTTATAACAGCCTTCATAAGAAACTCTAATGGAAGTTTAATTATTGCCTGTGCGCCGCAATTTTAATATCTTTTACTTCTAAAATCTGCTTTTCATATCCAAACAGGGTAACGTTTATCATTGCCAGGCCAAGCTCGGCCAGTGTACTTACAAAATTGGGCAATACAGCCCTGAAAAACGGGTACAGCCAGGTTATGTATTTATAATACGGCAACACATTTTTTAAGCCTTTTGTAGGGTGCATATAGCCCGGGCGGAAATTAAATACCTGCTTAAACGGAAGCTTCATCAAATCATTTTCGGTTTTTCCTTTTACTCTTGCCCACATTGAGTTTCCTTTTTCAGTGCTGTCGGTACCTCCGCCCGATACGTAACAGAAAATCATGCCCGGATTTTGCTTGCTTAATATTTCCGCAACATGCATGGTTAAGGTATAGGTCATTTTATAATATTCAGGCTCTTTCATACCAACAGACGAAACACCAAGGCAAAAATAGCAGGCGTTGTAACCTTTAAGCTGATCTTGTATTGAAGACAGATCAAAAAAATCTGCGTGTATGATCTCTTTTAGCTTAGGATGTGCTACACCGCAAGGCTTTCTGTTAATTACCAAAACTTCTGTTACCTGCGGATGTTGCAGGCATTCGTGTAATACGCCTTCGCCTACCATGCCGGTACCGCCGGTAACTATTGCTTTTATGTTTTGATCCATTATTTATAATAATAAAGTTAACTCTTTTAAATGAGTAACCTGAACTGGCACATCATCAGGCTTTGGTGCATTAAACGGGTTGAAATAGATAGCATCCATGCCGAAATTTAGTGCGCCGTAAACATCGGCTTCCAGGCTGTCGCCAATCATTATACTTTCATGTTTTTCGGCTCCGGCTATATCCAGCGCGTGTTGAAAAATTGCCGGGTCGGGTTTGTTGATGCCTATAATTTCGGATATTATTACCTGGTCGAAATACCTGCCGATATTAGTATTGCCAATTTTTAAGGTTGATGCCTCTTTGAAACCATTGGATATTAAATGTAGCGTATATTTGTTCTGCAGGTATTGCAAAGTTTCATGCGCATGCGGGAACAGGTTGGTTTTTGTAGGACAAAGCTTTACGTAATCATCCTCAAATGCTATGGGCAATACATCAGGGGGCACACCCAGCTCAATAAAGGTTCTTTTAAAGCGGGTTTCGCGCAGCTCGGTTTTGGTGATTTTGCCGGTATGGTATTCGGCCCAAAGCTGGTGGTTATTACGGGTATAAGTTTCAATAAACAAGGCGGCTGACGGCAAGCCGATTTCGTTTAGCCGGTAGATCTCATATAGCTCATACAATGTTTCTTCGGCATTTTTATCAAAATCCCAGATGGTATGGTCAAGATCGAAGAAGATATGTTTGTATGGTTTGATTTCGGATGTCGGATGTTGCATTTCGGATTTATTGATTGCCCATGCAAAGTTAGGGATAAATCGATTTGTTCACCGCATGATGAAAATAAGTGTGGATACAATTCTCCCCTGAACGATAGTTCCATACAAATTCCTGCCCAAAAATCCGAAATCGAACATCCGAATTCCGAAATTCCCCTCACACTTTCTCCCCAAACGCCAGATCCCCGGCATCGCCCAAACCGGGAACGATATATGATTTGCTGGTCATTTCCTCATCAATGGCACAAAGCCATAATTTAGCTTTGGGAAGGTTGGCACGCACATGTGCTATACCTTCGGTACTGGCTATAATTGCTGCTATGTGCAGTTCTTTAATGGCGTACTGGGCTATCAGCTCCCTGCAAACCTGCACTATACTTTGGCCGGTAGCCAGCATGGTATCGCACATAATAAGTGTTTTGCCATCCAGGTCGGGTGTTGAGATGTGATCTATATTGATAATAAAGGTGCCGTTCTTTTTTACCTTGCGGTAGGCGGTTGCAAATACTGATGGGGCATCGTCAAAATAATTCGTAAAACCCTGGTGAAAGGGTAAGCCGGCACGTAAAATGGTACCCAATACAGGCTGCTCTGTTAGTGTGTTTATATTAGCTATGCCCAGCGGGGTTTGTACTTCTTTTTCCGTATAGCCTAATGTTTTGCTGATCTCGTAAGCAAGGATCCCGCCCAGCTTTTCCTGGTTCCGCTTAAAACGGGCTTTATCCTGCTGGATATCGGCATCGCGCAGCTCAGCCAGGAACTGGTTGCCGATGGTGTTTGTTTTGTTCAGGATAAAGATCATGGTTAGAGATTAGTTAATCAGAGGTTAGAGATTAGTTATTTGCACTATAAATTTAAAGAAATTAAATCTACAAATCACTACTGACATAAGGTTGTCATTAGCATATCTTTATTTTGTTATGTTTAAGATTAGGCCTGCATAAAAGGTTTAAAAGGTTAACTGATAAACTGACCCCTGATTAACTAATCTCTAATCACTATTAACTAACTTTGCATAACACTATGGATTTCAGCCTCACTTCTCAATACAGACCCACCGGCGACCAGCCAGAAGCTATCAGGCAGCTGGTTGAAGGTGTTAATAATGGCGACCCTTTTCAAACCCTGCTTGGGGTAACCGGATCGGGCAAAACTTTTACGGTTGCGAATGTTATAGCACAAACGCAAAAGCCGACATTAATATTAAGCCATAATAAAACACTTGCCGCACAATTGTATGGCGAGTTTAAGCAGTTTTTCCCGGAGAACGCGGTAAACTACTTTGTTTCCTATTACGACTATTATCAGCCCGAAGCATTTATTCCAACCACCAATACTTATATTGAAAAAGACCTGCAGATAAACGAAGAGATAGAAAAGCTTCGTTTGCGTACTACATCGGCTTTAATGTCGGGCAGGAGGGATGTCATCGTGGTATCGTCTATATCCTGCATTTACGGTATGGGCAACCCGGATGATTTTAAGGAGTCGGTTTTCAAGTTTGCCGTGGGAACCCGGATCAGCAGGAACGCATTTTTACACCGGCTGGTTGAGATCCTTTACTCGCGCACTACTGCTGATTTTAAACGCGGAACTTTCAGAGTGAAAGGAGATACAGTGGATATTTTCCCGGCGTATATGGATTATGCCTACCGTATTTCTTTTTTCGGAGATGATATAGAGGAACTGACCAGCTTTGACGTTTCAACCGGTAAGACGGTTGAGAAAATGACGCATATGGTGCTTTATCCCGCCAATTTATATGTTGCCCCGCGCGAGCGGTTTACACAATCCATCTGGGCGATCCAGGAAGAGCTGGAAACCCGTAAAAAACAATTTATAGGCGATGGCCGTTTCCTGGAGGCCAAGCGGCTGGAAGAAAGGGTTAACTACGACCTGGAAATGATCCGCGAGCTGGGCTACTGTTCTGGCATTGAAAACTATTCCCGGTTTTTCGACGGAAGGCAGCCCGGTGCAAGGCCATTCTGTTTACTTGATTATTTCCCGGACGACTACCTGATGGTGATTGACGAGAGCCATGTAACCGTACCGCAGATAAGGGCGATGTATGGCGGAGACAGATCAAGGAAGATCTCACTGGTTGATTACGGTTTCCGCCTGCCAGCAGCGCTGGATAACCGTCCGCTTAATTTCCAGGAGTTTGAGAAACTGGCCCCGCAAACATTATATGTTAGCGCAACACCGGGCGATTTTGAGCTGGAAAAATCAGGCGGGGTAGTGGTTGAGCAGGTGATCCGTCCGACAGGTTTGCTTGATCCCGTAATTGATGTGCGCCCGGTAATAAACCAGGTGGATGATCTGCTGGAAGAAGTTGACAAGACAATAAAAATGGGCGACCGCGTGCTGGTAACTACGCTTACCAAGCGGATGAGCGAAGAGCTGGCAAAATATATGGACAGGCTGGGCATTAAATGCCGGTACATCCACTCGGAGGTTAAAACGCTGGAACGTGTGGAGATCTTGAGAGGGCTGCGCCTTGGCGAGTTTGACGTACTGATAGGGATCAACTTGTTGCGGGAAGGATTGGATTTGCCCGAAGTATCATTGGTAGCTATTCTGGATGCCGATAAGGAAGGCTTTTTGCGTTCGGAGAAATCGCTGATCCAAACCATTGGCCGCGCCGCCCGTAACGATAGGGGAAGGGTAATAATGTATGCCGATAAAATTACAGATTCGATGCAGATAACGATGGATGAAACCAACCGCAGGCGTGACATTCAGATAGCTTACAATACCCTGCATGGCATAACACCTACAACCATCGGTAAATCGCGTGAGGAAATAATGGAACAAACCTCGGTGATGGATTTTAAAGGCGGCGTTCAAAAAGCATATGTAGAAGCTGATATGGTTTCGCTTGCTGCTGACCCGATTGTTGCCTACATGACCAAGCCCGACCTTAAAAAATCTATCGAGAACACAAAAAAGGAAATGCTTGCCGCCGCCAAAAACATGGACTTCCTGCTGGCTGCCAGGCTGCGCGATGAAATGTTTGCACTGGAGAAAATGATGGAAGAGAAGTTTTGAGGAATTTTGATTTGAGGATTTGATGATTTGGAAATTTGAAAATGCCAGGCAAATACGCTGATGTTCGAATATAATTCGGGATTGGGATTTGTAATCATCAAATCTTCAAA
>Ga0193702_1000306_pt1 | contig 19101 bp, 15 predicted proteins | sample U3a1metaG_FD_143060 | JGI IMG/M metagenome (GOLD analysis project Ga0193702, IMG submission 143060) | Soil microbial communities from a riparian zone of the East river system, Colorado, United States - U3a1 | ecosystem: Environmental > Terrestrial > Soil > Riparian zone | place: USA: East River... | reverse complement strand
TTATTTCGGCAATAGTGTTAAAGGTTGGCACTACACCCAGCTCTTTTGATTCGGTGTGCACGCTAATCTTGGGGTTACCGCCTGATTCAGCTAAACGGTAAAGCATCCCGTAATCTTCCAATGCTATATCAACAGTAGGCACTTTTTTTGTATAAGCGCCAAAGATCTTATCAACCCCAAACCCGGCAGACCAGTTATTGGTCAGGATCCCCACAGCTCCCGCGTTTTCGAGTGCTACCGGTAATGTTTTGTTGGTAAAGCCGGTTTTGCTGATGCGTTTGCGCCAGGCATCCGTCATGGCGCTGCGCTCTTTTTTCATTTTATCGAAAGATTCTGTTGTGGCAAATTCTTTCCAGTTATAATCTGGCCTGCCGGTTGGCTGGCACATAGAGATCATTACAAACTTGCCTTTTACATTTGGCAGCCATTGCTGAAAAGCAACAGAGTCGGCCAGGTCTGGCAGGATAATGATCCCGGCGGTAACCGTTTTTTTACCCATGCCCGGGCTCCAGGCCAGTTGGGTGCCTTCCAATGATTTTACCCGTGGCGAAACCATATCAATGTGTGAGATTCCCCGTTCCCAGCCGCGCCATTCGCCCCATTTTTCGTTATGGGCGGGGATGTCCCAGCTTTTATATTTGGCAACTGCCCAGTCGTTAGCCTGTTTCATTTGCGGGGTGCCTACCAAACGCGGGCCAACGCCATCAAAAAGCTCATGCGCCATTTTCTCCAATTGCGAGTTATTGGTTTCTTCGGCCATTATGCTGTCAATAACAGGTTTATTTGACTGTGCTGATGCGATGCTGCTGCAGAGCATTACACCAAAAACAAGTGGCATTGCCCTTTGCCATAGGTTTAAGCGGGATTGGGAATAGGTTGTTTTCATAAATCTAATTTATGAAAAAAGGAGGGAGGTGAGGTAATTTTTTAATAATGGAATAAAGAATCGTTTTTAGACTTTAACGCTATTTATTCACAGGCCTGCGACCCGCACTATTGAATGATGCCCTCTCAGGCTTAATATTTTGGCTTTACTACAATGTTAAAGGCCTGAAAGGCCACAATACGTTAGCGCAGGTCGAAGGACTGCGCGGAAAAGCATAACTTAAGCTAGCTTGCGGAATCAGAGCATGTTTAAAATTGTGTTTTGGCCTTTTTAAGGACTTTACCTTTTTTAACAAATTATTAATTAATTTAACCTTTTCGACACAAATAGTATCAAACGGGTAATAAAATTAATGCAACCCCACCTTAACAATAAGAAAACAGTATTTTTGGGCAGATGATTTTTATTGAAGATAGTTGAGGTCTTCAATATTACTGAGCTGACACAACTTAATGAGAGTACCCTATACAAAAAACTTAGCAAGGAAAATTCTTCTCGCCTTTCTTGCCTTCATTATAATTCTTTCCATAACGGCGTTCTTTGTACGCAGCTCTGTTAATAAAAAATTAGAGAACCTGTCCAAATTAGCAAGCAATGTAGAAAATAACCGGGTCAAGCCTGAACATGCATTGCTTTTGCTCCACGAGTCGGAAAATGATTTCCAGGAATCCTTATTAAGCGTTAGTAAAAAAAAGAGGACGGATTATAAAATAAAGCTAACTCAGGCTTTTAAAGAGATTGATACTTTACTTAAAGAGAATGCCGATACCGTGCACTTAACCCCGGCGCAAAGTAATATGGTAAAGTTATGGTACCAGAAGAAATTAAAACTTTCTGATAAGCTATATATACTTAAACACAGTTTTGACTCCTTGCTTACTGTTTATGCAAATTTCAATAAGGAAGCTGATAGAAATTTAAACGGGTTTAATGCCAATGTAAATATTACCCGGAGAAGCGTTAAAAGCAGTACGGACTCAACCCTTAAAAAGAAAAAGGGATTTTTTGGAAGGATAAAAGATGCTATTCTCAATAAAAACGACGGCTCATCGGCTGTTAAGCACAATAGCAACATAACAGACGTTACCACACAGAAAAATTTAACAAAGGACAAAAAGCTTTATTCAAAAAAAATACAGGAGCTGCAGCAGCGGAACATGGATCTGCTCAACAAACAGCGTGAAATGATAGTCCTGAATATCCGGATTGGTAACGAACTGGAGCACATTATTAATGATGTGAAGGAAATTAACTACAAAATGGCTGATGAATTTAAGAAAGAAGCGCTTAAAAGCTACCAGGAAACTACCATATTGTTGAATAAATTTTACCTCGCCGCTTTATTGTTAATACTGGTATTTTCAATATTGCTTATCCTGTTTATAATTCAGCTCAATAAATATGAACAGTTGCTATGGAAAGAAAATGAACGATCTGTTGCCATGGCCCAACAAAAAATGGATTTATTGCTCCACATGAGCCATGAGATCCGTAACCCGCTTACTGCTATTAAAGGTTTCCTGTATATATTCGGTAAATCAAGCTTGTCGCAAAAACAAACAGACATGCTCGATTCTATAAGTCATTCTTCTGATATGTTGCTGCGAACCCTTAACGATACCCTTGATGCCGCAAAAATGGAAAGCAGTGAGTTTAAAATAAATTGCGATCCGTTTAATCCTGATTTGACGCTGAAAACAGTTATAGAAAGTATGGAATTCAGCGCAGCAAAGAAAGGGTTGGCCATTGGATACAATTTTAAAGGTGATAAAGAAGCTGTTTTACTTGGGGATAGTTTCAGGCTTAAACAGATCATGATTAACCTGCTGAGTAATGCAATAAAGTATACCGCGAAAGGTGATGTTACGGTAAATGTTGACTTATAAAAGGGGAGAGCACGCTGCAGGTAGCTGTCAGTGATACAGGAGCCGGCATTAGTTTAGAGCAACAAACTAAATTGTTCTCAAAATATTATCAAACCAGCTCTTCCAAAGGTAAGCCGGGAACCGGGCTTGGGTTGTTTATTTGTAAAGAGCTGGTTGAAATGCAGGACGGAAAGATCACGGTAAAAAGCAACCCGGACGCAGGCACTACATTTAGTTTTTTTATTCCTTATCAAAAAAATAATAACGATGCCATTGATAAAAAGGGCGCTGACGATCCGTTAATGCTGTTAAACGGGATAAGCATCCTGGCAGTTGATGACAATGAGTTTAATTTAATGTTCCTGAAGGTGATGATGAGCAAGTGGAATGTGAAGTTTCACCAGGCAACAAACGGAAAAGATGCATTGGATCTTATTGCTGCTAATGAAATAACAATTGTATTAACCAACGTTGAGTTGCCCGAAACAGATGGGTACAGGCTTTTAACCGAAATAAAAAAATTAAATAAACTCCCGGTAATTATGATTAACGGCGCATCTGAAGGGCCTGATGTGAAACAAGCCCGGGAAAAGGGTTTTTCGGGGATGATCAGCAAGCCCTTTAAAGAGGCAGAGCTGGTAGAACAACTGGTTAAAGTACTTAAGAAATAAGTTCTGGCCCGCAGATAAAATGTTCAACGCACTTTCAAAGTCACAAGGAAATATATTGATCTTCTTCTGTGGGTACTATTTAAGCACTACAACTGCTTAAAACAGCATTCATTTTTAAATAAAGCAGCTATTTATGGTAACTTAGTTTTCGGTTAACTTAAATAAATCTTTATCCCAATGAAAACACTTAAATACTTACTGTTACTGATAGCCGCTTTTTTTTCCGTTAGCGCGTTTGCCCAACAAACTACCGATAGCTTATACCAGGTAAAAGGCTTTGCAATTGCTGCCCCCAGGCCAAACGGCGTAGCCGATTTTGTTAAATTTATAAATGAAGAACTGGCGCCGCGTAAGGTGAATACGCTGATCCTGCGGGTTGATTTCAATTACCAGTTCAAAAGTCACCCGGAGCTTCGGGATTCTATATGCCTTTCAAAAAGCGATGTGAGGAAGCTGGTTGAGGCCTGTAAAAAGAACAATATTAGCATTATCCCGCAGATCAATTTGCTGGGGCATCAGTCCTGGGCCAGCAAAACAGGGATGTTGTTGAAAGTTTACCCTGAATTTGACGAAAACCCATGGGTGAAAATGCCGGCTACCGCGGCAGAATATAAATGGCCCAATGCTGATGGTCTGTACTGTAAAAGCTATTGCCCGCTGCATCCCGGTGTTCACAAAGTAGTGTTTGACCTGGTGGATGAAATAATGGAGGTGTTTGATGCCAAAGCTTTCCATGCGGGAATGGATGAGGTTTTTTATTTAGGCGAGGATAAATGCCCCCGCTGCGCAGGCCGGGATAAAGCAGTTCTTTTCGCCAACGAGGTGCAAACCATCCGGGATCACCTGGCTGAGCAGAACAGGGAGCTATGGATCTGGGGCGACCGTTTGATAGATGGGAGAACCACAGGTATTGGCGAGTGGGCAGCCAGCTATAACAATACCTACAAGGCTATTGACCTCATCCCCCGCGATGTGGTGATCTGTGATTGGCAGTACGACCGGGATAACCAAACGGCAGTTTACTTTGCTATGAAGGGCTTAAGGGTTGTAACCTGTGCATGGAACCGTCCGCAGGTAGCGGTTAGCCAGGTAGAAAATTTTTACCGTTCAAGGGAAATATCAGGCAAGGAGCTCAAAGGGCGGTTTTACGGAATTGCGGAAACTGTATGGTCATCACCAGTTCAGTTTCTTGACGGGTATTACGGTAAAACAGTAAACCCAGCGGCAGGTGACAAAACACCTTGGAACACCTTTAAGATTATGTTTGATAAGATAGGGCAGATGGAACAAACACCGGCAGCTAAATAACAGGATTTTAATGGGCCTATGGAGTTAGCAAAATAGCCATTCATTTTATAAAACAGGAAAGCCAATGAGAATTCATTGGCTTTCCTGTTTTGCGGAAATCATCGCCAGAAAAACAAGCTTACGATAATCAAGGCTGCAATGTAATTAAGGCATGAAACGATTAACTAACCAGCAACGAACTTTTTGTCGTAATTAATGTAAATGGCTTTGTTGACAGCTGAAACGAAACTGAAACAGGCAAAACAAGTCAATAAACCTGTCGATTTAAAGGCCTTAATGATTAATCCGCAAAAATGCTCTGACTTCCCACGCCATTTTTTTTATTAAAAGCGCTACGGTAGATTTGTTTAATTTAATTTTCAGTATTTTTTGAAAGTTTAATAAGTAATGTTACATTTGTTTCATAAAATTATCTAATGCAGCACCCGGGTTAAACTAAAAATAGTAGGGCAGGATATAAACGATTTATATAAATGGGAACTTTACATTTTAATATACAACAACTAATTTTTATTGCGGGCCTGGCCCAGATAATCCTGGTAATAGGTAGTCTTGCTATCCCTAAAGTACTGAACTGGCGGCCTGAACTTGCAAAGGTTCAGCCTTTAATTAAACAAATGTTTTGGACCTATGCCGCATATATACTCGTAATAAATTTATGCTTTGGATTGCTTTCTGTATTTGACTTTACAGAGTTAATTAATGGTTCTGAGCTTGCCACGCTGATTACCGGCTTTATCGCTGTTTATTGGCTCTCGAGGGTTTTAATTCAATTCTTCTATTTCGACAGGGCAAATTTTCCCGCCGGAAAATGGAACAAGGTGGCAGAAGTGCTGCTGGTTTCACTCTTTGTTTTTCTTAGCGTAGTGTACAGCAGGGCGTTTTATATTAACTACATGCAAATTTGATTATGGGACTTTTATTGGCGTACCTGTCTTACTTCGCACTATTGAATTTTGCCGTAGTATTAACCGGATACTTATTTATAAAAAAGAAAATGATTTTACTTAGCTGGGCAATGCTGATTTTAAGCATCCTGGTAATTCATATTGTTTTTCTGCACGAGAGGCCCATAATCAGGATGCTGGCAATAATTGCAACAACCTTTACAGCTATGAAAGTTATTGCTGTAGCTGAAGAGTACAAAAACAAGAAACTAACTTTGAAATTTAATCAGTGGGTGGTTTTTGCTATTGGATGGGCCGGGATGCGTGCACAACCTTTTGAAAGCCTTGGGGAAAAGCCCTTACCTGGTGCAGGGCCAATAATAACATTTGGCGTAAGCAGGGTAATCATTGGCCTTTTGCTTATAGCGCTGGCGCATAAAGCGATGTTACTGCCGGTATCCCCCGGCCTGACCTATATACTGGTAAGCGCTATTTTATTAGTTGGTTTTAGCCTGATCTTACATTTCGGCTTGTTAGGCATCAGCGCAGGGATGTGGCGGCTTTCGGGGGTTAATACTTATGTGTTATTCAAGTCGCCGGCAAAAGCATTAAGTCTTACAGAGTTTTGGAGCAAGCGCTGGAATATAGCTTTTAGTGAAATGACGTCGGTAGCTGTGTTTCGACCGTTGAAAAATAAGACCGGGAGTGCAGCAGCGCTGATGGCAGCTTTCGTATTTTCTGGTCTGCTGCATGAGTTAGCGCTTAGCGTTCCGGTAAATAATGGTTATGGCTTGCCGCTGCTTTATTTTATTATCCAGGGGGCAATGGTATTGGTTGAAAAGGTTCTGATCATCCAAAAGATCTTGTTTCTGCAGAACCAGTTGATAGCCCGCCTATGGACATTGTTTTGGGTGATAGTGCCTATGCCTTTGCTGTTTCATCAGCATTTTATTAAAGAAGTTGTATGGCCGCTCGCCGGCTTGAGCAGGTAGCGTTCGGAAATCTGATGTTTATTGTATGTAATTGCCACTAATTATATCAGCTTAGGCTTGGCAAAAAAGGGAAGCTTAAAATAATAGCGTCATATTAGTTTAAATCACCACACTCCCGGTTTATTCTGGTATTGCTATGATAATGTATCATGATTTTTCATTTGGCTTATTAGATTTTTAATAAATATAATTTTTTATAGTAATAAGCAATAATTGGTAATTTTTTCAATGAATTACAATTGTTTCAAATTAATTAAAAATTAATCATTATTTGAATATTTTAGGTTGTTATTCACTTTTTTGGATTTTTAACTCACGTAGTTTTACGTAAAACTACTTATGTAATTGCGTGCAAATACGCTTGTACGCCAATGTGTTAGTAAATAACTTTACCTCAGATAAAAAATTGAAGCCTAACTGAGCCTACAGGCAACCCACATTGTGGGCTGTTTACCGAATTAATTATAGATTATCTTTTTAAGCGATATAAGCATAGTATTTTGATATAGTATTTTAATTTAATATTAAAATATGATCGCTTTAATATTGGATGTTTAATATTGATTAACCAATTAGATACGACACAATTTTTGATAAATTATTAATACAGCTATATGATTCGTACTGCACTTGAATTTATAAAAAAAGAGCTGGAAAACTATATGGTTGACCGGGAGCAAGACGCTGCAAGCTATAGCCCTGGCCATGTGGTTGACCTGAAGCCTATTGTTTTACCAAACGGGAACAATAATTTAACAGATAGTACACATATTACTTTGATGCTGGTAAATATAGAGGAAGAAAGGCGTGAAGGTAAGCAAAACTATTATATGCCAACAGACGATAAAAAGTTTTTAAAACTAAACCCGCCGGTTGAGATAGATCTGTTCCTGCTTTTTGCAGCTAACAACTCTGATTACCCTACTGCCTTGCGTGACATCTCGGATGTGATAGAGTTTTTCCAGGCGCATTCCGTATTTGACAGCCAAAAATATCCTTCGCTTAATGCTTCAGTATCAGACCCTGTTAATAAAGTATGGCAACTTATTGACAGGCTAAGCTTTAAGCTGGTGAGCCTGACGTTTGAGCAGCAGAACAACCTTTGGGGGATGTTAAGCTCCAAATATATGCCAAGTGCTGTCTACAGGGTGAAGATGCTTACCGTATTTGAAACCAAAAGCGATGAAAAAGTTGCCGCGATTACTGAACTTAATTTTGTTGAAAACTGATTTGTTATGCCTACAGTAATAGTAAAATATTCAGAATTAGTAACCCTGTCGGTTATGCAATTGTTCTATAGCAATCAAATATGCCCTGCTTACCAGGCTACTCCGCAACTGGATTTCACCATTGTCCCTACAGATGAGTGCGTGGCTTTTATGAAGGCTAAAAACATGATATTTAAAAATACCGGCACAACTGGCGGCTTTGTAATAATGGCAGCCACATCAGGCAAAAACCTGGGCGGTAATGATTTGTTAAGGAACTCCATTACCAATGCAGACAAGCTTAGCTTTTTTATGCTGTTGCAAAACCCTGCGTTACCTAACTTTGATGTTTTGCCTATACAGCTTAACCCCGGGAATATTTACTATTTCAGTAACCAGGTAAAGGATCTGGCTGCAGTACGCAACAAGCTTCATTTAACAAAAAATGCAGCCGGGGTTGACGGAAACGTTGATCAGCTTAAAAAATCTTCGGCCAATTATAAATTTAATTTTGCGGGGGTTATAACCGTAAACGGAGCAAAAGTTAAACACCTTTTAACAGGCGCTGTAATTCCTGCCAAATCAGTAATTGTTGATGGCACCAAATCTGACATCACGTTTGATCTTTCTTCACTTCCTTCAGGCTGCTGCCAATTGTTGGTTAACAATATTGTAACAGATACTTTTTACTTTTTAGGTACAATGGCCAATCAACAAGTGTTTGGGGTGATAGAGCTTTCATTATCAACAGCACTGTCAGCAAATTACAGGATAGTTGAAGCCGACAAGTCGCTACTGCCTGCAAGGCCAAATTATGTGGTGTTGTTTAAAAACCGCCAAACGGTTTGGCGTTACACCATTCAATTGCAAACCAACAGCCCGCTTTACCTGGAAATGGCCAAACTGACCCCGGTACAGAAGGCCGATTTTATAAAGCAGCTGACTATCAGTTCAAATGATACAACTATTAAGTTTAAGCTATCATCAAACACTGACCTAAGCCTTGTATTTGTATCAATGAGCAACGTTGCCCTGCTTGAGAAGTACACGTCATCAACAAGTGCAACAAAAGACCCGCTTATGATAACATTTAGCAAATACACAAAAACACCTGCAAAAACAGCGGTTGTAAAAAGTAGCCTGCCTTATCCGTCAACGGCAATAATTGATTCGGGCAGTTTCCCAACTATTTATTCAGACATATTTATATCACTTTAAAAACAATAAAAAAATGGCAAATTACAGATCTCCGGGTGTATATGTAGAGGAAATACCCACCCTACCACCGTCAATAGCAGAAGTTGAATCTGCTGTACCTGCTTTTGTAGGTTATACCGAGAAAGCCGATAATTTGGCTCCGGGCGACTTATTAAATGTTCCATTCCCAATCAACAGCCTTAAGGAATACGAAACGTATTTCGGGGTTGGGGAAACCGAAACTGCAACCAACATAGAGATTGACGTTGACGGAAAAAAAGATGGCCTTGGTAATATAACCGGTTACAGCTGTTTAATAAAACCCACCTATGCCAGCATGAGCAAACATAATTTGCACAATGCGATGCGTTTTTATTTTGCTAACGGCGGTACAATGTGCTATGTTGTTTCGGTTGCGAAATATACTGATGATGCAACCCCGGATGTTGCCAAGTTAAATGGAGGTTTTGATGTTCTTGCAACGTTTGACGGGCCTACGCTGTTGGTTTGCCCTGAAACGGTTAGCATAACAGAAGCTCAGGCGAACTCAGTTAACCAGAAGATGCTTGACCAGGCTGCTTTATTGCAGGACCGCTTTGCAATTCTTGATATCTGGACTACAACAATTCCCAAAAAACCTAATTTCGTTACAACAGATATTACGCCTTCGTTAAATGGCGTAGGCAATTCGTCAACCGGTGTTGCATTGCAATATGGTGCTATTTATTACCCTTTTCTTGAAACGGTTTATAATTTGGGATTCAAATTTGATGACCTTACCATTAAAACATACACCATAAATGGTAGTGGAACCATTACTGCACCGGACGTTGACCTGGAAGGCAAAAAAATGTCGGAACTGAAAACATCAGTTTTCCCATTGTACAATTACATCCTGGGTCAGTATCGAAACTACCATGTGGTGTTGCCACCATCAGCTGCTATTGCAGGCATCTATTGCGGAGTAGATCACAGCAGAGGCGTATGGAAAGCCCCTGCAAATGTTTCGGTGAGCGATGTTGTGGGAGCAACAGTTTCTATCGCCAGGGCCGATCAGGATCAGCTTAATATCAATGATCAATCGGGCAAATCAGTAAACGCAATATTGAATAAACCAGGCTTTGGCACCGTTGTAATGGGTGGCCGCACGCTTGACGGTAATGATAATGAATGGAAATATATTAATGTCCGCCGCTTTTTTATCACTGTTGAGCAGTCTATCAAAAATTCAATGGGCATGTTTGTATTTGAGCCAAATACTTCAGCTACCTGGGTAAAAGTACAGGCTATGGTTGAAAATTATCTTTTCTTAAAATGGCGCGATGGCGCATTGGCCGGAGCAAAACCCGAGCAGGCATTTTTTGTAAATATTGGCCTTGGCAGCACAATGACCTCGGTTGATATTTTAGAAGGAAGGCTGATCATCCAGATCGGGATGGCTGTAGCACGCCCTGCTGAATTCATCATTATGCAGTTTGAGCAAATGCTGCAAACCTCGTAACAACAAATAAATAATAAATAGTATTTCAAATTATTGTAAAACATAAAAACTACAAAAATGGCAAATTATCCAATACCAGTCTTCCATTTCAGTGTTTCATTGGGCGGCGGTGCACCTATAGGCTTTTCAGAAGTAAGCGGGCTTTCACAGGAAGTTCAGGCAATTGAATACCGAGACGGCTTAATGTCGTACACCACATTGCCGCTGAAAAGACCCGGGCTTAGAAAAGCAGGCAACATAACTTTAAAAAGAGGTTTTGTTCAGGGAAATAACGACCTGTACCAATGGTTTAATAACAACGGAACCCCGGGTGTAGATCGCAGGGACCTTACAATTACATTGCTGAACGATGAAAATAACCCTGTTTTTGTTTGGAGCATAGCACAGGCCTGGCCGGTAAAAATTGAAGGACCTGGTTTAAAAGCAACCGGTAACGAAACAGCTATTGAATCGATAGAGCTTGTACACGAAGGGATAACATTATCAGCAGCATAATAAATGGCAACCTATTATCCACCGGCAGGCTTTCACTTCAAAATTGAATTTGTTGGGGTAAGCGGCGCTGACAGTGATACTGAGCAGCGTTTCCAGGAGGTTAGCGGTTTATCGGTAGAAATTGAAACGGAAGAATTGCGCGAAGGCGGGGAGAACAGGTTTGTATATAAGTTTCCAAAAAGGGCGAAATATCCAAATTTGGTTCTGAAAAGAGGATTGTTAAAAGGAACAGCCCTGCTCGCATGGTTCAAATCGGCACAGAATACTTATTTTACTGTACCAATTTACGACTTCAAGCCCGCTGATATTATGATAACGTTACTGGATGAAGCAGACCAGCCCTATGCCATTTGGAATGTAGTACAGGCCTATCCTTTAAAGTGGTCTACATCTGATTTTAAATCAACTGATAATTCGGTTGTAGTGGAAACTATAGAACTGGCCTATCAATATTTTGAACGAAAAATGTAAAAGCTATGCCTGTACAAATCAACGAGATAATTATCAGGGCGGTTGTTAACCCGGCCCCGGTGAACAACGGTAACAGCAGTCAACCCTCGCAGGCCGGCAGCAAAGTTGCAGACTATGAAGCCATACAAAAAGTATTAGAAATTATTAAAGAAAAACAAGAACGCTGATGGATACTCAAAGTGCGGCAATGTTGCCCTTTAACCTTAAGATCTTACAAACCGACGAGAACGGGATACCTAAGCTGGCTGTACCTTTTTTAGCTATGTTCAATCCTGAAAATATAGCTATTAATGAAAACATTATTTATGATAGTAATGCGCCAACAGGCCAAGCCGGAGTTGACCCCCATTTTTTAAAGACAGATGCACGGACATTTACATTGGAGCTGACGCTTGATGGAACAGGTGTAAATACAAACGGTGTAAAAATACCAGTAACTGCGCAGGTGCTTCTTTTCAGATTGGCAACAACATCAATTAATGGCGACAGTCACAGGCCCAACTACCTGCTGCTACAGTATGGTTTGTTTATCTGCAATTGTGTATTAACCAGTTCAACGGTTACATATACCATGTTTGATATGTTTGGGCTGCCTATAAGGGCAAAGATCAGCGCTTCATTTACCGAGCGAACAACAAGCCTTGGCGCTATTCTGAATATGCTTTCATCGCCCGATCTAACGCACTCTGTGCAAGTGAAGGATGGGGATCTGTTGCCATTATTAACAAATCAGATCTACAAAGACCAAAACTACTACCTGCAGGTGGCAAAGGTTAACAAGCTTAAAAACTTCAGGAATTTAAAGGCAGGCAGCACCCTCGTTTTTCCGCCAATTTCAAAATAAGTAAAGTAAAAATATTAATAACCGATAAAGACATGTTAGATAGTTTACCACCGGGAGCACCGCAATCAACAACTGTAGCCAGCCAAACAGTGCTTATTAACGACACTGCATTGGGTACAAATGTTGCGCTTTTAAGTATAATGGTAAATAAAACCTTTAACAAGGTGGCATATGCTAAGCTTGTTTTTGTTGATGGTTCTGCATCTGATGCTGATTTTCCACTCAGTGACGATGATAACTATAAGCCGGGCAGCCAGGTTGAAATACAGTTAGGTTACCAGGGGCTTGTAAATACGGTTTTTAAAGGGATAATTGTTAAGCATGCTATTAAAGCCACCCAAAAGGGGAGCTCGATGCTTATGATTGAAGCCAAAGACACGGCTATAAAACTTACGGCTAACCGCAAAAGTGCTTACTATATTGACCAAAAAGATAGCGATGTAATAAGTACGCTGGCAGGCAATGCAGGTTTGGATACCGACCTTGACACCACTTCTGTATCTCATCCCCAGTTAGTGCAATTTGATTCTACAGACTGGGATTTTATTGTAACCCGCGCCGAGGCCAATGGAATGCTTGTTTTGACAGATGATGGTAAATTGGTTATTAAAAAACCAACAGCAGGTTCGTCGGTGTTAACGGCAACGTATGGACAAGGCATTTTTGAGTTTGAAGCAGAAATGGACGCCCGCAGACAGTTGGCTGGTGTGTCAGGCATTTCATGGGATTATACCCAACAGCAGTTGGAACAGTCGGACCCTGGCGATTCCTCATTTTCTGATAATGGCAATATTTCGATAGATGATATCGGAGGCGTTATTGGTGCACAGGTAAAACTTAACCATTCCGGGCATTTAACCCAACCGCAGTTACAGGACTGGGCAGATTCATATGCCATGCGGAACCATCTTTCAAAAAATGTGGGGCGGGTACGGATCCAGGGAAATTCAACGGTAAAACCAGGTACAATGATCACCTTGGGAGGCGTGGGCGACCGGTTTAACGGCGATGTGTTTGTTAGCGGTGTTCAGCATGTTTTTGATGGTACCTGGCTTACCGATATCCAGTTTGGCTGGAGCGAGGACCTTTTTTATTGGAAAGAAAAGGTGATGGACAAGCCAACTTCGGGTTTACTGCCTGGTATAAACGGCTTGCTTATAGGTACTGTTTTAGATGTTGATGATGCCGATGGCGGTCAATACCGGGTAAAGGTGCAGGTGCCTACCATTACATCAGGAAATGAAGGGATGTGGGCCAGGGTAGCAACGCTTGATGCCGGTGCCAATAGAGGCGTATATTTCAGGCCGCAGGCATCAGATGAAGTAGTACTTGGCTTTTTAAATGATGACCCGCGCGAGCCGGTTATACTCGGATACCTGCATAGCAGCAGCTCTAAACAATCTCCCTTGCCTGTAGATTCAGGTGCGGAACAATACGGATTTGTAACAAAAGAAGGTATCAAGCTGATTTTTGACGATACCAATAAGCGGCTCACCTTAACGGTACCTACCGCAACCGGGGAGAAATCAGTGATCTTAAATGACGATTCAAGTGCTTTGGTGATGACTGATGAAAATCAGAACAGCATAAAAATGGACTCGAGCGGAATTACTATAGAGGCAGGAATAGGGAATGTAACCATTAAAGGCCTGCAGGTAATGATTAATTAAACAGAAACATAAATAATAAAATATAAATACATATGCCACCAGCAGCCCGCGTATCTGATAATCATGTGTGCCCGATGACGAACCCGCCACCGACACCGACACCGCATACAGGCGGACCGATTTTACCGCCAGGAGCGCCTACCGTTTTAATTGGCGGCATGCCCGCTGCAACGGTTGGGAACATGTGTACCTGCGCGGGTCCGCCCGATAGTATAATAATGGGATCGGCAACAGTGATGATAGGCGGCAGCCCGGCAGCGCGGATGGGCGATTCCACAGCGCATGGAGGCAGCATAGTAGGGGGCTGCCCAACAGTTTTAATTGGAGGTTGATAAAAAAACACTTAAACAATGGCTACAATAGACCAATCATTTTTAGGAACAGGCTGGAGTTTTCCGCCAACTTTTCGCAGAGAATCATACACAGTTGATATGCTGGTTAATGAAGCGGATGTGCGCAGCAGCATAGAGATAATTTTATCAACCATAACGGGCGAACGGGTTATGCTGCCAACCTTTGGCTGCAACCTTGAGCCGCATGTTTTTGACGTAATGAACACGCCCAATGTTGCAATGATCCAAAAAATAGTTAACGATGCCCTTGTGTTCAACGAGCCAAGAATTATTGTGGAAAGTGTAACGGGTACGCCTGACGAGAATAATGGCATACTGCAGATTGATATACAATACACCATTATAACAACCAATACGCGCTATAATTATGTTTATCCATTTTATATCAGCGAAGCAACAAATATCTCAACGTGAAAGTGGTTTTGATTGAACTCATATAATTATTTACAATAACGGCTCTAAAGCCAACATCAAACATACGCTAAAATGGAAAACTGTAATTGCCATAATGAAACAATCTTGAAAGGCTCGGGCCAGTTAGAGCGTTATCTTAAAGCCCTGGATCCGGCCTATGTATCAATTGACGGCCGCAGCATTGAAGATCTGCTGGTATTTGCCGCTGGATATGCCGACCAGATAAGGTTTTATGATATGTCGGATAGTGAGCTTCCTGATCTGAACAAAGCAAGCTGGTCAGAATTCTTCAAAAGAGATATGGCTGTTATTGCTGCATCAATTGCTACGGTTGACCTTGAGCAGATAAAAAATGATTATAACGATGCCAGCAATCAAATACTTTCAAACCCCACTGTTGAGCTTTATACAGCGCTATTTACTCAAATAGCTGCAATTGCAATAAAAATTGATCAATGGTATTCAATAGCAATTCCTGAAAATCCTTTGCATACTGATATTAACCTGGCAATTAATTCCTCGCTTAGCGCCGAGCTTAAAAAGGCTGTTGCATATGAGGAAGGGTTTATTGTGGTTGATTCAAAAACTGTTTTAAATATTGATTACACAAAAATTTTAAACCAGGATGAGTGGGGCTTAAACGATAAGATTGACCCGGAATTTGATATTTACGAGGGTATAACTCCGCAGGACAGGATCCTTAACGCTGTGCCTTATGTTGACGATGTTTTCCATGCATTTTTTAGTGTTATCAGCAATATTGTCGATCAGTCAACCAGCTATATTGATTTTGCTTTAACGCAGTATCCGGCTCATCAGCCTTATATGGCATTGTTTATTGCCTTTTTGAAGATTTTTAACCTGGCACAGCAGCAAATGAATGGCCTTACCGGTAAAATGCTTGATTTTTACTATCGTGATGTACTGCGGCTTGAAGAAAAGCCATCTGTACCTGACAAAGCCTTTGTTGTTTTTGAACTGGCAAAAACAGCTGCTGAATATGACCTTCCACAGGGAACTTCGCTGTCTGCAGGTAAAGATGCATCGGGTAAAGACCAGGTGTATAAAACCGAAAACGATTTTGTTATTAACCAGGCCAGCGTAAAAGAGCTTAAAAACATATTTATACTTAAAAGCCCCGCTGATGCTGCTGAGGAGCAAAAAGAGATCGGCGTTATTTATGCAAACCCTGTAGCCAATTCAAAAGATGGGTATGGCGCAAAGTTTACCGTGCCCAACCCAAAATGGCCAACTTTTGATAATGGCATATTAAACAGGCCACAGGTTAAAAATATTTGCGAGTTTATTGATAAAAAAGAGATTGAGTTAAGCACAAAGAACACCGCAACTGTAGGGTTTGCTATAGCGTCGCCGCAACTGTTTTTGCAAGGTGGCAACAGGCTGATTGGAATCAAAATGGCTGGCTTTGCAGACCTTTTTGGTGGTGAAGATCCCTTTGGTAACATGGCAATAGGTTTCACCGGCGAAAAAGGATGGTTTAATGTTGCCAGGCAAATAACAGCCAAGGCAGAGATTGACCTTATTGAAATGGTTATTAAAACGGGAGTTTTTGATGCTGGATTAACCACGAGTGGATTTGCATTTAATGAGAAAGAAGAAATATTATTCATTTTTCTGCCCATATCAGAGCAGGGAGTAATTGGGTTTAATGCCAAAACGCATACAGATCATATTTATAATACAGTTAGCCCGGTAATGCAGTTGCTTATTGGGCCGGGGATTGAAATATCTGCCGATGTATACAAAGGTTTAAACCTGGATAGATTACTATTATATGTGCAGGTTGGGTCAATAAATACGCCTGTTGATAACACCAGCGAAACAGGTGCTGTAGCAACGCCAGAGCCTAATTTTGATGGCTTAAAAACACTTATTATTCAAACTGATACAGGGGCGGTAACCCCCGGCAAAGCCTTTGACCCGTTCACCACTTTACCATCGCCCGGTAAAGCGTTTTACGTAGGCAGCGATGAAGTATTTAATAAGCCGCTTGGTACGCTTACTGTAAATATTGAAAAAACACAACCCGATAACTTCCGGCAGAGTAGTGGGCTAAAGCAGAGCAGTGAGTTTATAAACCAGGATGCCACATCTGACTATGAGTATGATTATGGCGTTAGCGTACTTTACCGCAAAGGCTGGAGGCCCTTAAAAGATTACGAGGGAGTTGATTTTACGCTGGAAACGCTAACCTATAATATTTTAAATGAGGTACAGATAGACCCGGAATCGAAAGATAGAAAAGTAGTTGACGTAAGCCTTAGCCGTACGCCTGTGGAATATTTTAATGATCTGAATATCAGGAGCGATAAAGGGTTTATAAGAATTGATAACCTGCGATATGATAATGGAGATGTACAGGGCCGGTTAAATAATGCGCCTTTCTTTCAGATAAAACAAATATCGCTGAGCTATCAGTCTGAACTGTTAAAGCTTACTTCAGGGATCGACCAGTTTTTTCATGTTTACCCGTTTGGAACCGTTGAAACGTCATTAACTGTAAAACGACCTGTAGAAAGCAAGCCCATTGGCAATAGGGCTGATAAAGAGCTGTTGGAAAAAAGTATAGCTAATGAAATACTTGTTGGAGGCATCAGCAGAATTGATAAACCGGTAATTGTCCCGATAGATCCGCTTATAGTTAATGCCAATGGCGCTCTTTTGCCCCAATTTACTTATTTAAACCCCGACCTTAAATACCAGGATGGGTTGGTGAAAAAAGTTGCAGATAATTCCGCATACGTGGATCCGGATAAGAAGTTCCCGCATTTATCAGGCGACAGGAGGTTAAACCAGCTGATATTGGATGCAAGCGGTTTAAATGAAGAAATTAACGGTGGAAATAACCAGTATTCGGCTGAGATCCAGGAAGAAGGTATGTTGTTTATAGGTGTGCAAAATTTACAACCGTTGCAAACGCTTTCATTACTTTTTCAATTTGCCGATGGCAGCGCAATTGATGAGGATAATGATCCGCCGGCAATAAACTGGTCGTACCTGATATATAACGAATGGAGGCCATTAAAAGTTGAAAACGTAGTGTCAGACAGCACCTACGGTTTCCAGACAACTGGAATTGTAGAACTTGACGTACCCGGCGATATAAATAGTAAGCACACTATAATTACCGATGGTTTGTATTGGTTTTGTGCTAGTGTAACCACGGGTTCTAAGTGCATTCCGCAATTAATTGATGTGGTGGCGCAGGCAACAGAAGTGCAATTTTATGACCAGGGCAACAGCCAGCTGCATTTTGATAACCCACTGCCTGCAGGCACTATAAATAAACTATCAGTAGCAGTAGCAGAGGTAAGCAAAGTTCAACAGCCTTTTGCCTCGTTTGACGGAAAACATAAAGAAGTTGGCAAGGAATATTATACCCGCGTAAGCGAAAGGCTGCGACATAAAGGCCGGGCCGTAACCAGCTGGGATTATGAACACCTGGTATTGGATCGGTTTCCTAACGTTTTTAAAGTAAAATGTATTACCAATACCGACCCTGGCTGCATTTGCCGCAAGCCGGTGACACACAGAGAAAAATTAGGAAAAATTAAATGCTGTGGCCCGGTATCAACAACCGGTAACGTACTTATTGTGCCGGTTCCAAACCTTAAGAATGATAATGCTGCCAATCCGTTGCAGCCTAAAACAAGCCGTTTAACTTTAATTGAAATAGTAAACTATTTAAGTCCTCTTACTTCACCATTTGTAAAAGTGCACGCCAGGAACCCGGTTTATGAGCAGGTGATTGTATTTTTCAGAGTGAAGTTTTTAAGCGGGATTGATAAAGGGTATTATCTTAAAAAATTGAATGATGAAATTGTTCAATACCTTACTCCCTGGGCCTTCGATCAAACTATTGAGGCTGACTTTGGGCAAAAGATCTATGCTTCGGCGGTGATCAATTTTATTGAACAACGGCCTTATGTTGACTTTATAACAGACTTTTTAATGGGCGTTTGCCGCAATGAATGCTGTCCGCCAAAGCAACATAATGCAAAAAAAATAACGGGTAAAGATTTTGTTGCCGCATTGGATACCGTATCAGGGTGTAATGACATCGAAGTTTTTCTGAAAGACCAGGGTTATTTTATAGGTGATGTAATTGCTAAGCCATCATCTCAAATGTCGCTGCTGGTATCGGCCCCTAAGCATATCATATTGCTTTATGAAGATCCGACAGAGTTAACTCCTTGTGAGAAAAGATTATTAAGCAAAAAGAAATTACCGACGGTTACTCTTCATCCGATAGATGGCGGGTATGCCATATCAGAAGCCCCCAGGCCGGCAGGAGGTACTATAGAACCAACTAACCCCG
>Ga0193702_1000305_pt1 | contig 19111 bp, 15 predicted proteins | sample U3a1metaG_FD_143060 | JGI IMG/M metagenome (GOLD analysis project Ga0193702, IMG submission 143060) | Soil microbial communities from a riparian zone of the East river system, Colorado, United States - U3a1 | ecosystem: Environmental > Terrestrial > Soil > Riparian zone | place: USA: East River... | reverse complement strand
TACCTGCTGGTATTTAGGGTCAATATCGCCCACAAAATACAAGCCGCGCTCCTGGATCCATCCGTTAAAATCATCCTGCGTTATGGTGTTCGGATAACTTACTATCGGGTTTTGCTTATCTAATATGGTGATCTTTGCATTTTCATCGGTAACGCGCTGGTTTACGGGCTTAAAGGGGTACGGGCCAATTTGTTTGGTTACCAAACCATTATTGTTATTATATTGTACCACCAGGTTGCCGCCATTTTTTACATATTCAAGCAGCTTTGGCTGTTCAACGGCAAGGCGATCATTCACATTATAGGCGCGCACCCCGGTTACAATGGCATCATAACCAGAAAGGTCGCCGTTCATTATTTCTTTTTCAGTAAGCTCATGCACATCGTAGCCCACCTGCCTTAGGGCCTCAGGCACAAGATCGCCTGCGCCTTCAATATAGCCGATCTTTTTACCGGCAATTTTCAGGTTAAGATCTATCAGCTTTGCCTGCGCAGGCGGGAACAAGGTAATATTAGGAATATGATCATATTTTATATGCTGAATGCCCAGTGAAAAAGGTTTACCGTTAACGGTTGCAACAGCCTCTAGTACTGTAGTGCCGGGATGCCGGTCAGTTGGGCTCACAATAAAAGCCACAGTCCATTCATCTCCTTTTTCTTTGCCTGAAAAGTCAAATTTATCCGGGCTGATCTTCCAGCCAGCTATAGGTTTCAGACTAATGCTCCCGCTGCTTTTGGTATAACTTTTTAACTTTATTTGGATGGATTGAGGATTGCTATTGTTAAATATATAATCCTGGCTGGCAATATTAGCCGTTACCGGTGGCGTAATTTCAATAGGCTGATAAATCTCGCCATTAACCGGTGTTACATATTTATAAGCCAGGCGGCGCTCAAAATGGATCGGTTTACCTTCAATTATAAACTCAAAATCAGCAGTTGGCAGGTCGGGATTTTCGGGATTCCCTACAAACAACTGACCGGGAATATTATAAGCGCCTATGCTGTGCTCGGTTTCAAGCCAGTAAGGCTGTGTAATTTTATTAGCTAATGCACTGGTATTAAATGTTTGTAATTGATTTGCCGGAATAACCAGGCTGTTGAAGCTTTTTTCCACCTGGTTTATGCTGATGCTGTTCAGCTTTACTTTATTGTTATAACGCTCAAGCACCTGCGAGCGGATATGGATGCTATCGCCCAAAGCATATGAGGGTTCGGCAGCATAGCTTTCAAACCATAAACCGGCACAAGCCGCTATAAGGTTGTCAAGCTCTTTAGTTTTTTGTGCGCGCCAGTAAGGGTCTGAAATTTTTTCAACCCTCCCCAGCAGTTTTACCAGCGCCGGTACCGATTCTTCCGGCTTATCTGCATCAAAGCTTTTACGGATTATGCTGATCCCTGCATCAACATCTTCGCCGCCTTTTATCCTCTTCCATGTTGTATTTATGCCGTCAAACAAATCATTTTGCGGCGCATCGCCCAAAATAGTTTTAAAATATTCAAACGACTCACCGCGTTGCCTTGCCGAACCAAAGCCCTGCGTTTTATGGTTGCTGCGGCTTTCGGCAGCCAGCTCTCCGTATCCTTTACCAAGGGTAGCATTATAAACACCAACATCAATCTTAAACTGATCAGGACTGGTAGTATTTGTTGTACCGAAATTAAAGGTGTTCCAAAGCAAACGCTTGGCCTGCCATGGCTGTACATATTGTAGTTGTTCCGGGAACCGTTTCGGGTCAGCAGCAGCAGCAAAAGCTTCCTGCGCTAATATGGCCGATGAGGTATGGTGCCCATGGCCGCCCTCGCCCGTTGTTGGAAACCTGCATATAATAACATCAGGCCTGAACTTGCGGATCACCCAAACTACATCGCTCAAAACCTTTTCCTTATCCCAGATCTTTAATGTTTCGTCAGGCCCTTTCGAAAACCCAAAGTCATTTGCGCGCGTAAAAAACTGCTCCGCGCCGTCAACTTTGCGCGCAGCCAAAAGCTCCTGCGTGCGGATCAACCCTAAAAGCTCGCTTTGTTCATTGCCTAACAGGTTTTGTCCGCCATCGCCGCGCGTCATTGATAGATAGCCGGTTCTATAATGCTTTTCCTGTGCCATGTAAGCCAGTAAACGGGTGTTCTCATCATCAGGGTGTGCCGCCACATACAACACGCTCCCTAATACGTTAAGCTTTTTAAAATTTTGCTGAATAGTGGCAATATCAGTTGGCGGAGCCGTTTGGGCAAAGGCAAAAGGAGCGGCAAATAACAGTGCGGCAATAAGTTTGATGCGGTTCATGTAAGCAAATATATTAAAGATGTGCGAATGTGCGGATTTGGAATGTGTGGATTAAAAAATATGACGCTGCCGCGAGTTTAGCGATAGCGTAACTCGTGGTGCGCCATGTCGGCAGCTTTCAGCTGCCAGAGCGCAAATTTTGTATTCATGTCGGCAAAGCGTTCCATTTTTACAAGCGGAATACCCGGAACGCTATGAAACATGCTCATTATTAAGCATTTAGATATTTATCAAAGATTAAATAAGCCGAAGTGCCTGATAATCAATGCGTTCCATTAGTCCTTATATCGAACTCGGGTTAATTTACTAAATCATCAATTCACTAATTATTATATAATATTATCCCAAAAACAATATTTATTTCCACCTGTTAATCGATTGATTGATTTTTAACGGCTGATTATCAGCAAATTATATAAACATTACAAAAGAATGATACTGTCAATCAATCGTTTGATTAATTTTGTGCAGGAGAAAGAAATGGATAAGGAAAAAATAGATAAGAAAGATCACATCCTTGATGTTGCTGAAAAAGTATTTTCAGAACATGGGTTTGATGGGGCTTCTACCAGGATGATCTCGGGCGAAGCCAATGTTAATATGGCAATGCTTAACTATTATTTTGGCTCGAAAGAGGGTTTGTTTATCGCTGTTGTGGAACGTAAGATAACTTCGTTTCAGGATATTTTGATAAGTCTGGGCGGCAGCACGGATATAAGCCCCTGGGATAAAATAGAAAAGTACATTGAAATATACGGGGATAAGGTGGTGAATAACAATTGCTTCCAAAAACTATTGTACCGTGAGTTGGGCATAACCCGGCGGACAGAACTTTCAGATAAACTTCGGAGCATCTTGATGGTAAATGTAGGGGAGCTTACCAAAATTCTGGATGAAGGTGTTAAGCAGGGTCAATTTAACGCTGACATTGATGTGGCAATGGTGATGGCGACACTTTACGGAACAAAAAACTATATAATAAATACGCCGCTTATGGCAAGCACTATGCTGGGTTTTGATGTGCAGGATGATAAAATGATGGAAGAGAAACTAAAACCCCGGATAAAAACTTACATGAAGAGACTTTTAAAAGCTTACTTAATGAACGACAATGACAACACAAAATAATAACGCCGACCTACACCCTTACAAAAGCACGCTAAAAAATTTCGTGCGGATCCTGATTCCTGCAATATTGCTAACGCTGCTGCTTGGTATGGCAGCTAAAGCACAGGACAGGACAATTACCCTTGACGAAGCCATAAAGTTGGGGCTTGATAACAGCAAAGTTTTGAAGCTATCGCAAAATAAGATTGACAGAGCTGTGTCGCAATTTAACCAGGCAAAGGACGAGGCGCTGCCAACTGGCACCGCAAGCTTTGATTATAACAGGGCGCAGATCCCTGCAAATAAGCTTGCTTTTGGCGATCAAAATATATCGCTGCCAAAAAGCGCTAATGCTTATCTGGGTATTGTTTCACTAAACGAAACCATATTTGGTGGTAATAAATTAAAATACGCAAAGCAATCAACCACCCTGCTTACCGAAGTTGCCCGTTTAGACGCTGATAACGATAAGGACCAGATCACTTACGATATTATTAACGCTTACTATAACCTTTACAAGGTTTTGCAAAGCAAAAAAGTGGTAGAGCAAAATTTGAACTCAATTGATCAGCAGATCAAACAATCGCAACGCTTTTTTGAACAGGGGCTTGTTACTAAAAATGATGTGTTGCGCTTTCAATTGCAACGTTCAAACATTGAGTTGAATGGCATCGACCTGGAAACCAACCGTAAGATTATTAACTATAACCTTGATGTGCTTTTAGGTTTAAACGAAGGTACGCAGCTTGCAATAGCACAAATAAACGAAGCTGACAGGCCGATTGCACCGTTATCAAATTACCTGGATACCGCAATGAGTAACAGGATTGAGTTTAAGCAATTTGACCTGCGCACTAAAGTGGCTGAAACCAACATCAAAAACATCAAGGCAAATACCTTACCAACCCTGGGTGCATCGGTAAGCGGTTACTATGTTGATGTATCTGCAAACCCTATCCCCAAAAGCGGGAGCTATGTTACCCCTATAACTTTAGGGTTAGGTTTAAAATGGAACTTTGCGACGTTATGGACAAACAAAAACAAAGTATCAGAAGCCAGGATCCAGCGCGAGGAAACCATCATCAATAAAAACATTGAGCTTGACAATGTAAAGAAAGAGGTTAACCAGGACTACCAGAACTATACAATGTCTTTGGATAAGATAAAACTTTTACAAACATCAATTGATCAGGCTGGTGAAAATAACAAGATCCTCGAATCAAAATATAAAAGCAATATAGCTTCGGCAACAGACCGGGCCGACGCCGAGACATTATTATACCAGGCACAGATCAATCTGGAATTGGCAAAAGCTGATGCAGGCCTGGCATACTATACATTACTAAAATCAACCGGAAAACTAAACAAATAATAATCACACCCAAACAATTCATACAATGGCAAAGGCACAAGAAACACAAGAAAACGAACCTAAAAAGAAACCAAACAAAGTACTTCCTATCATATTAGGGGCAATACTTGTGGTGGGTATTATTTTCGGGATCAAAGAATATATATATTACGGTAAGCACGTTGATACGGACGACGCACAAATTGACGGCGATATTAGCCCGGTAGTTGCCCGTGTTGGCGGTTATGTGGACAGTATTTATTTCCAGGAAAACACACATGTTAACAGGGACCAGGTACTGGTAAAAATTGACGACCACGACTATAAAATTAAACTGGAGCAGGCACAAGCCGCCGAAACCGGTGCAAGCGCAGGTATTAATGTTGGTCAATCACAAATTTTTGCAAATACGGCTAATTCATCAAGCGCAAAGGCACAGGTAGCATCAGCTGCTGCAAGGCTTGAAAAAGTTAAAAAGGATTATGACCGTTACGCTAACCTTGTAAAGGATGGCTCAGTTACCCAACAACAATTTGACCAGGCCAAGGCAGATTTGGAAGTAGCACAGGCTACCTACAAAGCAGCACAGGATGAATACAAAGCGGCACTGGAACAAGTAGGCACAACAAAAAGCCAGTTGAATGTTACCCACACCGGCGTAACACAAAAGCAGGTTGATGTTGATTATGCAAAATTGCAGCTTTCTTACACTATTGTTAAATCACCAGCCAATGGTGTGACCTCAAAAAAGAATGTACAGGTAGGTCAGTTGGTGCAGGCCGGACAAACTTTGTTTTCAATTGTTAATGATAACAGCATATACATTACTGCCAACTTTAAAGAAACACAGCTGGACAAGATCCGCAACGGACAAAAAGTAAATGTTGAGGTTGACGCTTATCCTGATCTGAAAGTAGAGGGAACAGTTTACAATTTTGCACCGGCAACAGGCGCTAAGTTTTCATTATTGCCACCGGACAACGCAACAGGCAACTTTGTGAAGGTTGTACAACGCATCCCGGTTAAAATAAAAATAACCGGTTCGAAAGAAGACCTGGCTAAGCTTAGCCCTGGCATGAGCGTTAATGTATCTGTAATAGTAAAAGACTAAGGCTTTAGTCGAAAGTCAGTAGTCTTGAGTCAAATCAACTTGGGGCTATTGACACCCGGAACTTAATACTATCTATTAATAATATATACTAATATAATGGCTGAAACTGGCTTTAAAAAATGGATCATTACCATCACGGTGATCGTAGCTTCGTTACTGGAGCTGATCGATACCACGATTGTGAATGTATCCTTGCCTGTCATCCAGGGGAACCTGGGTGCCACACTTGAAGACGTAGCCTGGGTTGTTACAGGTTACGCCGTAGCAAACGTAATTGTACTGCCCATGTCGGGCTGGCTGGGCAGCCGTTTTGGGCGCAAGCAATATTTTATTACCTCCATTATCGTATTTACCATCGCATCATTTTTATGCGGCAATGCTACGAGCCTTGATGAGCTGGTACTCTTCAGGATCCTGCAGGGCGTTGCAGGCGGCGGGTTAATTTCAACTTCGCAAGCCATACTGGTTGAAACCTGGCCGCGCGAACAAATAGGTACTGCTACTGCATTATTTGGTTTGGGAGCGGTTGTAGGGCCAACTGTAGGGCCAACCATCGGCGGATATATTACTGACCATGCTTCTTGGAGGTGGATCTTTTATGTGAATATTCCGGTTGGGGCTGTCGCAGCCTTCTGCGCCTACACGTTTGTGCGCGAAACGCCAAAAGAAGGCAAGGGAAAACCGGTAGACTGGTGGGGGATTGGCCTGCTTGCCGTTGCGGTAGGCAGTTTGCAAACTATCCTTGAAAAAGGTGAATCAGAAGATTGGTTTGCTAAAACATATATCCTGGTACTTACCGTAACTGCTGTAATAGGAACCATTTGCTTCATATGGCGAGAGTTGAGTATTGAACACCCGATAGTGAATTTTGGTATCCTGCGACATCGAAGTTTCGCGGTTGGTATGTTTACTTCATTTGTGTTGGGCTTTGGCCTTTATGGGTCGGTGTTTGTGTTCCCGGTATTCTGTCAAAATTTGCTCGGCTTTACGGCACAGCAAACAGGCGAGTTGTTATTTCCGGGAGGGCTATGTACTATTATTATGATGCCCTTTATTGGTAAAATGCTTAACAAAGGAATCCCTGCGCAATTTATGGCTACAGCGGGTATGTTCCTGTTCTTTGTGTTCACCACAATGCTCAGCAATTCAACGCTCAGCACAGGGCAGGGCGACGTGCTCATCCCATTGTTGATCCGTGGCGTAGGTATGGCATTGCTGTTCGTTCCACTAACCACATTGGCCATAGCCGATTTGAAGGGCCCTGAATTAGGACAAGGTACCGGCTTAAACAATATGATGCGCCAGTTAGGCGGTTCATTTGGTATTGCAGTACTAACTACAATTATCCATATCCGTTCAGGGCTGCACCGCAGCAACCTTTTAACAAATATTAATCCGTATAACCCCAACTTTACCCAACGGCTTAATATGCTGACGCAAGGGTTTATGGCAAAAGGAAAATCAGTGCTTGATGCAACTCATATGGCTTATGCGGCAATTGAAGGCGCGGTTACCAAGCAAACACTGTTATTAACTTATGACGATGCTTACTGGATTTCGGGTTTAGTTATGCTTTTCTCTATCCCGCTGCTTTATCTGCAGCCGTTTAAGAAAGCCGTGAAGATGCCTGTAGATGCCCATTAATGACAAAAAGCTGTTCATTTTAACATGAACAGCTTTCCCCAAAAAACTACAATTAAAATTTTATTATCACCCCGGTAACAACTTAATAAGTATGGAGCCAGGATTTATTTAATCTAAGCTATAAATGTACAATTTTTAAAGCGAAAAACGCAAATTTTATTGGCGCCGAAAATACGATTTATGAAAAATAAATGAAATTTAAGCTATAATCCGGGTCAAAAAAATTTCAGATCAGCGCCAAAAAAAATTCTCTCTGCTTAGTCTCCTATGCCCAAATCGCTTTAAAATATATTTATTGGATTATTGTAAAACACCTTATATTGGTGTTATGAAAACCAGACCTTTCTTGTACCCCCTTATAGGCATAGCCTTAATTTTTGTGATGCTTTTATTGGCCAAATGCAAAAGCTCACTTACTGCACAAAAAACCGAAGTAAGCGCATTTTTAACAGCCTTTAATAAAAGCATAAAAGTTAATAATACGGATTCGCTTGCTGATTACTTTGACAATGGGCAGAAAAACCCGGCATTTAACAGGTTAATAAATTTACTTACAGGCCGTACAGGCATTAACCGAAATTCAAAAGCGATAGCAGCCGTTAGCCTTGATGTTGAAGGCTCCGAGATAAAGTTTATTAATGAGGAAATCTCCATTGCTCATATTCCCGCAAAGTTTAGTCATGATTCTTTGAGCGATAAGCAATCCGTATTAACCTTAACTATCCATAAGGTGCTCCCGCACAAATATAAGATCACAGTGGTTGATGCAAAACGTTTTTTGGCCGACTATGTAGCCTATGAAAGTTTTGTGCGGCAAAAAACAATGTCCCCAAAAGATATCTTCAGCCCTATCACGCTTGCTGCCCTTAAAACCGCCAATTCCTTAAAAACAAAATACGATAGTGTTGTTTGGTTTGCCCACGTTGGCCAAAAAACCTTTTACTATGTGGTAAAAGGCAAGTGGAATATGGATAGAGATATAAACCGTTATAAAGATTCTGTAATTGAACCCTACAAAATGGGGCTGGTTAGTCCGGAGCTGAAGGAGATCATCCCCCCTGAATATGATCTGATCTATAACATCAGCGGAACCTTTCCGGGCCTGGTTGAGGTTGAGAAGGATAACAAAAAAGGGTTCTATGACCTTGACGGAAAAATGGTGATGCCTGTTAGCTACGACCAGGTATTACCGGTTGACGATGGCGATAACCTTGCTGTTTTACGCAATGGCGCCGATTATTTTTACCTGAAGCAAGACATGACAGTTTCGGAAAAGGTTGATTTGAAAATAAGCGACTTCATGCCGAAGATTAAGGGCCTGGCGGGTTCATCCGACTTATATAAAAACGCACTGAACGTTGTGACGGAATACAATTCAGAAACCGAACATGGGGCAATTTACATCGCACCCTCGTACCTGGTTGATTTGAATATGATCGCGAAATCGATGGAATTTAAAAACCCCTTGCGTAAAGTCGATTATGAAGAAACGCACCTCAACTACAAAGTAGCTTATGTTACAACAGCAAAGCCGGCCGAAAACTGGCTCGAGGCTTCTTTCTACTCCATCCGTGATTACTTTTTAGGCGGGCGAAGCGAATTTTATGATAAAAAGAACATCGTTATTGTAGACAAAAAGAATAACCGCATGTTTACACAGGATATTAGCTCTGATTATAGCCGGGAAGAAGCATGGAGCGACGCCTTAACCGGCACATGCGACGTGAACAGCATTAAGATAATTAACGATTCGCTGTACGAAGTGAAAGCAGGCGCTACGTTTTATTCTGAGCTTTACGATTCCACGAAAGCCATAACCGGGGGACCGTACTACCATTATTTTGCCGTCAAAAACAATAAACTGAGCGAGTTACCAAACGACCGCTTTTTTGGCTTCACGAAGTATGTAAAAATGGACGATAGCTACCTAAATGCGTGTTATACTATGCTTATCGGCTCGGGCAGGTTTGATCATCAGCAAAAAAAGACCGTCAATCAGATTACGCCTGAAATGCTGCGTATGATTAAAAACGAAATATTTGCCGATTATGCCTATGAGTTTAAGGATAAACGCTGGGAAAATATATTTACAATGATGGAATCGTACAACCGAAAAACGATCGATAAGCAACCTTACAATGTCAATGTTGACGATTCATTAACTGTAATTGATAAGTACAACATAAACTGGATAAGCCAGAAGTTAAAGGGTTCAAAGGCTCCCCAAAATACAATTGCGGCTAAATGAAACTTGCGGGGAGGTTATTATGGTATTTTGCTTTTTTCTGGATTGTGATTTTATGCGCAGGTACATTTTTTCAGTATTACGATTTTAAAAACAATTCAACTTTTTTACAAATAAAACAAGCTGCAGTTAAAACAGGCTGGTACCTGCCTGCCTTTTATTGCCACATAATAGGCAGCAGCATAATATTAATAGCCGGCTTTTTCCAGTTCTCAAAAATGGTTTATAATAACCGCGCCTTGCATAAGGTGCTGGGTAAGTTTTATGTGTTCGGAGTTTTATTTTTTGCAGCACCCGGGGCATATATCATGACCCTGTTTGTAAATCGCGGTACAGGAGTATTTATATCCTTCCTGCTGCAAAACACGCTGTGGGTGATATTTACCCTTGCTGCATGGCTGCTGGTTATGAACAGCCGCATTAACGATCATATTAAAATGATGCGGAGAAGCTATGCCCTGGCTTTTGGCGCAGTAACCTTACGGTTCTATATCTGGCTTTTTACCGTGTTAGGCAGCGGTGTAAGTTTTGAAAACAATTACCTCATCATAGCTTTTTTAAGCTGGGTGCCGAACCTTTTGGTGGCCGAATGGATAAATTACAACCAAAAAGAGCAACAATTTAACGCCGCATAAACTTAATTACAAACGTAAAAAGCTGATTTAAAGGGCAAAGCGAGCCCGTTTTTTATTAAAAATAAACTTTTTTAAAAAACAGCTTGTGTAAAACAAAAAGGTGCGTATATTTGCCATCCCAAACGGAGTGGTAGTTCAGCTGGTTAGAATACATGCCTGTCACGCATGGGGTCGCGGGTTCGAGTCCCGTCCATTCCGCTAAAAGAGCCGCAAGGCTTTGCAAAACGCTTAAGTCAGATGATTTAAGCGTTTTTTTTTGCTCAAAAAATCGCATAACTACTCAGGTTTTATGACTCATCCAGGTGTCCTATTCGGTGGCCTGTTTCTAATCACTAATTTAGTCGCAAATCAACGCTAAACAAATGATATTCAATTAGTTAATATATTGTGATTTGGGTTTAAAACACCTCAAAACCACTCAAAATTCTGGCTTTTTGAACACCTGGATTTTGGTTGATATCAAAGTACCTCAATTGACCTCATCTATCTGGGGCCGAGGGTTCTGGTCCTCTTGGGACCGAATGAAATTTTGCCCAAAAAGTGGCCTTATCGGTGACCTTTTGGGAAGCTTTGATTTAGGTCACCGAATAATAAGGCAACAGTTGATTTTAAAGTACTTAATACGACAAAAATGACCTCAAAAGAGCTCATTTGAACTCAAGTTTAATGTTGTTAAACAATTTAAAATCAAATGCGGGCATCGACATTCTTTTTCCGGATAAAGGGACCGGCTCTGATGATTCGGGCATCTGTACCATCGGGAGGACTGATCAGGCCACTGTTACCCCCTGCACCAAACGGGACATTTCTTTACGTAGTTGCGAATCTACCGGCATGTAAAAAATAGTTTTCGGCGATGGTCGCCGAAAACTAAAAGATACGCAAATAAATTGATTTGTAAAAATGCTGCTTTTTGGCGGTGATTGCCGAATAACAATGTATATTGTATATATTCCAGTCTGAATTGAAATTCTCTTTTCCGAACAGTAAGAATTTCCAAGGCCGCCATACCATCTTCTTTCCTCACTGAATAATAGCAAGAGGCGATATTTTACTGCCTCCAAATGCATCATAAGCATTTTATAATGTTCAATAAATCAATCTGTTTTGTTTCTTATACTCACCTGGCGTAAGGCTGGTAACCTTTTTAAAAATTTTTGAGAAATGGGGTAGGTTTTCAAACCCTGTTACCTCAGCGATTTCACTATAGGACAAAGTAGTAGTTGCAATTAAATATTGTGCCCGTTCAATTCGCTTTTCGTGTACATAAGTTAACGGCCTTTGCCCTGTGTATCTAAAAAATAACCTTGAAAAATAATCCTGATGCAGGTTTGCTCTGCTGGCTAAGTAGCTAACTGTTAAATTTTCTTTCAGGTTTAATTGAATATACCTGGCTGTATCTAATATTTTCGAAGGGACAGGGTCGGGGTTCCTGCTGTTAAACCGATGCGAATTTAAAAAGCGGGAAATCAACTGGATTACTATACCGTGAGTCTCAAAATAAACGGAATCGCTAACGGTATTGTTAAGCTCCTGGTAGCTTTTGTAATACGTATTTTTTTCGTAAACCGTTGGATTGTCTGACCTGTTAATCCCCCTGCCTGGGTTTATCTGCTGCAATCTCTTAAAGTTCGCAATATCAATATCGCATGCTGAAACCTTTATGACTTTTCTGTTATTTTCAAAGAGTGAAATATTGTCTGCAGATTCTTCAAAAAAGTGAAGAAAATACTGGCTTAAATATCCATTACAAAATAAGTTACATAATGTAAAGCTTGGAATAATATATAAATAGCCCTGTTCAAGTTTAATCTTGTCCTGCCCGGTTGAGACAAGCCCTTCCCCCTCATCAATATAATAGATCCGATAATAAGGACTGATTACGTTTGTATAGTTCCATTTTTCATTCAGTTGAACATGGTCCACGTGCAATAACGAAAAATTATAGCCAAATAATCTTTTACTCATGGTGAAGCCTCAAATTTCGGAAAAAGTCGGATTTATATAAAATAAAGTCTATTTAATACAATGATAAACATAAGGCTGGCTAATAAATTTGTTGTTAGCCAATTTCACCTATTCTCATGCATTTATTATGAACACGTCACTTTCCGACACCATAGCAACGACTAAAGTTTCCAAAACGGGATTTGCATTTATTTTAGTGACTACTTTATTTTTTTTATGGGGTTTTTCAAACAACCTGAATCCTATTCTGATCCCGCATTTAAAAAAATCGTTTACGCTAACAACTACACAATCAACCTTAGTTGATTCAGCAGTATATATCGCTTATTTCCTTATAGCCTTACCGGCCGGTTATGTAATGAAAAGATTTGGTTATAAGGTTGGCATCATAACCGGGTTGATCTTTTTTTCAATCGGTTCATTTTTATTTATCCCTGCTGCTAACACGCAGTCTTATCTATTTTTCCTGTTTGCATTGTTTGTTATAGCCTGTGGTTTAGGATTTCTCGAAACAGCGGCCAATCCGTATGCTGCAGCCTTGGGCCCTCACGAAACGAGTACGCAACGACTGAATCTTGCTCAATCATTTAATGGGTTGGCAGCTGCCCTTGCACCTGTTATTGGAGCAAGGGTGATCCTTGTCAAAGTATATACTGAACAACAACTGAATGCAATGGCACCCGGTGTAAAACGGATCGCATTGGCATCAGAAGCTTCTTCAGTTAAAACTCCATATTTTATTTTGGGCACTGTATTATTACTCATTGCACTTGCTTTTGCACTCACCGAGTTGCCCAAGATTCAACACAAAGTGACAGGAAGAAAGAAAAGCCGAAACATTCTGCATGCGTTTAAACATAAACATCTTACCTGGTCGGTAATCGCACAGTTTTTTTATGTAGGCGCGCAAGTTTGTGTTTTTAGTTTATTTGTGTTATATGCTACTAAATCTGCAGGCATAAGCGAAATGAAAGCCGCAGATTACTTAGGCGCTTGTGGTATAATGTTTTTAATCGGACGTTTTCTCGGAACTTTCCTTATGCGATACATTAAGCCAAACAGGTTGCTTACAATTTATGCCTTTATCAATATTTTGTTATGTACCGTAGCGGTTACAGCACATGGAATGATTACTGTTTATGCGGTGATGTCGATTTGCTTTTTTATGTCTGTAATGTTTCCAACCATTTTTGCCCTGGGAATATCTGACCTTGGTGGCGATACGGAATATGGTAGTAGTTTATTAATCATGTCCATCGTTGGGGGCGCCATTCTGCCAAGAGCTTTTGGATTAATTAGTGATTCATCCGGCAATATCCAATTAGGTTACCTAGTTCCACTAATTTGTTTTGTGATCATAGCATACTTCGGATGGAGAGGTTATAAAACGGTTGAAGCAGCTGATTTTGAAGAAGAACCGTCAATTGGTACAACATTATGATGTCTTACTAAAATTAAGAAGCACAAATGAAAGGATATCGAAATACAGAACCAAAAGAATTGGAGAAAGCACATCTAAATCTTCCGCATGTTCTTTTTGGCACCAGCGGTTTAGGAAATTTATTCGTTGCTCTTCAAGAAGCAGAGAAATTGAATATAGTAAGTGAATGTGCCCGTTTATCGAAAGGAAAGGTGGTATTTGATTCTGCCGGTAAGTATGGTGCAGGCCTTGCGCTGGAAACGCTTGGAAAGTGTCTTAAGCAACTGAATATTCCGCAGGAAAACGTTATTATCAGTAACAAGTTAGGTTGGTTTCGCACCAAACTAATAACAAAAGAACCGACTTTCGAGCCCGGCGTTTGGAAGGGTTTAAAACATGATGCGGTTCAAAAAATAAGTTATGATGGCATTATCGAATGTTTCGAACAGGGTAATGAATTGCTTAATGGATATCTTCCTCAAATGGTTTCTGTTCATGATCCGGATGAATACATCAATACCGCAAAAGATCATGAGCATTCGGAGAAATTGTACAATGATATTCTCAATGCGTACGAGGCATTGCATGATTTAAAAAAGCATGGAAAAGTACAGTTTATTGGTGTGGGTGCAAAAAATTGGAAAATCATAGAACGGATAGCGAAGGATGTAGAATTGGATTGGATCATGATTGCCAACAGTATGACTATAAAAAGTCACCCGCAGGAACTATTGGATTTTATTGCGGAGATGGCGGCAAAAGGTGTTTATGTAATTAATTCCGCAGTGTTTCATTCGGGCTTCCTGGTAGGTAGTAATTATTTCGACTATCGTCTGATTGAAAGAGGTGCCTTGCAAAATGAGGCATTGTTCAAATGGCGGGATGAGTTTTTTGAAACATGCAATAAGTTTGATGTTAAACCCGCTGAAGCATGTGTACAATTTGCCCTAAATGTGCCCGGAATAAAAAGCATAGCATTAAACACTACTAACGCGGATCGTGTTCAATCCAACCTGGAAATGGTTGACAAAAATATTCCAACGCAATTTTGGAAAGAATTAAAAAATAAAAATCTAATTGAAGCAGATAGCGCGCCCTTGTTTTGACGGGCAACTATTGCTTGAAATTAATAAAACGAAAATGAAAACTTTAGTGTGCACAAAACCAGGCGAGTTTAAATATGCAATTGGAGAACAACCCCAATTAAAACCAGGACAAGCCATCATAAAAATTAAGCGAATTGGAATTTGTGGGACCGATTTACACGCTTTTGAAGGAACACAACCCTATTTTGAATATCCGCGCATTCTTGGTCATGAGCTTTCAGGTGAATTAATTGCGGTTGACGGAGCGCCGGGTTTTGAGATTGGAGAGGCCGTAACATTCATTCCGTATTTCTATTGTGGTAAATGCATTGCCTGCCGTAAAGGAAAGCAAAATGCCTGCGAGAACATAAAAGTATGTGGTGTACATCAGGATGGAGGAATGGTTGAATATCTTTCTGTTCCATCTTATTCTTTAGTTCATGGTGATGGATTGAGTTTTGATGCATTGGCATTAGTTGAACCTTTAGCTATTGGCGCACATGGGGTAAAAAGAGCAGGAGTAACAAAAGATGAATTTGTTTTAGTGATTGGGGCGGGGCCTATTGGATTGGGAACAATGGAATTTGCCCGTATTGCTGGAGCGCGTGTGATTGCGCTTGACGTCAACAACGACCGATTGAGATTTTGTAAGGAAAAGTTAAAGGTGGAGCACATTATCAATGCAACTGACACTGATGTAACGGAGCAGTTAAAATCAATCACGAATGGTGATATGCCAACAGTTGTAATTGATGCAACAGGAAATTTAAAAGCCATTAATAATGCGTTTCAATACATGTCGCACGGAGCAAGGTACGTTTTGATCGGGCTGCAGAAAGGAGAAATTTCCTTTAGCCATCCTGAGTTTCACAAAAGAGAGGCAACACTCATGAGCAGCAGGAATGCAACAAGAGAAGATTTTGAGCATGTAATTTCTTCAATGAAGAAAAAAATAGTTGATCCAACCACTTATATCACTCACCGCGTTTCTTTCGACCAGGTGAAGGATGAATTTGAGAAATGGTTAAACCCTGCTAACCGCGTAATAAAAGCAATGGTAGAAATGGTTTGACCAATGCACCTGGCTTAAAATTAATCATTCCCAAAAACTGAGTAAAATGAAAAAATATTGCCTGGCCGTTGACCTAATAGATAACCCGGAATTAATTGCCGAATATGAAAACTGGCATAAAAAAGAGAACGCATGGCCCGCGATCATGAAAAGTATTACCGATTCGGGTATCAACAATATGGAAATTTACCGAACGGGTAACCGCTTGTTCATGGTCATGGAAACTGATGATAGTTTCAGTTTTGAAAACAAAGCAGCTATGGATGAAACCAATCAAAAAGTTCAGGAATGGGAACAATTAATGTGGAAGTTTCAACAACCATTGCCCTGGGCCAAAAAAGGAGAGAAATGGATTTTGATGGACAAGATCTTTCGATTGTAATCATAATGCTGACCTTGCTCAGCAAGCTTTTATAAACCTACTTAACTTCTAAGAATGAGACGCAGAACATTAATTAAAGGAATTGCCGCCACTTTGCCATCGTTATGGTTATCGCGGGCATTAGGCAATAATTTTTTTGAAGGCCAATTTGTAAATGAGCCGATTGCAAAAGGGCCATTCAATCCAACATGGGAATCGTTGCAGAATTATCAAGCGCCTGAGTGGTATCGCAATGCAAAGTTTGGCATGTGGGCCCATTGGGGGCCGCAATGCCAGCCCGAAGCGGGTGATTGGTATGCAAGAGGCATGTACCAGGAAGGTTCATGGCAATACAAGCTTCATTTACAAAAATATGGACATCCCTCAAAGTTTGGATTTAAGGATGTGATCAATGTATGGAAGGCTGAAAACTGGAATCCTGAAGAATTGGTGAGCTTATATAAAAGCGCCGGTGCACAATACTTTATGGCGCTTGCCAATCATCATGACAATTTTGACCTGTATGATAGTAAATATCAAAAGCATTGGAACTCGACAAAGATCGGCCCAAAGAAAGACCTGATTGGTGGTTGGGCAAAGGCAGCAAGAAATAACGGACTTCCATTTGGCGTAAGTGTTCACGCTTCGCATGCCTGGCGCTGGTATGAGGTGGCGCAACGTTCAGATAAAACAGGTGCGTATGCAGGCGTTCCTTATGATGGAAAACTTACAGCGGCAGATGGAAAAGGAAAATGGTGGGATGGGTTGGATCCGGAAGATCTGTATGCACAAAGTCATCCGTTGAGCCAGGGCAGTTCAGATGATAATTTTAACGCAGAACAATGGGGATGGGGAGGTGGTGTGTATCCGCCAACAAAAGCATACATCGAAAAGTTTTATAACCGGACTATAGAGCTGATCAACAAATACAATCCTGATCTTGTTTATTTTGACGATAACCAGCTTCCGCTCTGGCCGGTTAGTGATGTTGGTTTACGCATAGCAGCTCATTTATACAATAAGAGCATTAAAGAGCACGGGGAACTTCGTGCTGTGATCAATGGAAAAATATTGGATCCGAACCAACGTAAAGCAATGGTTTGGGATATTGAAAGAGGGCAAGCCAACGAAATTCAACCATTACCATGGCAAACCGATACCTGTATTGGTGGCTGGCATTATGACAGGGCGTTGTACGAACGCGACGGGTATAAAACAGCAAAGACGGTAATTCAAACTTTAGTGGATATTGTAGCCAAGAACGGAAACCTGATGTTAAACATCCCTGTTCGCGGCGATGGCACCATTGATGAAAAAGAAAGAAGGATAGTTGAAGAAATTGGCAGATGGATGAAGGCGAATAGCGAAAGCATTTATGCTACAAGGCCATGGAAAATATTTGGTGAAGGCCCGGCGCAAACTGCAGCAGCGCAGCTAAGTGCACAAGGTTTCAACGAAGGTAAAGGGAAACCATTTATATATGAGGACATCCGCTTTGCAACAAAAGACGATGCGCTTTATGCGACAGCAATGGGTTGGCCGGAGAATGGTAAGCTGGTTATAAAAAGTTTAGCAAAAAATAACGAACACTTTCCAAAAGAAATTAAAAAAATAGAATGGTTACCAACAAAGCAGTCTTTAAGTTTTGAAAGAAATGAAAATGGTTTGACCGTTTCTTTGCCTGAAAAAATTTCTGATGATTTGACCTATGCTAATGTGATAAAGATTATATCATAAAGGCAAAGAACGCTGTTGTAGGTGAAATGATAAATGTATTTGCTGGTATTACTCCCGGTGCATTAATAAATGATTAATGGAAGGGAGAACCAGTGTTAAACTAAAAAGAGCTTGTAACATTAAAATGTTGCAAGCTCTCATAGATTATAAACTAAAACTTATTAATTCCAGTCACCCGCAACATCTTTAGTGATTGCAGAATTTGCATTCTTCTCGGCTAAAGGTATTGGGAATAACACATTTTTATCCTGAAAGGGCTGTGTACCATCCTCGATTTGCCTTTCAGCGTTTATTGTTTGCTTCGCAATACCCCAACGTATTAAGTCAAAATAACGGCTTTGTTCACCGGTTAGTTCTAACTGTCTTTCACGCATCAAGATGGTCATAGCATTTGCCTGGCTACCAAGCGAGGGATAAAGCGGAGCATTAACGCTTGGCCTGCTACGCACCTGGTTAATCAATCCTAATGGCTGAGCACCCGTATTACCTTGCTGTATATAGCTTTCTGCCAGCATAAGCAATACATCGGCGTAGCGTATTACCTGGCCGTTTATGCCACTTTGCGGTCCACCAAAAGACGCTGTCTTGTTATAATATTCATATTTAAGCCACTCGTACCCTTTTGTGGCGTAAGGATAAGCTACGGGGCCGGTAGAACATTGCTGGCAATATTGTGTTTGTCCGCCGCTTGCAGCATCGCCATAAAAGGTGAAGGCAGCACGGGGGTCTACATAATTCGCAGATGGGTTTTGTGGATTAGGGTAGGTGAAGGCTTTAACAGCAGTTGTAGTTACAAGTACATTGTTCCAATCATTAAACCCATATTCCTGCGCACGGGCTGAGTGTGTTGCTTTTCCGCCCCAGGTTTCCTGGCCCCCAAATAGGTAGTATTGATTACCTATGCCCCAATCTGTCCACTGTTGGTTCATCACCTGGAAAATGGTTTCAGGGTTTTTATTAGTATTATCCTGGTTAGGATCGTCAAAGAGGTCGTTATACACTGGCGCTAGCGCATAACTGAAGGGGGCCTGGGTTAACTTAGTAAGCTCGGTTTGTGCCAGGCTCCATTTTTTCTCATATAAATAAGAT
>Ga0193702_1000304_pt1 | contig 19147 bp, 19 predicted proteins | sample U3a1metaG_FD_143060 | JGI IMG/M metagenome (GOLD analysis project Ga0193702, IMG submission 143060) | Soil microbial communities from a riparian zone of the East river system, Colorado, United States - U3a1 | ecosystem: Environmental > Terrestrial > Soil > Riparian zone | place: USA: East River... | reverse complement strand
CAAGCCACGCTGGCGGCGGTCGCGCCGGGCATCGCCGAGGCGCTGATCGCGACCGCGATCGGCCTGTTCGCGGCGATCCCCGCGGTGGTCGCCTACAACCGCTTCACCCACGACATCGACCGCCTCGCGATCCGCTTCGAGAGCTTCGTCGAAGAATTCTCCAACATCCTGCAGCGCCAGTCGCGCTGACCGAGACGAGCGAACGCGATGGCCTCCTTCTCCAGCAGCCTGCGCGGCGGGCGCAGCCGCAAGTTCAAGTCCGAGATCAACGTCGTGCCGTATATCGACGTGATGCTGGTGTTGCTGATCATCTTCATGGTGGTTCCGCCGGCCAACAGCCCGAGCGTGATCAACTTGCCGAGCGCCGAAAAATCGGCGCTGCCGCCGGACGATTACATCCAGGTGGTGCTCAAGCCGAACGCCACGCTGAGCATCGGCATCAACGGCAAGACCAGCGCGGTGCCGCAAGACATGCCGAACCGCGCCGCCCTGCTGGGCCGCCTGCGCAGCCTGCACAACGAGCATCCGGACTACCCGGTGATGATCGCCGGCGACCGCGAAAGCAAGTACGACGACGTCATCCAGCTGATTTCCGAGGCCAAGAAAATGGGCATCAACCGGGTCGGGCTGGCTACCAAGTGATGAGCTTGCGATGCCGCCCCTGAAGCCTGCCACCATCGGCGACGTGCCCTACCGGGTGCCGCCCGAACCGCGCCGCTGGCCCGCGATCGTGCTGGCGGTGGCGATGCATGCGGGCTTGCTGCTGTTCCTGTGGATCGGCATCAGCTGGCAGAATACGGCGCCGGTCGCGGTCGAGGCCGAGGTCTGGGACATGAGCACCAAGACCGCCGCCCCGCCGCCGCCCGAACCGGTGCAGCCGGTCGAGCCGACCCCGGCGCCGCCCGCGCCGCCGGTCGAGCAGCCGCCGGTCGAGCAGCCGGTCGCGCCCAAGCCGCCCGATATCGCGCTCGAACGCGAAAAGCAGAAACAGGAAAAGCTGAAGCAGGAACAGAAACTGGCCGAGCAACGCGAGGCGCAGGAACAGCTCAAGCAGGAACTGGCAGAGAAAAAGCTGGCCGAGAAAGCTGCGGCAGATAAACTGAAAGCCGACAAGCTGGCGAAAGCCAAGCAACAGGCCGAAGAACAGAAAAAGCTCGACAAGCTGCGCGACGCCGAAATGCGCCACATCGCCGGCGCCATCGGCACCAGCGGCGAGGCGGCCAAGGCGACCGCGCCGCGGCTCGACAGCGGTTACCTGGCCAGCAAGATCAAGAGTGCGACCTCGTACGCCGGCGACACCGAGCTGCCGGGCAATCCGCGCGCCGTGTTCCGGGTCGAGGAATTGCCGACCGGCGAGATCATCTCGGTGAAAATGACCAAGAGCAGCGGCGTGCCGGCGTTTGACGATGCGGTGGAAAAAGGCATTAACAAATCGACGCCGCTGCCCAAGAAAAAAGATGGTACGGTAGAGCGAACACTGGAAATCGGCTTCTCAATGAAAGACCTGAATTGAAGAACGGACCTATGAAAAAACTCAGCTACTTCCTGTTCAGCGCGACGCTGTTGGCCGGCGCCGCCCATGCCCAGCTGCGGGTCGAAATCGCCGGCGTGGGCAGCAACCAGATCCCGGTCGCGGTGGCCGCCTTCGCCGACGAGGGCATGGCCCCGGCCCAGGTGTCGGCCATCATCAAGGCCGACCTCGAGCGCAGCGGCGTGTTCAAGGTCATCGATGCCGGCACCGTGCTGTCGGAAACCGCGCCGGTCGACTACGGCCAATGGAAAGCGCGCGGCGCCGATGCGCTGGTGGTCGGCAGCGTGCAACAGCTGGCCGACGGCAGCTTCGAGGTGCGCTACAAGCTGCTCGACACCATCAAGTCGGCCCAGTTGTCGAGCATGCCGGTGTCGGTGCAGCCGAAATACATGCGGCTCGCGGCCCACAAGATCGCCGACGACGTCTACGAAAAACTGACCGGCACGCGCGGCGCCTTCGCCACCCGCATCGCCTACGTCAACGAGAACCGCGCGGCCAAGGACTACCGCCTCGAAGTGGCCGACGCCGACGGCGAAAGCACCCAGGTCGCGCTGCGCTCGAAGGAACCGATCATCTCGCCGTCGTGGTCGCCGGACGGCACCAAGGTGGCCTATGTCTCGTTCGAACTGCGCAAGCCGGTGATCTACGTGCACGACCTGGTGGCGGGCACGCGCAAGATCGCGGTCAATGAAAAAGGCAGCAATTCGGCGCCGTCCTGGTCGCCGGACGGCAGCAAGCTGGCGGTGTCGCTGTCGAAGGACGGCCATACCCAGGTGTATGTGGTGAATACCGACGGCAGCAATCTGCACCGGGTCTCGAACAGCAACGGCATCGACACCGAGCCGCAGTTCTCGGCCGACGGCCAGAGCATCTACTTCACCAGCGACCGCAGCGGCGGCCCGCAAATCTACAAGATGGGCGCGAATGGCGGCAACGCCACCCGCGTCACCTTCAACGGCCCCTACAACATCAGTCCGCGCCTGGCGCCGGACGGCAAGACCCTGGCCTGGGTCTCGCAGCGCGATGGCGGCTATTCCTTATACGCGATGGACCTGGCCAGCGGCCAGGAACAGCGCCTGGCCGATGGGGCCACCGAACCGAGTTTTTCGCCGAACGGGAAGTACATCATGTATGCGACCAAGGGCGGGGGCCGTACGGCCCTGGCCGTGGTGTCGGTCGATGGACGGGTCAAGCAACGCTTGACTACCCAGGCAGGAAACATCCGGGAGCCCAATTGGGGTCCCTTCATGAAGTAATTTGTTTCATCAACCACCAGGAGAAAAACCATGCGCAATTTTAAAAGTTTAGCCTTCATCGTCACGAGCGCTGCCCTGCTGTCGGCTTGCAGCTCGCCAGTCAAACTGAATGACGCCCCTGTGGTCGAGCGTACCCCGGAAAAAACCGCACCGCCAGTGGTCGACAACCGCGACGTCCGCCCGGTCGAAGCCGGCACGGTCGATCCGCTCAACGATCCAAAAGGCGTGCTCGCCAATCGCAGCGTCTACTTCGACTTCGACAGCTACGCCGTGCGCGACGACGGCAAGTCCGTGGTCGAGAACCACTCGGGCTACCTGAACAAGAACAAGGCGCGCAAGATCATCATCCAAGGCAACACCGACGAGCGCGGCGGCACCGAGTACAACCTGGCGCTGGGCCAGAAGCGCGCCGAAGCCGTGCGCAAGGCGATGGGCTCGCTGGGCGTGGCCGAGTCGCAGATGGAAGCGGTGTCGCTGGGCAAAGAAAAACCAAAGGCACAGGGCAGCAACGAAGCGGCCTGGGCTGAGAACCGCCGCGCCGACATCGTCTATTGATCGTTCGCCTTACGGCCGGTTGACAACGGGGCGGCATGCGGTGCAGACTGCATCCGCCCCGTTTTTTAAAGAAGAGTCGCCATCATGATCACTGTATCCACCTCCCGCCGCGCCGCCGCCCGCCTTGCCGTCGTCTGTGTTGCGCTGGCCGCCTGGCTGCCGCTGCAGGCCGGCGCCGGCATCCTCGACGACGACGAAGCCCGCAAGGCCATCCTCGACCTGCGCGCCAAGGTCGACAACGTCGCGCGCGACCTGAACGCGCGCATCGACACCAAATCGGACAAGACCGCCGCGCTCGACATGCTGAACCAGCACGAGCAGACCATGCAGGAAATCGCCAGGCTGCGCGGCCAGATCGAAGTGCTGACCAATGAACTGGCGAATGCGCAAAAGCGCCAGAAAGATTTCTATGCCGACCTCGACGGCCGCATCCGCAAGCTCGAGCCGCGCCAGGTGACGATCGACGGCAAGGAGGCCGCGGTCGACGCGTCCGAGCAGAAAGCCTACGAGGCGGCGTCCGCGCTGTTCAACTCGGGCGACTACAAGGCGGCGGCGGGCGCGCTGGCCGATTTCACGCGGCGCTATCCGGATTCGGGCTACGCGGCGAACGCGCAGTACATGCTGGGCAGCGCCTACTACGCGCAGCGCGACTGCAAGAACGCGATCGTGGCGCAGGGGGTGGTGGTCGCGACCTACAAGGACAGCCCCAAGGCGCCGGACGCGCTGCTCAACATCGGCAGCTGCTATGTCGAGTTGAAGGACAAGAAGAACGCGAAGAAGGCGTACCAGGATCTGGTCAAGGCGTATCCGGACTCGAGCGCGGCGCAGGCGGCCAAGGACCGGCTGACGGCGCTCAAGTAAGCGCGCCTTTCGAAAAATAGTGGGCTTGGGCATTTGACAGGATGGTCCCGGCCCCCTATAATCTTGCTTCTTTCGGGGGTCGTTAGCTCAGCTGGTAGAGCAGCGGACTTTTAATCCGTTGGTCGCAGGTTCGAATCCCGCACGGCCTACCATCGAATTGAGCAGCAGGAAAAAGGTCACTAGGCAGCTAGTGGCCTTTTTTACTTTCCGAGGGGCACGGGCGTTGAGCAAGTTCAAATGCCTCAAGCCCGAGCGGCCTACAGTGGAGTTTTCCTCGATCGGAGAACGCCATGCAACGTGCCGTGATCTGCAAAGGCGACCGCACCTCTCACGGTGGCATGGTCATCGAAGGCGATGAGCGCTGCACCACCGGCGGCCGTCCGATCGCAAAGCGCGGGCACCTGACGTCCTGCCCCCAGTGCAAGGGCAATTTCCCCATTGTCGACGGCCTCGATTTCTTTACATTTTTCGGTGGCGGGACGGTCGTCGACAAAATGAAAACGGCTTGCGGCGCCGAGCTCATCGCCTCGCAACACGCCATGACCATCGACGATCGGGGCGCGGGCGGGAGCGCTTCGTCTGCGGTAAAGCCGGCGGCCGCGGAGTTTCGTGGCGCATTTCGGGCGCTCGACGAAGACAGCGGGGCGCCCTGTCCAAACATGCGCTACCGGATCGTACTCTCCGATGGCCGCACCTTGTACGGTACGACGGACGCGGACGGCGACACCGAATATCTCACGTCCAAAGAACGGGCCACCGCCACGCTCTACTGGGACGCCGGTAACGCCGGCCGCGACGCCTAGGCCCGGTGGAGCGAAGCCATGCAAACCGGACTGCCCGCCGGATCGGGCGTTCTCAGCGAGCCGGGTACCCTAACCGTCGTAAAGGTCAGGCGCAAGCGCATGGTCTGCTATGAATTCGACACCGGCGCAACCAGCGGCGACCTCGCGCTACGCTATCTGGTGGTCATCGACGGCAGTGTGGTACGGACAAATGACGATATGCCGCGTACGCTCGGTGCCCGCAATCGCAAGATCACGGTTGCGGTCGACGCCGGCAGCAAGGTTGGGCTCTTTCTCAACAGCGACGTGCATCCGGACTTCAGGCGGCATCCGGTTTACGCTGTCCAGGTCGGCGAAAACGATGTGCACGTCACGATTACCGAACGCAAAGGTCGCATCGGCCACGAGTCTGCCGAGTTGGGTCTGCCCGACCGCCAGAAGCTGGTTGACGTGTACACGGCAGCCCTGACCGGGGACATCTGGATGAAGATCTCGAACCTCTACGCCGAACACGAGGCCGATGCCATGCTGCCGGCGGACACGGATGCTACCGTCAGGGACGCGGTGCGCCGGATCTACAAGGGGCTGTCGTCAAGAGAACTGGTCGTTCAGTTCCCGGCCAGCGATTCGGCGCCGAAGCAAACGCTGCGGGTGCGCTTCGACGAGGCCGACAACGTGCTCGAAAACACTACCCACTGCCCCCTGCTGACCGGCGTCCTGCCCAGGGTGCATCCGCGCGCCTATGCTGCGCTGCTGACCGAGGCGCGCGCCTCCGGCGTCACCACGTTGCGCGTCACGTCAGGCTGGCGCCCCATGCTCGGGTCGATCGCTCATCGCGCGGGACTCGGCCTGGACATCAACTACGCCGAAAGCGATACCCAGCAGGTGCACATCAACCGGGCCGCGCTGACCAATACCAAGCTCAAGCGCAACGACAACGTCAGCGAACGCGAACGGGAACTTTATGCCAAGTACGAGCAGGCGAAGAAAGAAGACGAGGACAAGAAGAAGGAGCTGAAGACGGCACAGGATCAGCTCGAACACAATCGGGAGAGCAAGGCCATAACCGTGCTTCAGCAAGAGGTAGCCAGCGCTGAAGCTCGTGCGGAGAACTCGCGAAAAGTCACGATCGAGGCTGCGAAGGAATGGAACGAGGAACGCGACCAGCACGAACCCACCCTGATCCGCACACTACGCGACAAGCTCAGTCACAACAAGTCGATCAATCAGGTTCTCGATCCTTGGTATGTCGACACCAATACGCAGGATCGCATTGTGGCGGTGCCAAATGAACATCGCAGCGAGAACGAGAAGACGCACAACAACCATCTCCATATCACGGTTACGGAGCCAAAAATACTATGAATCATCGACAACTGGTGCTGCCTTTGATTGCATTGATTCCGTATGCCCTGGAGGTGTGCGCCCAAGATGTGCCATCGCGGCCGTTGCGCTCTCGCGAATGGCTCGATCGGCCGTGGGAGATTCGATATGTTCTATTTGTTGACACCAGCCGGCGAATGAACCTTCGCACGCAGCTCGCACTCAGAAATAACGCTGCTGCGGAAAAGCCCGGCAGAACCAAGGTGTATCTAGACGCTGAGGAAATGTTCGAATCCGCCGCAACGTACAAAATTGCGGAAAAGGACGTGCTTGCAGCCGTCTTGATTCAATTCGACCATGACGGCCATGCAACGTCAAAAAGTAATCGCCTCAGCATGTATTCCGCCAAACGCAATATGCTCGGTGACCTTGTCCTCGTCAGAACCAATTCCAAGGAAGAAAAGCCTCATTACTTCGCCGACTGGTCGCAAGGCATTCCGGGCGACGTTAGCTTCTCTCCCGCAGTCTGCGCCGGCGACGATTCAAGCCGGTACGACGCCAATTGGGATAGCGATAACTACACGGGAAACTTTGGATGCCGCGAGTGGACTGCCCAGCTCTACGACAATGAGCGTCCCTACATCGACGTGACTTCCTACTCGAGCCACGGCAACTTCATCGGCGAGTTCGTCGGTTGGTCGCGCTTCACCGATCCGCCGAAGCCGCTAATCGGCCTGCACGGCAAGACCTGGCTATGCCTGCACGATTGTCCGTCCGGCGAAAGGCCCGGTGTCATTCGCGACATCAAAGCATGGACCGGGAAACACCAATTTCCAATGCCGGACCGGCCGCCCAAGCAACCTCTCTATCCCAACTCGAACTACAAAGACGATCTCGACGAGTGAACGGTCAGATCAACTTGTTTGCGTCCGGGCCCGCACCTACTTGAGGTAGGACTTGAGCACCGCGACGACCTGCTCCAGGTCTTCGTTGCGCTGCTTCGCCGACACGACCTCGGGCCCGAGGTGTTCGCGGATATGCCCTTCCAGCACTTCGCCCATCAGGCCATTCACAGCGCCGCGGATGCCGGCGATCTGCTGGAGGATGGCGGCGCACTCGATCTCCTGCTCGAGCGCTTTTTCCAGCGCCTCGGTCTGGCCCTTGATGCGGCGTACGCGGGTGAGCAATTGTTTTTTCGCCTTGATCGTATGTGGCATGTCGTCCCTCTCGTCATAAGGTATAGTGGGGTATAGTATACCTTTTCGCACCACAGGACATCATCCAATGCACACTTCCACTGCTGAAGACCGGCGGCACTCCCACGTGTTTGACGAGGGCAATCCGCTGGCCGAGAGAAACACACGCTGGGCGGTCGCGCTGACCGCCATCATGATGGTGGCCGAAATCATCGGCGGCTGGACCTACAACTCGATGGCGCTGCTGGCCGACGGCTGGCATATGAGTTCGCATGCGCTGGCGCTCGGCCTGTCGGTGCTGGCCTACGGGGCCGCACGGCGCTTCGCCCACGACAGCCGGTTTGCCTTCGGCACCTGGAAGATCGAAGTGCTGAGCGGCTATACCAGCGCCTTGTTCCTGGTGCTGGTGGCCGGGCTGATGCTGTACCAGTCGGCCGAGCGCCTGCTCGCGCCGACACCGATCCATTACGACCAGGCGATCGCGATCGCCATCATCGGCCTGCTGGTCAACCTGGCCTGCGCCTGGCTGCTCAAGGACGGGCATGGGCACGCGCACCACCATGGCCATCACGGTCACGACGGCGACGGCCATCATCAGGATCTGAACCTGCGCTCGGCCTACGTACATGTGGTGGCCGACGCGGCGACGTCGGTGCTCGCCATCGCCGCCCTGTTCGGCGGCAAGCTGTGGGGCGCGAACTGGCTCGATCCGCTGATGGGCATCGCCGGCGCCGGCCTGGTCGCGGTCTGGGCCTACGGCTTGCTGCGCGATTCGGGTCGCGTGCTGCTCGATGCCGAGATGAATGCGCCGGTGGTCGATGAGATCAGGGAAGTGATTGCGGCCAGCGCGATTCCAGCCACCATTTGCGACTTGCATGTGTGGCGGGTCGGCAAAGGAAAATATGCATGCATCCTTGCGCTGGTCACCGAAGACGATGCGAGCCCTGATTATTTCAGGCGGCAGCTGGGGGTGCATGAAGAGCTGGTGCACATCTCGGTGGAAGTGAACCGGCGGCGGGCACGATAAGCCACGCCGATTTGAAAAACAAAGTATGTTCGCCCGCCAGTTGTATGTAACGCCATGTGCATCGGCCCAAAAATGCCGATAGAATGCTGCGATTCCTGTTGCCCTGCTGCATTCACCAAGGCCCTCCATGACCGTCAACCTGATCCTGAACCTGGCCCTCGCCCTCGCCGTCTGCTTCCTGCTCTACACCATGCAGGCGCGCCATCTGTCGTTCACCACGCGGGTGTTCACCGGCCTCGCGCTCGGGGTGCTGCTCGGCGCGGCGTTCCAGGCCTGCTACGGCGCGCCCTCGCCCATCGTCGCGCAGACCAATGCCTATCTCGACATCGTCGGCACCGGCTACGTCAAGCTGCTGCAGATGATCATCATGCCGCTGATTATGGTGTCGATCATCGCGGCCATCCTCAAGCTCAAGGACGCGAGTTCGCTCGGCAAGATCAGCGTGCTGACCATCGGCATCCTGATGCTCACGACGGCGGTCGCGGCCGCGATCGGGATCCTGATGGCCAAGCTGTACGGGCTCACCGCGGTCGGCCTGAGCGCCTCGGCGGCCGAGGTCGCGCGCGGCCAGTACCTGCAGGGCTCGCTGGGCACGGCCAAGGCCATCTCGCTGCCCAGCATGGTGCTCAGCTTCATCCCGTCCAACCCCTTCCTCGACCTGACCGGCGCGCGCAAGACCTCGACCATCGCGGTGGTGCTGTTCTCGCTGTTCATCGGCATCTCGGCCACCGGCATCGCCGACAAGAAGCCCGAGATCTTCGCCTCCTTCCAGCACTTCATCCAGGTCGCGCATGTGATCGTGATGCGGATGGTCACGCTGGTGCTGCGCCTGACCCCGTTCGGCGTGTTCGCGCTGATGACCGAAGTGGTGGCCGAGTCCAGCCTGGCCGACATCCTCAAGCTGATCAGCTTCGTGACCGCCTCCTACAGCGCGCTGCTGATCATGTTCGGCGTGCACTTGCTGCTGATCGCCGCGTCCGGCCTGAGTCCGGCGCGCTACCTGAAAAAAATCGTCCCGGTGCTGGGCTTCGCCTTCACCTCGCGCAGTAGCGCCGGCGCGATCCCGATGAGCGTGCAGACCCAGACCACGCGGCTCGGCACGCCCGAAGGCATCGCCAACTTCGCCGCCTCGTTCGGCGCCACCATCGGCCAGAACGGCTGCGCCGGCATCTACCCGGCGATGCTGGCGGTGATGATCGCGCCCACCGTCGGCATCGACCCGTACACCGCATCCTTCCTGCTGCCGCTGCTGGCGGTGATCACGGTCGGCTCGGTCGGCGTGGCCGGGGTCGGCGGCGGCGCCACCTTCGCCGCCCTGATCGTGCTGTCGGCGATGGACTTGCCGGTGGCGCTGGCCGGCCTGCTGATCTCGATCGAACCCTTGATCGACATGGGCCGCACCGCGCTCAACGTCAGCGGCTCGATCACCGCCGGCACGCTGACCAGCCGCCTGCTCGGCCAAACCGATCTGGCGCTGTTCGACAGCGACGCCGAAGTCAACCTCGACACCGACCAGCTGGCTGCGTAAAGACCGCCTATCGTGCGCTGACTGGAAATGGAACAGAAATGGCCGCAAGACATCTGGCTGGTGCGCCACGGGCAAAGCGCCGGCAATGTCGCGCGTGACGCCGCCGAGGCCGCCGCCGGCTTGCTGATCGACATCGCCGAGCGCGACGTCGACGTGCCGCTGTCCGAGCTCGGCGAGCGCCAGGCGCATGCGCTGGCCGCCTGGTTCGCCGCCCTGCCGCCCGCGGAGCGGCCCAACGTGGTGCTGCATTCGCCCTATATGCGCGCGGCCCAGACCGCGCGCATCGTGATGCAGCGCATCGAAGCGGCGCCGCCGCCCGCGGTGCAGGCCGACGAGCGCCTGCGCGAAAAGGAATTCGGCATCCTCGACCGCCTGACCACGCGCGGCATCGCGCAGCAATATCCGGCGCTCCACGCGCAGCGCCAGCATGTCGGCAAGTTCTACTTCCGCCCGCCCGGCGGCGAGAGCTGGTGCGACGTGATCCTGCGCCTGCGCAGCGTGCTCGACACCATCACCCGCGAATACCGCGCCGAGCGCGTGCTGATCGTCGGCCACCAGGTCACCGTCAATTGCCTGCGCTACCTGCTCGAGCGGCTCGACGAGGCGGCCATCCTGGCGATCGACCGCGAGGCCGACGTGCCGAATTGCGCGATCACCTCCTACGCCTTCGACCCCAGCCTCGGCAAGCACGGCAAGCTGGCGCTGCGGCTGCTCAATGTCGTCGCGCCGCTGGAGGCGGCCGGCACGCCTGTCACCAAGCAAAAAGATGTGCCCGCTGCTCCGAAAGCGTAGGCGCCCGGGGCCCATGGACATGCCGGTCTCCACCACCCACACCGTCAATGTCGATGCCGGCACCCTGCGCGCCTGGCCGCTGCCGATGCCGGGCGGCGACAGCGACAAGCAGCAGCGCGGCCATGTGCTGATCCTCGGCGGCTCGCGCGAAATGCCGGGCGCGGTGATCCTCGCCGCCACCGCCGCCCTGCGCGCCGGCGCCGGCAAGCTGACCATCGCCACCGGCGCCAGCGTGGCCCACCTGGTGGCGCTGGCGATTCCCGAGGCGCGCGTGATCGGCTTGCGCGAAACCGCCCACGGCAGTTTCGTGCGCGAGGCCGTGGCCGAGCTCGATCCGCTGGCCGACCAGGTCAACGCGGTGCTGATCGGCCCCGGCATGCAGGACGAGCTGGCGACCGCGGCGCTGGTGCACGCCCTGCTGCGCCGGCTCGAGGACGGCGCCGCCAGCGTGGTGCTGGACGCCTGCGCGATGGGGGTGATCCTGCATCCGGCCGGCGGCGGCGCGCCGCAGGCGCCGTTCCAGTTCGAGCAGCAAGTCATCGTCACCCCGCATGCCGGCGAAATGGCGCACCTGACCGGCATCTCGAAACAAGATATCCTGGCCGCGCCCGACGTGCACGCGGCGCGCGCGGCCCAGCGCTGGAACGCGGTGGTGGCGCTGAAGGGCGCGCGCACCGTGATCAGCGCGCCCGAAGGTGAACGCTGGCAACACGAAGGCGGCAACGCGGGACTCGGCACCTCGGGCTCGGGCGACACCCTGGCCGGCATCATTGTCGGCCTGGCGGCGCGCGGCGCCTCGCTGGCGCAGGCCGCCTGCTGGGGCGTGGCGCTGCATGCGCTGGCCGGCGAACAACTGGCGCGGCGCTTCGGCATCCTCGGCTACCTGGCGCGCGAAATTGCCGACGAGATCCCGGCCTTGATGGAGCAGACGGCGCGCGCCTGAGCACGGCGCCGGTTTGAGCTGCATCAAACTTCCCGGGCCGAATAGCCGATTTGGCGACGAATCGCGGATTCGAACGAACTGGCGCAAGGCTCGCCAGTCTAAATTTTTACAGTCGAATTCGTGCACTGAACGGGGCCGCGTGTCTCGCTGCGTGGTTCTCTGATAGTCCCGTTACCGGGTAGCAATCAGGCTCATTGCGGGACTGACCTGGCGCCGCTGCTTGCAGCGGCACAAGATAGACGTGAACGAGGAGTTAACAATGAATGCATTTTCAAGCACTTCCAAAGTATTGCTGACGGCAGCGGTCATGGCGGCCCTGCTCGGCGCCTGCAAGAAGAACGACACGACCAGCACCACCACCCCGAGCGACAGCTCCACCACCTCCCCTAGCACCACGTCGGGCACCAGCGGCACCTCGGGTACGTCCGGTACCTCGGGCACGTCCGGCACCACCACGGCGCCGAGCGACAGCGGCACCGGCACCAGCGGCACCCCGGGCAGCGGCACCTCGGGAACCACCCCGGGCAGCGGCAGCTCGACCACCCCCGGCAGCGGCAGCTCGGGGACGTCCGGCACCTCGGGCACCTCGGGTAGCGGCACCTCCGGCAGCGGCACCACCACGCCGCCGCGCTAAGCCGGCTCGCAATAAAAAAGGGCCTGCGATCATCACAGGCCCCCGGGTGTCGGATGCCGGCCGCGAGGCTGGCTTTGCCGCGTCTAGTGCTTGTCGACCGCGACCGTGGCCGCGACGACGCGGCCACGGCCGGTCGCGAACCTGCCCAGCTTCATCAGCAGACGGAACACGAGGCGTACCAGCGTCAGCGTCAGCACCGCTTCCACCAACGTCAGCACGAAGGCGGGCAAGGCGTGGAAGCGGGCGGCGCGGCGCTGGAACTTGGCGACCATGCGGTCGCGCGCGATCTCGATGCTGTCGTAGAAGGTCGGCACCACCAGCAAGGTCAGGATGGTCGAGGTGATGGTGCCGCCGATGATCGCGATCGCCAGCGGACGGTAGAACTCGCCGCCCTCGCCCAGTCCCAAGGCCACCGGGAACATGCCGGCGATCAGCGCGAAGGTCGTCATCAGGATCGGCCGCAGGCGCATGCGGCCGGCGTGCATCAGCGCGTCTTCGCGGCCGTAGCCTTCGGCCTCGCGCTTGCGCGCCGCGTCGAGCAGCAAGATCGCGTTCTTGGCGACCAGGCCCATCAGCATGATCACGCCGATGAAGCTCATCAGGTTCAGCGTGTTGCTGGTGACCAGCAGCGCCAGCACCACGCCGATCAGCGACAGCGGCAGCGACAGCATCACCGCCACCGGCGCCGTGAACGAGCCGAACTGCATCACCAGGATCAGATACATCAGGCCGATCCCGGAGATCAGCGCGATCGCCATCTCGGTAAACAGTTCCTGCTGATCCTGGCCGGCGCCGCCCAGCTCGCGGCCGTAGCCCGGCGGGAAATCGAAGCTGTCGGCCAGCTTCATCGCTTCCTGGGTCACTTCACCGTTCGAACGGCCCTGCACGTTGGCCGACACGGTCACCGTGCGCTTGCCGTTGGTGTGGTCGATGCCGGACGGTCCCTTGCCCATGGTGATGCGCGCGATCTGGTCGAGCGGCACCATCTGGGTGGTGCCGGCCACGGCGATCGGCAAGCGCTCGATGTTGGCCGCATTGAGCCGGTCGTCGGGATGCAGGCGCACCGCCACGTCGCGCGTTTCGCCGGTCGGATCGACCCAGTCGCCCGCTTCCACGCCGGCGAACGCCACCCGCAGCGCCTGCGCCGCATCGTTGACCGAGATGCCCATCGAGTTGGCCAGGCCGCGGTTCATTTCGATCTGCAGCTCGTCCTTCGGGTCCTGCTGCGACAGGCCGACGTCGACCGCGCCCGGCACCTGGCGCAGCTTTTCCATGAAGCGGTTGGTCATTTCCATCAGCTTGCGCGAATCGGGACCGGTGAAATCGATCTGGACCGGCTTTTGGCCGCCGTTGTTGAGGTCGTCCTGCACCACATACTCGGCGCCCACCAGGTGGCTGATTTTCTCGCGCAGCTCGACCGCGATTTCCTTGGCCGACCGGCTGCGCGTCTTGCGCTTGCCGATGTCGACATACACGCGGCCGCCGCCCGGGTTGATGAAGGTGTTGGTGTCCTTGGTCTCGGGAATCGAGCGCGCCAGTTCGGCCGCCTTTTCCATCTTCAGGCGCGCATAGTCGATGCTCGACGAGGCCGGGGTGCGGATATCGATCGCCAGGTTGCCCGAGTCCGACGCCGGCAAGAAGCTCGAGCCGCCGAAGAAGGCGTGCATCGTCAGCGCGCCGACCAGGCTGACCACGGCGATCAGCGCCATCCACACGCGGTGGTGCAGCGCCCAGGCGATCACCTGGCCGTAGCGGTCGGCCTGGTGGTCGAACCAGTCGTTGAACTTGCCGAGCACCTTGGACAGGCCTTTCTTCGGCGCCGTGTGGTGGTCCGGCGGGTCGCCCCAGAACGCCGACAGCATCGGGTCGAGCGTGAACGAAATGCCGAGGCTGACCAGCACCGAGCACGTCACGGTCAGCGCGAACGGACGGAACCATTCGCCCGACACGCCGGGCATGAAGGCCACCGGAATGAACACGGCGATGATCGAGAAGGTGGTCGAGGCCACCGCCATGCCGATCTCGGCGGTGCCTTCGAGCGCGGCCTTGCGGCGGTCGGAACCCTGCTGCATGTGGCGCACGATGTTTTCCCGCACCACGATCGCATCGTCGATCAGTACGCCGATCGCCAGCGACAGGCCGAGCAGGGTCATGAAGTTGAGCGTGAAGCCGCACAGCCAGACCGCGATGAAGGCCGCGATCACCGAGGTCGGCAGCGACAGCGCGGTGATCAGCGTCGAGCGCCAGGAGTTGAGGAAGGCGTACACCACGAAGATGGTCAGCACCGCGCCGAACACCAGCGATTCGATCACGTTGTTCAGGCTGCGCTGGGCGTCGTCGCCGCCGTCGCGGGTGATTTCGATCTGGGTGCCGGCCGGCAGGTCCTTCCGGATCTGCTCGATCATCTCGCGCACCTTCTTGGCCACCGACACCGTGCTGGCGTCGCGCGAACGGCCGATCTGGATGCCGACGTTCGGCTTGCCGCTGCGGATCGAATAGCTGTTGATGTCGGCAAAGCCGTCCTTGATCTCGGCCACCTGCGCCAGCCGCACGATTTCCTCGCCCTGGCGCTTGATCACGATCTGCTGGAAGTCGGCCGGCGACTCGATGCGGCCGACCAGCCGGATGCTCTTCTCGTCCAGCGAGCCCTGTACCTTGCCGACCGGCGCATTGGTGTTCTGGTTGTGCAGGGCGTTGACCACATCGCCGATCGACACATTGAATTCGCGCAGCTTCTCGGCGCGCAGCAGCACCGACAGCTCGCGCCGCAGCGAACCGTTGACGTTGACGTTGGCCACCCCGTCGATGCCGCGGAAGCGGTCGGCCAGCACGTCTTCGGCCAGGCGCGAGATTTCGGCGTGGGTCTGGGTCTTGGACGACAGCGCCAGCGTCATGATCGGCTGGGCCGAGGGGTCGATGCGGCGCAGGATCGGCTCGCGCATCTCGATCGGCAGCTTGTAGCGCACCGCCGCGATCGCGTTGCGGATATCGTCCGAGGCCTCGATCAGGTTCTTCTTGAAACCGAATTCCATGAAGATGGTGGCATTGCCTTCGCTGGCGGTCGAGGAAATCTTGGTCAGGCCGTTGATGCTTTGCAGCGACTTCTCGATGCGGTTGATGACTTCGCGCTCGACCGTGTCGGGCGAGGCGCCGGGGTAAGGCACGCTGACCAGGATGAACGGCACCTCGACGTCGGGATTCTGATTGACGCGCAACTTCTTCAGGGCCATCAGGCCCAGGCACATCATCGCGATGATCAGCACGATCGTCGCGATCGGCCGCCGGATACTGAAATCGGAGAGGAACATGGCTTATTTTCCTTGTACGGCGGCGGGCGTGGCCGGCGCGGCGGCGCTGGCGACTTTGGCGGGGGCCATCTCGACCTTCTGGCCATCCTTGAAGCTCGAGTTCGGATTGCGCATCACGGTGTCGCCCGCGGCCAGGCCGGTGCGCACCTCGTAATTGCCGCTGCGCTGGTCGCGCTGGCCGATCGCCAGGTCGACCTTCTGCAGCGTCTTGTCCTTCAGGCGCCAGGTATAGGACTTGTCGCCGGCCTTGATCAGCGCGCCTTCCGGCAGCATCAGCGCCGGGGTCGATTCGGACTCGATGCGGCCTTCGCCGTACAGGCCGGCGACATTCGGCTGCGGCGAATCCTTGGTGAACGCGACCAGCACCGCGACCTGGCGCGTGACGTCGTTGGCCGACGGGTCGATGCGCTTGACCGTGCCCTTGAATTCCTGGCCCGAGTAACCGTTGATGCGGAAGCTGACCGGCTGGCCGACCTTCACCGCGCTGATGCGGTCGGTCGAGACCCGGCCCTCGAAGCGCATGCTGGTCGGATCGATCACCTTCACCAACTCCTTGCCGATCGCGGCGGTGTCGCCGGCCGAGACCTTGCGGTCGCTGACCAGGCCGTCGAACGGCGCGCGCACCAGGGTGCGCTGCAGCTGCTGGCGCGCCTGCACGGCGCGGGTGCGGGCCGCGGCCAGTTCGCCTTGCGCGGCATTGCGGCGCACTTCGGCGTCGTCCAGCGCCTGGGCCGAGGTCATGCCCGAGGCGCGCAGGGTTTTCAGGCGCTGCAAGGTGCGCTCGGCCTGGTCCAGCGCCTGGGCCGCCACGCGCGCCGACTCGTCGGCCGAATTCAGGCCGTCGCGGATCGCGGTTTCGTCGAGCTTGACCAGCACGTCGCCGCGCTTGACCAGGTCGCCGTTTTCTTTCAGCACTTGCAGCACCAGGGCCGAGACTTCGGCGCGCAGGTCGGCCCGGCGCTCGGGCTGGACCGACCCGGTGATCACCGGCCCCGAGGCCAAGGCATTGGTCTGGATGGTCAGCAGATCTTCCGGCGAAATCAGCAGCTGGACCGCCTTGGCGCCGGTGTTGTCGCCGGCCTTGGCGGGGTCCTTGCCCTGCTTACTGCAGGCAACAAGCGCCGAAGCGACGGCGAGGACAAGAATGGTTTTGCGCAGCATTGTGAGGTCTCCGGGGGTGTGATCTCTGAAACTGTAAACATAAGAAGGAAAACTACAGCGCCAGAGTATCCCCGAGGTACATACCCCCGTCAATTGCCGATCCTTCGTATTGCAGTTTTCGATGCATGAAGTGCGGTTTTGGGGGACTGAAATGCATTTTGGCAGACTTGAAATGTCAAAAGTACAAACCCGATACCGCGTAGATTGCAAACCCCATGCCGATGCCGGTCACGATCCCGCCGCCGATTTCGACCAGCGTATGGCCCATCCGTTCGCGCAGCGGGGTGTGGCCGGGCGTGCCGGCGGCCAGCCGGTTGATGGCGGCGGCCTGGCGCCCGACGTGCTGGCGCAGGCTGTTGGCGTCGATCATCACCACGAAGGCCAGGGTCACCGCCACCCCGAAGGCCGGATCGCTCATGCCCTCGCGCAGCGCGATCAGGGTCGCCATGCTGGTCACCACCGCGCTGTGATTGCTGGGAAAGCCGCCATTGCCCACCAGGTTGAAGGCCCAGCGCCGCTGGCGCGCGCTGTTGACCAGGAATTTGATGGGGCCGACCACCAGCCAGGTGAGGACGGGCGTGAGGAGATAAACGAAGTCCATTCTTGCTTTCCTGTAAAGTGTTTTGATAAACGCAATGCGCGATTATCGCAGAACAGCGGTTACACTCCCCCATCATTGGACTCGAGAGGAAGCCATGCAACACTTCAGACTGTCGATCGGGGTCGGCGCCGTGCTGCTGGTGCTGGCCGGCTGGTGGGGCTATGCCCACGGCGGCTTGCCCGGCTTGCTGCAAGCGCTGTGGATCGCGGCCGTGCTGAGCGTGCTCGAAGTCTCGCTGTCGTTCGACAACGCGGTGGTCAACGCCTCGGTGCTGCGCAACTGGAATGCGTTCTGGCGCAAGCTGTTCCTGACCGCCGGCATCCTGGTGGCGGTGTTCGGCATGCGCCTGCTGTTCCCGCTGCTGATCGTGGCCGCCGCCACCGGCCTCGGCCTGCTCGACGTCTGGAGCATGGCCATCAACACGCCCGAGGAATATTCGCGCCACCTGATCGGCCACCATGCCGAGGTCGCGTCCTTCGGCGGCGCCTTCCTGTTGCTGGTGTTCCTCAACTTCCTGTTCGACGACGAGAAGGAACTTCACTGGATGGGCTGGATCGAAGAGAAGTCGGGCAAATACGGCACCGGCGGCCTGGCCGTGCTGCTGTCGCTGTGCGCCGTGTTCGGCTGCATGAGCTTGGTGCCCGAGGCGCGCAAACTGGCCGTGCTGGTGTCGGGCATGGTCGGCGTCGCGGTGTACGTGGGCGTGGACTGGGTCAGCAGCCTGCTCGAGGAAGAGGACGGGGCGCCCGGCATCGGCAAGGTGGTGTCGCAGGGCAGCATCGGCGGCTTCCTCTACCTCGAGGTGCTGGACGCGTCCTTCAGTTTCGACGGCGTGATCGGCGCGTTTGCGATTACCAGCGACGTCGTCATCATCATGCTGGGGCTGGCGATCGGCGCGATGTTCGTGCGCTCGCTGACCGTGTTCCTGGTGCACAAGGGCACGCTCGACGAATTCGTCTACCTCGAGCACGGCGCGCATTACGCGATCGGCATCCTGGCGCTGATCATGTTCGCCAGCGTGAAGGTCGAGATTCCCGAGTGGTTCACCGGCCTGTCCGGGGTGGTCTTCATCGTGGTCTCGCTGTGGTCGTCGATCCGCTACAAAGCGCGGCATGGCGTAGCAGTTTGACTATAATGAGCGCGCCCAACAAGGAAAACATCGCCATGACCCTGCCCAAACGTCTGTCCCTGGTACTGCTCGCGCTGATCGCCGCCGCGGCCCTGCTGTTCGTGCTGTACACCTGGTTCACGCTGAGCTGGTCGTATTCGGAGGGCGAACGCGCCGGCTTCCTGCAAAAGTTTTCCAAGAAGGGCTGGGTGTGCAAGACCTGGGAGGGCGAGATCCTGCTCACCAGCATGCCCGGTGCGATTCCCGAGCGTTTCGAATTCAGCGTGCGCGACGACGAGATCGCCAAACAGCTGATGGCGGCCACCGGCAAGCGCGTGCTGCTGAGCTACGCCCAGCGCAAGGGCGTGCCCAGCACCTGCTTCGGCGAGACCGAATACTTTGTCGAAAAAGTCGCAATCACGCCGTAGCCCCCGTCGTTCCCGCGCAGGCGGGAATGTAATGGACGCCTCCCACCTTAAATTGGTGAGACGGAGGCAACGATGTGGAATTTTTCGGATGAGGTGGATCCTCGCGAGGCAAC
>Ga0193702_1000303_pt1 | contig 19201 bp, 12 predicted proteins | sample U3a1metaG_FD_143060 | JGI IMG/M metagenome (GOLD analysis project Ga0193702, IMG submission 143060) | Soil microbial communities from a riparian zone of the East river system, Colorado, United States - U3a1 | ecosystem: Environmental > Terrestrial > Soil > Riparian zone | place: USA: East River... | reverse complement strand
AAATTTAACTCTGAGGCATCGCTTGCATGTGTAGTTACCTGTTTGGCAGTAAGATCTAAAGTTATCCTGGAACCATCTGAAAGCCTTAAAGAAAGATCCTGTGCAGTTATTTTACCTTCGGCTACTATTTCGGCTGCGTCAGACGATGCCAATCCCTCAAGCATCCTTACCGGCACTCTAACAACCATCTCGCCGCTGTTACACATATTCTTCCGGGTATAAATACGCAGTTTACCATCACTCACCGTGGTTTTTATATATTTAAGCAGGTTATCATCGGCAGTAATATTTATGGTTGTTGAGCTATCCTGCTTTATGATCACCTTAAATGCATCAGATACCTCCAGTCTTTTAAAATCTCCAACTTTACGGTTTTCGGTGATCTGGTTTCCGGAACCTCTTACGCAATGCATCATGCATGATGACAAACCGGCAAGGGTTACAACTGCGGCTATTGCTAATATGGCTAAATTGATCTTTTTCATTTTGTTGATGTGTGATTGTTTTTTAGGGCCTTTGGGGGTTGGACTACAAATAACTTGTTTAAGTTACACAAAAAGTAAAAAAGCTACCTTATTGCAGTAGCTTTTTTATGTATTAGTGTTATTTATAAAATATTAAAGATCTGCAAGGCTAAATTCTTTTGCCACCAATACAGCAGGTGTTTGTTTTTTTGAAGTGTGAACGGCTACCAGGTCTTTGTGATTAACGTTTTCTTCGTGGTTGTACTTTAAATCATATTCGTTTACGGTACCGCTTAAGTTTGCTTTGGCATCATCGTTAACAGTTACACTTGCATTGAAGGCATCTAAGTTCAATTTGACTGATGCGTTGTTGTGCAAATCAACATCAAATTCAATTTTTGAAATATCACCAAATGATTTTACTTCAGCATTGTCAAAGGCAGAGATTGAGCGTAAATCGTTTGCGGTAACCCAAACTACTAATTTGTCTGCTTTGTATGATGAGATCCTGAGCACACCGTTTTTGCTTTGAACCAAAGCGCTTTCGCTGTAGTATTTGTTATAAACCTTTACCTGGTCTGTTGCACCGTCAGAAATATAAAGTTCAACGTTTCCGTGTACCTCAATTTTGTTGATGGCGCTGATGTCTGTTAAAACTGTATAGTTGTTGTCAGCATTTTTTGATGTGGCTGCATAAGTTGAATTTGTTACTCCTAATACTACAACGAGCACTGCGAAGATGGTTATGATTTGAGTTTTCATGATATTGTTTTTGTTTTTTAATGGCCATGAAGCTATCTCAAGCTGTGTTTGTTTATTGGTTGCTTTCGATGGTTTCATGATGGTTATATTTTGATGGTTAAGTAATTATATTTTCTAAATTTTAAATACACCTATATGACGATCACAGGTAAAGAACGTTACAGCAAATGTGCCCCTATTAGGTGTGGAGGGGGTTTTGTTCGGTAAGCAGTGAAAAATGGTCGGTGAAAAAGTCCCAGAAAAAGTTCATAGTTGAGTTAGTTCAAAGTTGATGGTTCATAGTTCATGGCCGAACAATTGCAAGCTTGAAGATTACCATCAGGCATTCTCTTTTTCCATGAACTGCGAACTGTTTGATTTTAAGCGTGATCACAGGGTACGGGTATGACCTCGGTGAGTGAAATGTCTACGCTTACTTCGATGCAAAAGCATAAGCAATTTTTTTCAAAAAAACGCTGACACTAGTTTGTCAGCACTTTTCGCATTTTTTGGCGGAGCAGGCATGGTAAAAAGTGCGTTAGTAATGCAGAAACGCACTTTTTAGCACTTCGGGTCAACTTTTTACTGTTACACCCTGTTAACTCTTTTTTAGTGTAACAGCAGCATAAAACTGTCCTATAATGCAGGAATAGTTTATAGCGGGCATCGATTGGGATTTATTCAGCGCCGGCTAAAATGTTAAGCGTGATTTCCCTGTTCATGGTTGATGGTTCATAGTTCATGGCCGAACAATTGCAACCTGGAAGATTACCATTAGCAATTCTCTTTTTCCATGAACCATTAACTATGAACCAAATGAACCATCAACTATGAACTTTTTCCTATCTTGCCTTCACAAATAATAGCTATGGAATACGTTTTAGGGGTTGATATTGGTACGGGCAGCGTAAAAGCCGTGGCTGTAAATAGGCAATGCCGGTCGTTTGATGATCAACAGGTATATTACCCTTTCAGTTCACTCAAGCCCGGTTATCATGAGCAGGATCCTGATCGGATTTTTAACGCATTTATAACGGTCATAAAGGGTATTATCGAAAAAATCGGCGCCCCTCCCATGGCTATTAGCCTTAGCAGCGCCATGCACAGTTTAATCCCTGTTGATGAACAATGCCAGCCATTAGCCCCAATGATAACCTGGGCAGATAACCGGAGCGCCGAAATAGCTAAAAGACTTAGGGCCACTCCACAAGGCATGGCCATTTATAGGGCTACAGGCACACCACTTCATGCCATGTCGCCCTTATGCAAGATCATCTGGGTCAGGGAAAATGATCCGGAATTGTTTAACAGAACCTATAAGTTTATCTCCATAAAAGAATACATCTGGTATAAGCTGTTTAACGAGTTCACGCTCGATCAATCAAATGCCTCCTGCACCGGTTTATTTGATATTGAGCAGCTTAAGTGGCACCCTGATGCGCTTAAATTGGCGGGAATAACCAACCAGTCCTTATCAAACGTGGTGGCCACCGATCATGTTAAAAAATATATCGGCCCTGAGTTTGATTTTCTCACCCCAAATACCCCATTAGTTATAGGCGCGAGCGATGGCTGCTTAGCCAACCTCGGCAGCATGGCTGATAAGCCCGGCGTTGCGGCAATCACAATCGGCACAAGCGGCGCCGTAAGGGTAGCCAGCAGCAAGCCGCTGCCGAATGAGAGCTCAATGACCTTTAGCTACATATTAAATAAGGAAACCTATATCTGCGGCGGCCCGATAAACAATGGCGGCATAGCCCTGCAATGGTGGCTAAAGAACATTAAACCTGAACCTGCCAATGGTGATTATGAACAACTTTTTCAGCAAATAGCCAGTGTACCTGCCGGCAGTAACGGACTGCTTTTTCTACCCTATTTAACGGGAGAGCGCGCCCCTATCTGGGACAGCGAAAGTTGCGGTACCTTTTTTGGGGTAAAACTACAGCATACCCAGGCTCATTTTTCACGGGCGGTTTTGGAAGGGATTTGTTATGCTTTGAAGGATGTTTTAGATGCTGTGCAGCAAAACTCCGTACCTATCACCCAAATAAATGTGAGTGGCGGTATTGTACGGTCAGATCTCTGGGTGCAAACCCTCGCTGATATAACCGGCAAAAAACTGGTAATTGTGCAGAGCGATGATGCCTCGGCAATCGGAGCCGCTTTTATGGCTTTAAAAAGTATGGGTGCAATTAGTGAATACCCAACTTCGGAATTTGAGGGATTAAAAACATTTGAGCCCGATCAGGCTAATGTTGCCATTTATGCTAAGCAGTTTGTTATTTATAAACAGTTGTATGAAGATTTGAAGGAAACTATGCATAAGGCTTATGAAATGAATGGCAAATAAAAAAGCCACCTGTATTAAAAACAGATGGCCCTCAAAATATATGTTGAACTTTTGCTAAAGTTGAATTATAAATCAACAAGGTCATTGCTGATCGCGGTTTTGTTTTCGCGGTAATGAACTGCTGTAAAGTTTTTGCTTTGTACCTTTGATTCTATATCCCTGTTAAGGTTTAATTCAGTAGCTGAACCTTTTAAATCGGCCTTTGCATTATCCTTTACAGTTACGTTTGCACTGTAGGCTTCTAAGTTCAATTTTGCTGAAGCATTATCGTGCAGGTCAACATCAAACTCAATTTTTGACATGTTGCCAAATGATTTTACTTCGGCATTGTCATAGGCAGAGATTGAACGAAGGTCGTTAGCGCTTACCCAAACTACCAATTTTTCGGCTTTGTATGAGGTGATGCGGAGCACGCCATTTTTGCTTTGCACCAAAGCGCTTTCTGAATAATATTTGTTGTAAACTTTCACCTGGTCAGACGATGCATCAGAAACATACAGTTCAACATTTCCGTGAACCTCTATTTTGTTAATGGCGCTGATATCGGTTAAAACTGTGTAAGCGTTGTCATCGTTTTTTGCAGTGGCTGCATATGTTGAGTTTGCTATTCCTGACACTAAAACTAAGGCTGAGAATATGGTTAAAATTGCGGTTTTCATGATCTTTATATTTTGATTGTCAATTAATTATATCTTCTAAATTTTAAATACATCTATATGACGATCACAGATTTAAAACGTTACAGCAATATGCCCTGTATTAGGTGTGGAGACGGTTTTTCCCGGTGAACGCGGAAATTTTGTCGGTGAAAATGGGAGGAAAAATCCATTGTTTATGGCCCATAGATCATAGCACTGTTTTTAACCATTAAAACAAACTTGTAATAAAGAGAATAGCAAACAAACAGAAGCGTTAAATGTAATTATACAAATAAGACTTAGTGACTATAATATATGGCAAATCAACCAGGCCGTTCCCGTACAATACATTTAGGCGACACCCGTTTACTCAAATTTTTTACCGATAACCTCGACAAAATATATTGCGCAAAAAAACATATGGTAGATCGCTTCCCTGAAATTGCTAACGAGGCCCATTTTTCCGATCTGAACCTCGCCATCATGGAAACGGTGGATGACGTAAAAAAGCAGATCATCCGGATGGATGAGATCTATGAGCTTTTAGGCGCTCAAAACTCGATAGCCGGCTGTTCCGGCCTGGCGGCAATGATAGAGGAAGCCTTTACTGCAATCAGCGAACAAAAGGATGATACTGCTTTAAGGGATATGTCGATCTTGTTTTACCTGCAAAATATGGAAAGTATTGAGATAGCCTCATTCCAGGTGCTGCAAATGATGGCCGTAAAAATGAAAAACTCTGAAATTCTCCAGTTGCTAAAGGAAAACCTTGACGAAGCAAAGGACGACCGAATGCTGCTGCTACTAATAACTGCTAAATATGTTGCGAGTTAGACCACCAGAAAAGCGTTTAAATGTATCAGTTATTTATAGTCATCAGGAAGCGTCAGTCCTTGTTCCCTGCTTTTGCTGAGTGGTGGTAAAAAAATTTCGGCTCTTAACTTATCTACGTTGCTAATATCTTTTATAGTGGTTATTACCCGCGCTTTCTTTTTAGCATCATATTCCCAATAAGTACCAAATACCTGGCTTTTAAATTTTGTATAATTATACCTGTCAACAATCAGGGCATAATAAACCTGTGGGAAATTGCCTTTTAAAACCTGCTGTTTAATAAGCGGCTCAAATAGCGCCATATCCTGCGCGTCATTAATTCCATCCAATGGTATATGAAGCATTAAGGTAAATAAACAGGTAACGGCTTCACCCCCTATCTCCTTATTTCCCGGGAACCCTATCTTTTTAACTATTTCCTTGAGTTCGTCCGTATTGGCAGAATCAATTTCACTCCCGGCAGGTTCAAATGCTTTTATGCCAATCTTCCCCGTTCCATACAGATCCCTTATTGCCTGGTCTCTTTCCAGCATTTGGAAAATTTCTATCATTTGATCCGGGTATTGAATGTTTGCGTAATATACTTTTCGCGCTTTTTGGTAACGCAGATCAAAATTTGCTTTTTCCAAATATCTTTTAATTAACGTGTCACTATTTAATTGATCAATACTGACTCCCTTAACAACGGCTTTATAAATGTACGCATCCGCTTTTTTGGGATTGTTAAATTTTAAATTGATAAAGGCTAAGTTTCTGTCAATAAATCCATCTGTGTTGTTCAGGTTCTCCGCCCTGATATACAAAGGTTCTGCCTTTGCAAATTCACCCTTTTGCTTAAGGGAATCTGCTTTATAAGAAGTTTCGTAATAGGCCCGCAATTGCTGGCCCCGGCAATTAAATGCAAGAGTTATAAAAAGCAATAAGGTTAGAATCCGGATCATGCTGCTATAAAATAAGGTTGTAATTTACACCTTAGTTTATAACGTTAATGAAATTTAACCTATTTTAACAAGCATCGTTACCAACTGGCCATGGCCATGGAGTTTCACTCCAAAATTGATATAAAACAAAAAAGCTACCTGCTTAAAACAGATAGCTCCCGTAATATATGTTGAACTTTTGCAAAAGTCAGTTTTACATACCGATCAATTCATTATTGATCTCAGCAGCGAACGATACTTTATTTTCGTTGTAGTGGGCTGCGGCAAAGTTGTTACTTTTTACGTTCGACTCAATATCCCTGTTAAGGTTTAATTCAGTTGCCGAACCTTTTAAATCAGCTTTAGCATTATCTTTTACAGTTACACTTGCGCTGTAAGCGTCTAAGTTTAATCTTGCTTCTGCATTATCGTGTAAATCAACGTTAAATTCAATTTTTGAGATGGTACCGAAAGTTTTCACTTCAGCATTATCATAAGCAGAGATTGAACGAAGATCATTTGCACTTACCCAAACTACTAGTTTTTCGTTTTTGTATGATGTGATACGCAATACGCCATTTTTGTTTTGAATAAGGGCGCTTTCTGAATAATATTTGTTGTAAACTTTTACCTGGTCTGACGATGCATCAGAAACATAAAGCTCAACATTTCCGTGAACTTCTATTTTGTTAATAGCACTGATGTCATTTAAAACGGTGTAGGCATCGATATTTGCAGCAAAGGTTGAGGTTGTTAATCCTAATACAATAACTAACATTGTAATTACGGATAAAATTTTGGTTTTCATTTTTTTATTTATTATTATTGTGACTCTAAATGTGTTGTACTCTTCTATTTTTGAAATACAACCATAAGACGGCATCTATTTTAAAACGTTACAGTAAAACTTTACTTAATAGACCAACGCCTTATTTTCGTCTGCAAAAGTGCGCTTTTTATCCACGAAATTTCTCATCTTAGTGTAATTATTACACCTACTGAATTCATAGACATTATAGAGCTAATAATAATTTAAATAGCTAATTATCAATACTTTAATAAAAATTCAACAACTCCCCTCCTGTTTTTAGTCACTGATGATCAGTTCCCGATCTGTAAATTTGATTTTTTCGGCGGCGTAAAATTGGTTCGAGGCCGCAGTTTTTTTGTGCCGTTCTACTTCTGGAACCAGTCGGACTTAGTGCTAAAAACTCAAGCTTTTGGGGGACAGATAATCTTAAGCTAACTTATCCTATCACCAGCTTCTCCCCCGCAAACTTTATTTTCCCCGCATCCAGCAACAGCCTTATAGTATCAATTCGCTCCTTCTCTGTTCCGCTTTTAGCAGTGGATACGAGTGATGCAAGATCATGCGACGAAGTACTTAGCAACGTAACCAGTTCATTGGTGATGTCATCGAAGATTTCTTCTGCATTTGTTTGCCGTTTTTCTTCCAGGCAAACATCGCACACCCCGCATTTATCAGCATTAAGTTCGTCAAAATAGGCCAGCAATTGCTGGCTGCGGCATTGCTTATGTTCTGCATAAGCAAATACGGCCTCCATCTTTTTACGGTAAGTGGCCTTCCTGTCTTCAATTGTTTTTTTGTTGATATACAACGCATCATTATGCTGGCGGGGTTTTAGCCAGGTAACCTGCGGCATATCGGTTTGCTGCTGGTAGCTGAGTATCTTATATTCATTAAGCTGCTTTAAGCCTTCAATTACCTGCTGCACGTTCATGCCTGCACGCCGGGCAAGATCAAACTCCCTGATGCGTACATAATTGTCAAATGATCCGCCATATGAGCGCAATATGGTTTTGACAAATGGGTCCCAGCCCGGGTTTTGGATCTGGAAATTATACAATTCTTCGTTCTGTACATCAAACTTAAACCGCGATGGCAAAAATACACTTTCATTAAATGACAAGTATTCGTCCAGTTCCAAAAACTTAAGTGCATTGATAGTTTTTATACTATCCAGTTTAAAGCGGCTGCAAAAATCACCCAGGTCGAGGTCAAGACTGATCCCCTCACCTGCTTCATAGGCCAAATGGTAATAATTGGCCAGGTAATGGTAAACCTGTTTAATTTCAGGTATGGTTGGAAAACTCAGCTCAAATTTCTTTTCCTGCTTCAGCCTGTCGGCGTAGTTATATAATAGTACCCCGTAGGCTTTTTGTTCATCCCGCCCTGCTCTTCCAGCTTCCTGGTAATAGGCCTCCAGACTTTCAGGCATATCCTTATGGATCACAAACCGCACGTCGGGTTTATCAATCCCCATCCCGAATGCATTGGTGGCTACTATTATTTGCGTACGATTGGTCTTCCAGCTTTCCTGCTTTTTTGAGCGCAGGCCCGATTCCAATCCGGCATGGTAATAATCAGCCTTTATGCCATTATTAGTATAAAACTTGGATATTTCAGCAGTTTCCTTGCGGGTACGCACATAAACAATCCCACTGCCCTTTACACCTTTAGCTATATCCAGGAGCTTGCGGAACTTATCTTCCGTATTTTGAACCACATAGCTGATATTTTTACGCTCAAAGCTTTTTTGAAAAACTACCGGGTTTTTAAATAATAGCTTTTGCTGGATATCTTCCCTTACCTCGGCAGTGGCTGTGGCGGTAAGCGCTAAAACAGGCACATCAGGATGCAGCTCTCTTAAATCAGCAATATGAAGATAGGGTGGCCTGAAATCATACCCCCATTGCGAAATACAGTGCGCCTCATCAACCGCTATCAAATTCACCTTCATGTATTTGATCCGCTCGCGCACCAGTTCGGATAGTAATCGCTCGGGCGACAGGTACAGAAACTTTACCTCTCCATAAATACAATTATCCAGCGCAATATCAATCTCACGCTTCCCCATCCCGGATACGATAGACACCGCTTCAATACCTTTAGCTTTCAGGGTTTCAACCTGGTCTTTCATTAAAGCTATTAAAGGGGACACCGCAATACAGATCCCCTCTTTAGCCAAAGCCGGTACTTGAAAGCATACTGACTTACCGCCACCTGTTGGCAACAACGCAAGCGTATCGCTCCCCAATAAAACAGATTTAATGATCTCCTCCTGCATCGGCCGGAAGCTATCATGGTTCCAATACTGTTTTAATATTTCCTCTAGTGTCATTTTTTTATTTCGGATATTCGATTCCGGATTTGGTAAAGATAATCTGAAATCGAACATTAAAATCCAGAGACGATTTTAAATTTTTATAATTAAATTTGTTAAAACGAATCATTATGCAAACTACAGTAATTAGGGAGAAATTGCATCAATATATAGATAGTAGTGACGAAAAACTATTAAAGCTTATGTTAGCCTTAGCAAAAGAATATAACGACGAAGATAATTTTGATTACGAATTTACTTCTGATGAAATCAAAATTCTGGATCAAAGAAGGGAAGATAGGTTAAGCGGTAAAAGCAAAACTTACACTTGGGAGGAAGCCAAAGATATCATAATTGGCAAAAGCAAAATATGAGTTTCAGGTTAATTATCCAAGACCAGGCAATACTAGAAATAAAAGATGCTTTTGAATGGTATGAAGAACAGAAAGAAGGGCTTGGATATGAATTCATTGCTGAAATAGAAGATTGTTATAATGATCTTTCAAAATACCCGGAACGCTATTCTTATATTAATCACCTATACAGAAGGATTAAAACAAATCGCTTTCCATATATTCTAATATATGAAATTGATGGTAGCACTGTCATCATTATTAGAGTGCGTCATCTTAAACAAAAACCCATCAATTTATAGGATTAAATCCTGTCTGTCCCTAAAATCCCATAAATCGTGTAAATTCGCGGCATAATACTCTGCACGCATGAAATTAATTTACACTACCCTTATATTCTTATCGCTCTCCTTTAATTTATCAGCCCAAAAATGGAACGTGGAAAACACTCCCGGCCCATCAAAAAAAGTAACCATAATAACTGATGAAGGCACCTGGATGGACCTGGATGTAAGCCCGGACGGCAAAACTATAGTTTTTGACCTGCTAGGCGATATTTACAGTATGCCGGTTACCGGCGGCAAGGCAACCCTGCTTGCAGGAGGTAAGGCATGGGAAGTGCAGCCCCGTTTTAGTCCGGATGGTAAAACCATCTCCTATACCAGCGATAAAGAAGGGGGTGATAACATTTGGATTATGAATAGCGATGGCAGTGGTAAGCATTCCATCACCAAAGAAAATTTCCGCTTATTAAACAATGCATCATGGACTCCCGACGGGCAATTTTTGGTTGCCCGTAAACATTTTACCGGCACACGGTCGTTAGGCGCCGGCGAAATGTGGCTGTATCATAAAACAGGTGGCGATGGCATCCAGCTAACCAAACGCAAAAACGACCAGCAGGATGCAGGTGAACCCATCGTTTCTCCGGATGGTAAGTTTATTTACTGGAGCCTGGATGTTACCCCTGGCCCAACCTTTGAATATAACAAAGACCCTAACAAAGGCATTTATGCCATACAAAGGTTAAACCGCCAAACAGGCGACATCGAAACAGTAACCGGTGGTGCTGGCGGTGCCTGCCGCCCGCAGATCTCCCCCGACGGTAAGCTTATGGCGTTTGTGAAGCGGGTAAGATTAAAATCGGTGTTGTTTATTCATAATTTGAGCACAGGCGAAGAGTGGCCTGTTTATGATGGCCTTTCGCATGATCAGCAGGAAACATGGGCAGTATTTGGCGTATACCCCAATTTTAATTGGACGCCAAACAGCAATAACCTTATATTTTATGCAAAAGGGAAGATCTGGAACCTTGATATTACCTCGCTCAATGCCACCCAAATTCCTTTTGAAGTTACTTCAACACAGTCAATTACCGATGCGCTGCATTTTCAGCAAAAAGTTTTTCAGGATGAATTTACTGTAAAGATGATCCGCCAGGTAACAACCTCGCCCGATGGAAAAGTTATTGCCTTTAATGCAGCGGGTTATATATATACCAAAGGCCTGCCCGATGGTAAACCTACGAGAATAACTGCTACTACCGATTTTGAATACGAGCCGGCCTTTAGCCCTGATGGTAAATCATTAGTTTATGTTAACTGGACAGATGAGCTAAAAGCATCAATAAATAAAATAGACCTTTCTACCTGCCAGGTAACCCGCCTTACCGCCGAAAAAGGTTATTACTACTCGCCAAAATTTTCAAACAAAGGGGATAAGATAGTTTTCAGAAAAGGCGAAGGAAACGGAACATCCGGTTATTCCTTTGGTAAAAACCCTGGCATTTACGTTATACCAGCCAATGGTGGTACGCCAAAAATGATTATTGACAACGGTATTTATCCGCAATATTCGGCAGATGATTCTAAAATTTATTACCAAAGCGAGGATGGTGACAAAAAAGCCTATAAAGCAATGGATACCACCGGCGCTAACCAGCAAACTTTGTATACTTCAAAATATGCCACACAATTTAATCCAAGTCCTGATGGTAAATGGATGGCGTTTACTGAACTGTTTAACTGCTATATAACGCCAATGATCTATACGGGCAGCCCCCAGGAGCTGTCTGCAGCCAACAAAGCCATTCCGCTTAACAAGCTAACCCGTGATGCCGGAACTTACCTGCACTGGAGCAAAGACAGCCAGAAATTAATGTGGACGCTAGGGCCTAAATATTTTGTGCGCGATATCCGCACCGCCTTCCCTTTTATTGACGGCGCCGACAAAACCCCGGCCATAGATACCGCAGGGACAGACATCAACCTTAAGTTGAAAACAGATGTACCCAATGGAGTGATAGCGTTTAAAAATGCCCGGATAATTACCATGAAGGGCGATGAAGTAATTGAGCATGGCACAATCATTATCAATCAAAATAAGATCTCAGCAATCGGCAAATCAACCGAGATTGCTGTGCCCGACAGCGCCAAAGTTTATGACCTGGCCGGTAAGACCATTATGCCGGGTATAGTTGATGTACACGGGCATTTGGGCACCAGTCCTGATGGCATATCGCCCCAGCAGGATTGGCGTTATTATGCCAACCTGGCCTTTGGAGTAACTACATCTCATGACCCGTCAAGCAATACCGAGATGGTTTTTAGCCAGAATGAGATGTTAAAGGCGGGCAATATGGTTGGGCCAAGGGTTTATTCAACCGGCACTATATTATATGGAGCTGACGGCGACTTTAAAGCCGTGATAAACAGCCTTGACGATGCACTTTCAAATCTCCGCAGGCTAAAAGCAGTAGGCGCTTTTTCTGTAAAAAGCTATAACCAACCCCGCCGCGAACAGCGCCAGCAGGTTATTGAAGCAGCGCGCCAATTACAGATGGAGGTTGTGCCGGAAGGTGGCTCAACATTTTTTACTAATATGAATATGATTTTAGACGGGCACACCGGCATTGAGCATAATATACCGGTTTGGCCTGTTTATAAAGATGTAAAAACATTGTGGAATGCCAGCAAAACCGGCTACACCCCCACACTTATTGTAAGCTATGGAACCCAGTTTGGCGAAAACTTTTGGTATGACCGCACCGATGTTTGGAAAAACGAGCACCTGCTGAACTTTACACCGCAAAGTATTGTTGATGCACGCTCAAGACGCAGAAGCACCGCTGAATATGGCGATTATGGTCATATTGAGGTATCAAAGTATGTAAAACAAATAGCAGATGGCGGCACAAAGGTTAATTTAGGCGCACACGGGCAATTACAGGGCCTTGGCGCACATTGGGAGCTCTGGATGCTTGCACAGGGTGGTATGACACCTATGCAGGCCATTCGTTGCGCTACTATTAACGGGGCATCCTACTTAGGTATGGACAAAGAGATTGGCTCGTTAGAACTGGGCAAGCTGGCAGATATGATTATTCTAAATGATAACCCGCTGGATGATATCCGCAACAGCGAAAAAATAAAATATGTAATGGTAAACGGCCGCCTGTATGATGCCGATTCTATGAATGAAATTGGCAACCGTGAGAAACCAAGACAGCGTTTTTGGTGGCAGCTAAACCGTGGCGCCATATCCGACCTGCCGGTTGGCAATACCGAAACATACCAGTTTACAACACAGGACGGGGATTAGAAGATGTCCGAAAGTCGGAAAAGTCCGGAAGTCCGAAAGATGAAAAGCATGCTGCCGTCTGGCATCTTCTCTTTCGGACTTTTCCGACTTTCGGACTACCTTACAAGCCAGCCATAAAACGCTGGAAAATCACCATTCCATTGTTTCTCATTATGGCTGGCGCCTTTTATAATTACAACAGGTGAGTTTTGTTCACCTTTTATTTTACTACGGATAATTGCCGCCATTTTTTGCATATCAGTTACCATGCTGTCGCTTTCAGCATCGCCGCATACAAAATAAAACCTTGATTTCGCCGGTAACTTCAGTTGTTGTGCATATTGATAAATATCAGGAGCAATCCAAAATGCCGGCGAAAATACACCTGCGTTACCAAATATGTTTGGATATTTTAGTGCAGCATACATGGAGATAAGCCCCCCCATAGAGCTGCCCGCAATAGTTGTATTGGCAGAATTGCCTTTGGTGCGATAATGCTTATCAATATATGGTTTAAGATTTTTCACCATAAAATCAATATAGTCATTACCCCTGCCCTTTCCGTATTTTGAATCATAAGGATCATATTCTGTAATCCGGTAATCGCCGCCATGATCAATGCCCACCACAATGCATTCCTTGTGACCGGCGAACTTGTCGAGGATTTCGTCAATTCCCCATTCGCCATAACCTGAGGTGTAGCTGTCAAACAGGTTTTGCCCGTCATGCATATATATTACCGGGAATTTCTTTTTTGATGATTGATAATCTGCCGGTAAATAGATCCATACCCTTCGCTGCCTGCCAAGTTGAGGCATCTCAAATTTTTCGCTGATGATGTGTACTTGCGGGCTTGCGGTATGCACTTTTGGTTCCGCGGCAAAATTATCCTGCCAGCCTTCAATATTAATCGTTATAGTAGTATCATTTATAATGTTGGCACTTCGGTTATCAACTGCTTTGCCCAGCTTGTTGCATTCAACCGTTTGCCAGTTTCCCCGGGTTACTTTATAGTGGTAAATACCCTTCGGCAGATCCTTAAAAAGTTGATAAGAACCGGAGGCGCTGGAGGTCAGTTCCCAGGCTTTATCTGCTGGGTTCCAATTGTTAAAATCGCCTGCCAAAAAAAGGCGCTCATCTGCCCTTTTCAGCGGACTCAAAATGCCGGTTTTAAAGGTTATTTTTTGCTGCCCGAATAGCAAAAAACTTTGGCCCAAAAGCAAAAACGCGCAGAAAATATTTTTTTTATTCATTATTAACTGTACCATCAACATTTATTTTCCGGGAACGTTCCCGGAAATCAGTTACATATTACGAAAATTGCTAATTGTGTAATTTTTACACTCAACAGAATTTAAAACTCCGTTTTTTCGTAAAATTATAGGTAAAAATTGAAATATTCTTAAATCAATTCAACCTATTTTTATATTTCTTTAAGGTTAAATCAGCCCTAATTAAACTTACTAAAATTATCTTTTATATAATATTTGCATTTATTACTTCGAAGTGTAAATTAGAAACGTGCTGATTCAGCAAAAATAACAAACCAATTGTATCCGGCATATAATGCCCTTTTTTAATTTAAAAACTAAGAAGTATATGAGAAAAAATTACTCAAAAAAGTATGTACTCCTGTGCGCATTTCTGATGATCTCAGTTATTGCATTTGCGCAAACAGGCGGCATAAAAGGTAAGGTTGTTGACGAAACCAACCTAGCCTTGCCAGGGGCAACCATTACGGTTGCCGGCACCACAACGGGGGCCACTACTGACCCCAATGGCAATTATACCATCACAGGTTTAAAACCTGGCAACTATACAATTACTGCCAAATTTCTGGGCTACATCGCTATCGATAAAACGGTAACTATTGGCAATTCAATAGTTGCTGCTGATTTTGCTTTAAAACCTGCAAATACCAGTTTGAATGAAGTGGTTGTTATAGGTTACGGTACGCAAAAAAGCAAGGACCTTACCGGTTCAATCGCAACTGTTACCGCAAAAGATTTTAACCAGGGCTCGGTAACTTCACCTGAGCAGTTAATTCAGGGTAAAGTTGCCGGTGTATCAATTATATCAAATAGCGGCGCTCCCGGGGCAGGCAGTACCATTCGCATTCGCGGTGGTGCATCAGTAAACGGAAGTAACGCTCCTTTGGTTATACTTGATGGTGTTCCGCTTGCTGAATCAAAGAATCCTGATGGCACAGTTAAAATTTCAGGTATTTCCGACCCGTTAAGCCTAATTAACCCCAACGATATTGAAAGCTTTTCTATATTGAAGGACGCTTCTGCCGCTGCTATTTATGGTAACAGGGCTTCAAATGGTGTAATAATTATAACTACAAAAAAGGGCAAATCGGGCAAACCTGTCATTGATTTCAGCACACAATTTTCTGTTTCAAAACTAACGAAAGAAGCCCCTGTGCTTTCGTCCTCTCAATATCGGGATTATATAAATACCAATGACGTTACTTCCGACAAGAGGTATGTTAAATTACTGGGAGATGCTAACACCGACTGGCAAAAAGAAATTTACCAGACAGCCGTAAGCACCGATAACAATTTAAGCGTTTCGGGTACTACCGGTAAGTTACCGTACCGCGTTTCTGTTGGATATACTGACCAGAACGGGATCTTGAAAACAACATCATTACAACGGTATACAGGCAATATTAACCTTAGCCCAAGTTTATTTACCGATCACTTAAAGATCAATTTTAACTTAAAAGGCGTAGAAGCCAAACAAAGATTTGTTGATGAAGGCGGCGTTATTGGCTCTGCAGTAAATTTTAATCCAACTGTTCCTGTTAGATCAAGTGATGCCGCATTCGCTCCTTATGGTGGCTACTGGCAATGGACAGATACAAGCAATGGACCAAGCAACCTTAAAGGTTTGGCCCCGCGTAACCCTGTGGCTATATTAGACCAAAGGGACAATAGAAGCACTGTCTATCGTACAATCGCCAGTCTGGCTATGGATTACAAATTCCATTTTTTACCAGATCTGCATGCCAACGTAAACTTATCATATGATGGTGCAAAAGGTACAGGGCATGATATAATACAACCGGATGCTGCAACTAACTATGACATTTTGCAGGATGGTTCTTATCATAGCGGTTACAACAGCCAGTATAAATCAACCAATCAAAATAAGCTTTTTGAAGGTTTTTTAAGCTATTTTAAAGATATTAAAAGCATAAAAAGCCATGTGGATGTAATAGCCGGTTATTCATGGCAGGATTTTAAAGATGTCAATTTTAGCTATCTGAACCATTTTAGTGATGGTACAGTTATTAATAGCTCGTTATTTAATTATCCATACTTTATTAATGAATATCAGTTAACATCATTATATGGCAGGCTAAATTACAATTACGATCAAAAATATTACTTAACAGCCAGTTTACGTAGTGATGTTTCAACCAAATTTGCACCAGGCATCCGTACAGGAAATTTCCCGGCGATAGCACTGGCATGGAAAATTAATAACGAGGATTTCCTTAAAGGTAATACAACTATTTCAACGCTTAAATTGCGCCTGGAATATGGCCAGACAGGTAACCAGGAAGGTATTAATGATTATGAATATTTAGCACAATATAGTTTAAGTACTCCAACAGCTCAGTATCAATTTGGCAATAACACTTATTATCAGCTATACCGTCCGGGTGGATATTATCCCGGCAGAACCTGGGAACGGACTAATTCAAGCAATGCCGGCCTTGATTTTGGCTTCCTTAACGACCGGATAACAGGCTCAGTTGATTATTACTACAGAAAAACTAAAAATCTGCTTGTACTTATCGGGCAGTCTGCCGGAACCAACTTCAGCAACAGGATCGTTGGTAACGTTGGCGACATGACTGATCAGGGTATTGAATTTAACATTACCGGGAAAATAATTGATCAGCAAAGTATTTCATGGTCAGCCGGTTTTAACGTCACTTACAACAAAAACAAAATCACCAATTTAACTACTATACCTAATCCAAATTATCCAGGGATCCAGGTTGGTGGCATTTCTGGTGGTACCGGCAACTTTATTCAAATTGACCAACCAGGCTATGCCCGTAATACATTTTACGATTATCAGCAGGTTTACGGTGCTAACGGAAAACCACTTGACGGCGTGTTTGTAGACCAAAATGGTGATGGCATAATAAATGATCAGGATCGTCTTCGTGATCATAGCCCCGACCCTAAAGCATATTTCGGTTTAAGTTCCGATTTCAGGTATCAAAAATGGAATTTAGGTTTTGTGGCACGTGCCAGCCTGGGCAACTATGTTTACAATAACGTAGCGTCAAGTACCGGCGTTCAGCGAAACTTCCTAAATCCTATTGGCATAATCAATAATGGCTCCAGCGATGTATTAACCAGCGGCTTGACCGGTAACAGCGACAAAAATGTACTATCAGATTACTATGTTCAAAATGCTTCCTTTTTAAGGATGGATAACATACACCTGGGATATAGCTTTGGCAAAGTATTTAGCGGAGCAGGTGATTTAAGAGTAAGTGCAAACGTACAGAATGTCTTTATTATCACACAGTACAAAGGCGTTGATCCAGAAATCTCAAATGGCTTGGATAATAACTTTTATCCAAGGCCAAGGACATACGTGTTAGGCTTAAATCTGTCAGTAAAATAATTAGACATTCATTGTTAAAGAAATTAATATGAAAAGGAATTCATTAAAAATCTTATTAGTCACAGCAATTATGGGTGGTGGGCTAATATCGTGCAATAAGAATAAAATTCTTGCACCAAACTACCAGGTAACTTCCGAGAAGGTGTATAGCACCGCGCAGGGATATAAAGAATCATTAGCAAAGGTTTATGGAAGTATGGCACTTACCGGTAACCAGGGACCAGCCGGACAAGGAGACGTACAGGGAATCGATGAAGGCACGTCAGATTTCTTCCGTTTGCTCTGGTATGCACAGGAACTGCCCACCGATGAAGCGGTAATTGGATGGGGTGACCCTGGAGTACCTGCATTACACAAGGTGATCTGGTCATCAGGAAATATTGTTATGACCGGTTTATACTACAGGTCAATGTACCAGATCACCTTGTGTAATGATTTTATCCGTCAATCAACCGATGCCGAAATATCAAAACGCGGTTTTTCAGGTGCCGACGCTGATAATATTCGTCACTATAGCGCTGAAGCTCGTTTTTTGCGTGCTTACCAGTATTCAGTTATGATGGATTTATTTGGTAATCCTCCATTTGTAACTGATGCAAACGCTGTGGGCTCAATTATTCCTCCGCAAACAGATCGTAAAACACTTTTTAACTATATTGAAGGTGAACTAAAAGCCATTGACGCGTTGTTGGTTAAACCCAAAGCGAATGAGTATGGCCGGGCAGACGAAGCTGCTGCATGGGCATTGTTAGCACGGATCTATTTAAATGCTAAAGTATATACAGGGTCTGACCGGTATACAGATGCCATTACCTATGCTAAAAAAGTAATAGAAACCGGTGGTTACACACTTATAGACAAGTATGATAACTTAATGACTGCAGATAACCAAAATAACAGTAACGAGTTTATTTTGACAATTAACTATAGCGGTGCAAAAACACAAGGTTATGGAGGTACAACATTCTTAACCCATGCAGCATGCGGCGGCTCTATCCCAACTTCCTTGTTCGGCGTTGATAGCCAGTGGGCAGGGATCAGAACTACAAGCAGTTTGGTTAGTTTATTCCCTGCAAATACATCAGAAGTATTCCCTAATAACGGGAACCCTGATACCAGGGCTGAATTTTGGACCAAAGGTCAAAACCTTGCCATAAATGATGTCACTTCGTTTAATGACGGTTATGCTGTTACTAAATTCAGAAACGTAAAAGCAGACGGTACAGCACCTTCAACTACAGCTTTTTCTGATGTAGATATGCCGATATTCCGTTTAGCTGAGCAATATCTTATCTATGCCGAATCGGTTACAAGAGGAGGAACCGGTGGTGACGCCGCAACGGCTTTAAGCTATATTAATATCTTACGTAAACGTGCTTATTCGGGCAGCACAAGCGGCAATATTACCCAGGGGCAGTTAACTACCGATTTTATTTTAGATGAAAGAGCCCGCGAGCTATTTTGGGAAGGCTTCCGCCGTACAGATCTTATCCGTTATGGAAAGTTTACTGGCGGTACCTATTTATGGCCATTTAAAGGTG